>Ga0209310_1000589_pt1 | contig 38016 bp, 33 predicted proteins | sample AD_UKC030_MetaG_FD_184415 | JGI IMG/M metagenome (GOLD analysis project Ga0209310, IMG submission 184415) | Active sludge microbial communities of municipal wastewater-treating anaerobic digesters from USA - AD_UKC030_MetaG (SPAdes) (version 2) | ecosystem: Engineered > Bioreactor > Anaerobic >...
AGGGGCCAGTTCTCCATGCGGTTGAAGGTCGTGCCGATGTTGAGCAGTATGTTCGAGACGAGCTCCGAGTCGCGGTCGTCGGGCACGGTCTCGTAGGCCCGCAGGAAGTAGTCGAGGGCCTCCTTGAGCTCGCCGAGCTCGAGGCAGACCTCGCCGATGTTGCTCAGGGTGGCGGCCTCGCGGGTCGGGTTGCCGCGGCGGCGGGCCTCCTCGAGGCTCCGCGTGTAGTAGTCCATGGCCCGCTCGTAGCGGGAGAGCTCGTGGTAGACGACGCCGAGCGCGTTGAGCGCCTTCATCTTGCCCAGGTCGTCGCCGAGGGCGGTGAAGTCGCCGAGCGCCGCCTGCAGGGACTCGATGGCCGGCACCGAGTGGGTGAGGAAGTTCTCGCACCAGCCTATGTTGAGGCGGGCCTCGGCGATGCCGGCTCGGTAGCCGAGCTTGCCGGCCTCGGCCAGGGCGGCGGAGGCCGTCGCGAGGGCCTCCTCGGGCGCCGCGAGCATGCGGTCCCAGGAGCTGCGGTTGAGCTCGTCGACGCGGGCCTCGGCTTCGCTCATCGCGTCCCCTGGCCGTCCGAGGCGCCGCCGGGATCGAGGCCGAGGCGGGCGAGGGCGCCGCGGCGATCGGGGGCCGGAACCCAGGCCCCCTCGCAGGCCATCTCGAAGGGCGCGAAGGAGGCCTTGTAGTCCATCTTCGGGGAGGAGGGCACCCAGAAGCCGAGGTAGTAGTAGCGCGGGCCGGCCCGGGGCCCGGGCGCGAGCTCGGCCGCGAGGGCGAGCTCGCGGAGCACCGACCAGGTGCCGAGGCTCCGGCGGGAGGCCCGGGGATCGAAGGCGAAGTACACGGAGGAGAGCCCCCCGGGCAGGAGGTCGACGTAGCCCGTGGCCAGGAGCCGCCCCGAGCGGTCGCGGTACTCGACGATCCCCGAGCTGCCCAGGGGGCCCCCGAGGAGGAAGGATTCGTAGGCCCGCCGCCCCTCTTCGCCCCCCGCGTCCTCGACCCCGTGGCGGGCGCGGAGGTAGGCCCTATAGAGCGCGTAACGCTCCTCCGAGAAGGCCGATTCGACGAGGCGGGCCTCGACGTCGGCGTTGAGGCGCCCGAGGCGGCGCTGGGAGCGCGTCGGCGAGAAGCTGCGGCTGTCGATGCGGATGGGGACGCAGAGGCCGCAGCCCGGGCAGGCGTCCCGGTAGAAGGTCGAGCCCGAGCGCCTCCAGCCGGAGGCGAGGAGCTCCTCGTAGAGGGAGGGCTCGAGGGCGGCCGCGCGGAATTCCTCGACCTGCCAGCGGCGGCCCGGGAGGTAGGGGCAGGGGCCGTAATCGCTCGCCCTGAGCTCGACGCGCGCGGCGGGCTTACGAGAACTCATCGGGGAGGTCGACTTCGGGGCCATGCTCGGGATCCGCGAGGCTGAGGTACTCGAGGGCCTCCTGGGCGACGCTCTGCGCGTGCACGTACCAGATGGAGTAGAGCTCGTCGCCTACGACGCCCGGGGAGGGGGCGCCTTCGACGTCGCTCGTCAGCTGGCGGAGGAGAGCGAGTCCTCGCGGGTCCATGGAGACTCCTTAGAGCGGCAGCCCGGTCACGACGGTGCCGGGCATTTCGCGTTCCATCAATTGTACATCGGCCGCGCGGGAAAGCAATACCGCCGTGCCCGAGCCGAGGGAGGAATGGAGCCGGTCCGCGGCCGCGGCGATCTCGCCGGGCCCGGTGGCGAGGAGGGCGTCCCGCTTGGCCTGGCGCAGCTCGTCGCCGATGCCGTAGAGCTCGCGACGGAAGTCCGTCAGGCCGCGCTCCTCGGGGAGGAGGGGCTTGAGGTCGTGCCCCACCGTCCCGATGACCGCCTCCTCGGCGGCCGCCTTCCCGACGCCCCGGGCGGCCGCCTCGAGGGCCTCGCCGAAGAATCCCAGGCTCTCGACTGGCCTCGGATCGCGGTAGCTGCAGAAGCCCATGATCCCCTCGAGGCCGTCCGTCGAGCAGGAGGCGTGGTAGGCGCCCCGGCGGACCCGGATCTCCTCCCAGAGCGGCCCCGTCGTGAGGTAATGGGCCAGGACGCTGTCGTGGGCGTAGCCCGGCTCGCCGAGGCGGGCCGCCCGGCAGGAAGCCGCGGCGAAGCCGACCTGGGAGGAGAGCGAGAACGCCTCGCGCCGGGCGGGCGCGGGCAGGCCCGCCGCCAGGCCCGCGAGGGACTCGGAGCCGCCCTGAGCGGGGGAGGGCGGGATGATGCCCGAGCTCAAGGCGGCCTCGAGGGCGGCGAGGGCGGCCTCCGCGTCGCGGCCCTCGGCCGTCAGGCCGATCCTGAGCCCCGACAGGGAGACGAGGCGGCCGGAGAGGGAGCGAAGCTCGGCGGCGAGGGCGGCGGCCCCGCCCTCCTTGGCCGCCTCGCCGCGGAGGGCGAGGAGGAAGCCGAGCTGGCTCGGCCCCCGCCAGAGCTCCTCGGCCTCCAGCGAGGGCGAGAGGAGGGCGCCGGAACGGGCGAGGGCGAAGGCGTGGCCCGAGGGCACGAGGGCCGAGACGACGTCGTTGCGGAGCTCGGCGTAGAGGTCGGCGACGCGGCGCTCGTCGGAGTAGTCGGCTCCGGAAAGGAGGCCGAGGGCCAGGTCGAGGGCGGCGGGGAACTTCTCCGCGAGGGCCTTCAAGCGGAAGATGGCGAAGCTGCGGTATCCCGGCTCCGCGCCGGCCTGACCGTCGGGTCGGGGCGAGCCGGGGCAGGCCATGCGAGCCGAGTTGAGCATGGCGCTGAAGCCCCCCGCGGAGCGGGCGAGGAGGGCCGCCACCTCGTCGTAGGGCATCCCGCGCATGCCCGCCCCGGTGACGAAGCGGGCGAGGAGGGGCAGGAGGAGCTGGGAGCCCCGATCGAGGCCTTCGGCCGGGAAGGCGAGATCGAGGTAGACGATCCCGTTCGTGAACAGGGGATGGACGCTGACCGGCAGGCCGGCCGCCCGGGCGGCCTCCCGCGGGATGCGGTCTATGGTTCGGGGCAGGTCAGCCAGGGAGAGGGAGGGCAGGCTCGCGATGTCCTCGGGGCGGTTGGGCTCGGCCTGGGCCGCCGCGAGGGCGGCCGCTCGGCCGCGTATCGCGTCCTTCTCCGCCGCGGAGAGGGTGGAGGCGCGAGCCTCGAGGGCCGCCTCCCGCTCGAGCCCCAGGCGCTCGAGGAGGCCTTCGTCGGGGTAGACCGTCACCGTGCTACGATGGCGGTTCTCGACGAGGAGGCGGAGGGCGAGGGACTCGAGGTAGCGAGGCTCGGCCGCGAGGCGGGAGCGGAGGCCGGCTAGGGATCCTTCGAAGGAGAGCGTCGCCTCGGGGGCGGCCCCGTGGAGCCAGCCTCGAGCCGCCCGGTTGAAGAGCCGGAGGCCGAAGGCCGCCGCGCCGCGGCGGATCTCCCGGTTGGCAAAGGCTATCGAATGGAGCGCGGCCTCGAGCTCCTCGGGGGAGAAGCCCCGAGCGGCTGCGTCGGCTATCGTGTCGGTCGCGAGGGCCTCGACCTTGGCCTCGTCCCCGCGGCGGGCGCCGCGGAGCCCCGCCGAGAAGATGGCCTGGCGGAAGCCCGTGTCGAGGCCGCATTGGGGCGAGAGGTCCTCGCCGAGCCCGCTTTGGCGGAGGGCCTTCGCGAGGGGGGAGCCGTCGTGGCCGAGGAGGATCTCGGCGAGGGTCTCCATGGCGAGGGCGTCGACGCCGTCGGTCACCGGCAGGGCGAGCCAGTTGACGACGATGGAGACCGCGGAGTCGGCGCCCTCGGCGACGGGATAGGGGACCTCGACGCGGCGGAAGTCGGCCAGGGGAGGCTGGAGGGGAATCTCCGTATCGATCCGCCGCGCCCCGAAGCGGCCCAGGAAGCGCTCGTCGAGGAAGGCGAGCTGCTTGGCGGTATCGAAGCTGCCGTACAGGTAGATGCGGCAGTTCGAGGGATGGTAGCGCTCGGCCCAGAAAGCCTTGAAGGCCGCGTAGCCGAGCTCGGGGATGCGCTCGGGATCCCCGCCGGAGTCGAAGGAGTAGGGGTGGCCGGGGGAGAAGAGGCTCGTGGAGCAGGCGGTGCCGGCCAGGGACTCGGCCGAGGAGTAATCCCCCCGCATCTCGTTGTAGACGACTCCCTTCACCTCGAGGCGGCCCGCCTCGTCGAGCTCGAGGTGGTGCGCCTCCTGGAGGAAGCTGTCCTCGGTCAGGCGGGGGAAGAAGACCGCGTCGCCGTAGACGTCCATCAGGTTGAAATAGTCGGCCTCGACCGCGCTGGCGGCGGGGTAGACGGTCTTGTCGGGGTAGGTGAAGGCGTTCATGAAGGTGGCCAGGCTCCGGCGGGTCATGGCCAGGAAGGGATCCTTGACCGGGAAGCGCTCGGAACCGCAGAGGACCGTGTGCTCGACGATGTGGGCGACGCCCGTGCCGTCCCGAGGGGCGGTCCGGAAGACGAAGGCGAAGACGTTCTCGGGATCGTCGGCGACGAGGCGGTAGAGCTCGCAGCCGGTGGCGCGATGCCGCAGGAGGATGCCGCGCGAGCGGTATTCCGGGAGCTCTCGCTCGGAGATGAGCTCGTAGGCGGGGTGGGGGGAATCCATGGAGAGAAGATGGCCAGGCCGGAGCCTCCAAGTCAAGGCCGCCAGGGCGATCGCGATAGCCACGTCCGAGCGCGGGTCCCGGCTTTCCGTCCGAGGCCGCCTTCTCTTTACCTCGGCGCGCCGCGCGGTTATACTCGCTTCCCATGAGTATCGTGACCAAGACCGGCGACGAGGGCCTCACCGGCCTGTGGTCGGGCGAGCGAGTGTGGAAGGACGACCCGAGGGTCGAGGCCTACGGCAGCCTCGACGAGCTCTCCTCCCTCCTCGGCCTGGCGCGCCAGGCCGTGCGGCTGCCGGCTACGGCCGAGGCGATCGACGAGATCCAGCGGGGCCTCGCGCGCGCCGCGGCCGAGCTCGCCTCGGTGGGCAAGCGGTTCGGGCGCCCGGTCTCGGCAGACGAGGTCGAAGCCCTGGGGCGCCGCGTCTCCGAGCTCGAGGCGAGGATACCGCTCAAGGGCTTCGTCCTGCCGGGGCAGACCGAGTCCTCGGCCCGACTCGACGTCGCCCGGACGGCCTGCCGCAGGGCCGAGCGGCGCATCGTGACCCTGGCCCGGCTCGCCTCGGGTGAAGCCGGCGAGGTGGGCGCCGAGCTGCGGCGCTACGTCAACCGCCTATCCGATCTGCTTTTCATGCTCGCGAGGGCCGAGGAGGCCGCCGAGGGGAAGATCGTCTACGCCGGGGAGGATCGATGCTGAAGAAGAGCCGCTGCGACGGCAGCCCCATCCGGGACCTCCCGGCCTTCACCCTCCTCATGCCCTACGTCATGCCCGACAAGACCGGCTCGATGATCTACTACGAGCAGGACCTCGACGTGACGGATACGCTCAAGCATATCAAGGCCGTCAACAGGGGCTTCATCAAGGCGGGCAAGATCCTCACCCTCTTCGAGGTGGTCATCTGCGCGGCGGTGCGGACGATCGCGATGCGGCCCCGCGCCAACCGCTTCATCTCCGGCAACCGCTTCTACCAGCGCAACCAGATCGTCTTCAACTTCGTGGCGAAGCGCGAGCTCAGCGACGAGGGCGAGGAGGTCAACGTGAAGATCCCCTTCGAGCCCTCCGAGACCCTCGGGAGCGTGGCCGAGAAGGTGGGGCGCTACGTCAGGCAGGCGGTCTCGGAGGACGGCATGGCCAACGACGCCGTCGTCGAGACCCTCGTCAAGCTGCCGCACTTCGCCCTGAACCTCGTCGCGAAGGGCCTGCTCTGGCTCGATCGGCATAATCTCATGCCCGCCGACCTCATCGAGAGCGACCCCTGCTTCTGCTCGATCTTCCTCACCAACGTGGGCTCCTTCGGGCTCGAGACGCCCTTCCACCACCTCTACGAGCGGGGGAACTGCCCCATCTTCATAGCGATGGGGAAGGTCCGGACCGTCAGGGAGCTCGAGGCCGACGGGAGCGTGAAGGAACGGCAGCGGCTCCTCCTCCGCTACTCCTTCGACGACCGCATCGCCGACGGGACCTACATGGGCAAGACGCTCGGCCTCATCCAGGGCTTCGTGGAGGACGCGAGGCTCCTCGACGAGCCGCCGGAGCTCTCGCCCGAGCTCCTGGCCGAGCTCAGGCTCAAGCCGGCGGAGCCCGGGCCGGGCGGCCCTGCGGGGGATCAGGAGACCAGGTCGTCCTCGCCCTCGAGCGCGAGGTCCCCGTCCTCCCAGGCGCGCTTGAGGTAGGAGAGCAGCTCGCGGGCCGCCTCGTCGGCGTCCTCGCGGCGCACCGCCCCGAGGAGGGAGTACTCGTCGACGATGAGGGACCTCCGGTTCGAGGAGACGTTGCGCAGGAGCTTCTCCTTGAACTCGTCGTCCCTCCCCTTGAGGACCAGGGCGACGTCGCGCTCCTGGAAGTCGCGGAGGGCCTCCTGGAGGTAGCGGTCGGGGACGCGGAGCACGTCCTCGAGCGTGAAGAGCCTCTCCCGAACGTTGCGCGACAGCTCGGGGCTCTCCTCCTCGAGGGCTTCGAGGACCCGCGCCTCGAGCCGCGGGTCGACGTGGCGGAGGATGCCCGCGAGGGCGGCCTTCCCGTCGAGCTCCTCGCCGCTCATCGTGCCGATCCGCCGGATGCGCTCCTTGAGGCCCTCCTCGACCTGGCGCAGGACCTCGGGGCTGACCTTCTCGAGGCGGGCCACGCGCTTGACCAGCTCGATCCGGAGCTCCTCGGGAAGCCGCTCGAGGAGGCCCGAGGCGCGCTTGGGCTCGAGGTAGGGCAGGATCACCGCGAGGACCTGGGGGGACTCGTCCTTGAGGATGATCTGGAGGTCCTTGGGCTCGAAGTCGTTAAGGAAGCGGAAGGGGCGGAGGGCCTCGGGGGCGGCCTTGCGCAGGAGGGCCCGGGCCCGCTCGGGGCCGAAGGCGGCGGCGAGCATCTTCTCGGCGGTCTCGGGCCCGCCCTCGATCGTCCATCCCTTGGTCTTGACGAGCCAGCCGAATTCGGCCAGCACCTCGTTCGCCTCGATGGCGTCGATGCTCCTGACCTTGAGTATCTCCCGGGAGACGGCCTCCACCTCCTCGGGCCCGAGGTGGGATACGACCTTGGCGGCCTCCTCGGTCCCGAGGAGGAGGAGGAACTTCGCCGCCTTCGCGAGCCCAGAGTCGGTGCCCGTCTTGAGGAGGGCGGCGGCCTCGCTCTCGGCGGCGGCAACGGCGTCGCCTAACGCGAAACTCTTCTTGGGGCCGGCCGCCTTGGGGGCCGGCGCGCGCTTCGGGCTTGCCGCCGCCTTGGGCGCCGGTCTCGGGTCGGGGAGGGGCGAGGCGCCGGACGGGGTCTTCGGCGCATCGTCCTTCCGTGCGGCGGGCTTGTAGGCCTTGTCGACCCGATCCTTCATGCTCATGCGGCTATCGTATCCGAGCGCGAGGCTACCGGTCAATTCGCCGGGCCGCGCCCGAGCTCGCGCCGGGCCCAGGCGAGGCGCTTGGCGTACTCCGCCTCCATGAGGGCCCTGAGGGGAAGGGGCCGCGAGACGCGGGGAGGCTGGGGCAGGCCCTGGGCATCGGCGAGGCCGAGGGAGGCCGCCCCGATCGCGGCGGAGGCCGATGCCGGCGAAGCCTCGCCCCGCAGGGCGGCGAGGAGGGCGCGGAGGGCCGAGGCGGCCTCCTCGGCGCCGGCCTCCGCGAGCTCGAGGTAGCTCGCCCTCGACTCGCGCCCGTCTCCCGAGGGATGGGGCCAGCTCTCCCGGGCGAGGTTCATCGGGTCCAAGCCGCTCGGGTAGGCTTCGGGATAGACGAGGGCGACGGTCCTGAAGCCCGCTCGCTCGTCCAAGTAGGCGAAGCGGTCCTCCCGCTCGCGGTTCATGGCGGTCAGGGCCGGGTTCGTGGCCTCGTAGAAGTACAGCGCGTCGGCCAGGGCGTTCTCGACTCGGCGCTCGAGGAGGAAGTCGGCCTGCGCCGCCCGGGGGTAGGCCGCCCCGAGCCCGGCGGCCCAGAGGGCCCTGACGGCGGCCCAGGCGGGGCCGGCCTCGTCGGCACCCTCGGGCGAGGGAGGCCGCGGGAGGGCGGCGGCGAGGTCGAAGGCCGCGGGCTCGAGGCCGCGCCAGGTAGCGAGGAGGCCGGCGTCGAGGACCCGCTCGAGGAAGGGGTGGCAGCCGCGGAAGGCCTCGCTCTCGGGCTCCCCCGGTCGGGGCCAGCCCGCGAAGCAGATGATGAAGGGATGGGTCGCCCGGTCGATCGCGGCGTGGCTGGCCAGGCCGAGGAGGTAGGCCCGTGCCTGGGCAGCTCCCGGATCGGCCCGCGCCGGCAGGACCGTCATGGCGCCCTCGACGATGCGGCCGTAGCCCCGGCGGTGGGCCAGGACGCCGTAGTGCAGCCCCGAGGGCTTGGTCCTTTGGTTGTGGTAGAATATGTCCGGGCCCTGGCAGCCCAGCCGGAACCAGGGCCCCGCGGAGGCGAGCAGGGCGGCCGCGCCCTCGGGATCGGCTCGGCGGAGGGCCTCCTCACCGGCCAGGATATGCGTGATCTGCGCCGCCACGGCTCGAGTATAGCCTGCCGGCCGGGCCGAGTCCCGGGCGAGGCCGATATTTACCTTAGCCCGCCCTTACCGCTATATTTACCCCATCGGATCGGATGCAAGGAGAGCTGGAATGAGACTCTACAGCCGCGGTCAGCTGGCGCTCGTCGGAATGGGCGGCATAGCCCTCGCCCTAGCCCTCGTCTTCGGGCTCGGCCTGGCCCGGCTGCCGGAGAGGAGCGGCTCCCCCCTGCCGCGGGCCTCGGCCGAGGCGGCCGCCGAGCAAGGGCCCGACCCGGTCGAGGCCCAGGGCGGCAAGCCCGCGGCCCTCGAGACGCGCGACCTCATCCTGGCCGAGAGCTTCGGCGCCGAGTACTCGGTCGACGAGCGCGAGAACATCGACGTCTACGAGCGCTTCAACGCCGCCGTCGTCAACATCACCACCGAGGTCGTCGCCATCAACTGGTTCTACGAGCCGGTCCCCCAGGAGGGCGGCACGGGCTCGGGCTCGATCATCGACGCCCGGGGCTACGTGCTCACCAACAACCACGTCGTCAAGGACGCGACCAAGATCTTCGTCAACCTGGCCGACGGAGGCCGCTACCAGGCCGAGGTCGTCGGCGTCGATCCCGAGAACGACCTCGCGGTCATCAAGTTCGACCCGCCCAAGGACCAGCGGCTCACGGTCATCCCCTACGGCGACTCGAGCCGCCTCAAGGTGGGGCAGAAGCTCCTCGCCATCGGCAATCCCTTCGGCCTCGACCGCACCCTCACGCGGGGCATCGTCTCGGCCCTGGGCAGGCCCATAGTCCAGCAGGACGAGCGGACGGGGCGGCAGATCATGATCCAGGGCATGATCCAGACCGACGCCTCCATCAACCCGGGCAATTCCGGCGGGCCGCTGCTCAACTCCCGCGGGGAGATGATCGGGGTCAACACGATGATCTACAGCCCCTCCAAGGGCTCGGTCGGCATCGGCTTCGCGGTCCCCGTCAACACGGCCAAGCGCATCGTGCCCGAGCTCATCAAGGAGGGCAGGGTCAGGCGCGGCTGGATCGACATCGTGCCCGTCCAGCTCTTCCCCGAGCTCGTCGAGTACATGCGCCAGAACGGCTACGCCGCCCCCGTCGCCCAGGGCCTCCTGATCTCCAAGACGCCCAAGGGAGGGAACGCGGACCGGGCCGGCATGCGGGGAGGCGATACCGCCGTCCGCTACGGCCGATCCACCTTCTTCGTCGGGGGGGACATCGTCTCGGCCGTCAACGGGGCCAAGATCGCCACGATCACCGACCTCTATACCGCCCTAGAGAACACCAAGCCCGGCGACCGGGCCGAGGTCGAGTACTACCGCAACGGGCGCAAGCTCTCGGCCCAGGTCCAGCTCTCAGACCGGGCCAAGGCCGGCGTGAGCGACTAGCGCCGGCCCTTCCGGGCCGGCCCCTGGCCCGCGGCGGGCGCCGCTTGATACGGCGTCCGCCGCGGTGCATTATTGCCCCCATGCGTCCCTTCAAGGTGGTCTCTCCCTACGGTCCAGCGGGCGACCAGGCCCAGGCCATCGAGCTCCTCGCCTCCGGCGTGCGCGAGGGCCTGCGCTGGCAGACCCTCAAGGGCGTCACCGGCTCGGGCAAGACCTTCGCCATGGCCAAGGTCATCGAGGAGCTCCAGATGCCGGCCCTGGTCATCTCCCACAACAAGACCCTCTCGGCCCAGCTCTACCGGGAATTCAAGTCCTTCTTCCCCGACAACGCGGTCGAGTACTTCGTCTCCTACTACGACTACTACCAGCCCGAGGCCTACGTCCCCTCGAAGGACCTCTACATCGAGAAGGACTCGGACATCAACCAGGAGATCGACCGCATGCGCCTCGCGGCCACCGCGGCCCTCGTCGAGCGGCGGGACGTGATCATCGTGGCCACGGTCTCCTGCATCTACGGCCTGGGCTCGCCGGACCAGTACAAGGAGATGCGGCTCTACATCGACCGGGGCTCCGAGATCGACCTCGACGAGGTCAAGCGGCGCCTGGTCTCGCTCCAGTACGAGCGCAACGACGCGGTGCTCGAGCGCGGCCGCTTCCGGGTCCGCGGCGACGTGCTCGAGATCTACCCCGCCTACCTCCAGGAGGCCTACCGCGTCGAGCTCGACTACGACACGGTGACCCGCATACGCAAATTCGATCCCATCTCGGGCGTCGCGGGGCCCGAGCTCGACGAGGCCGTGGTCTACCCGGCCAAGCACTTCGTCATGCCCGAGGACCGGGTGCGCAACGCCGTGGACAAGATCCGCGGCGAGCTCGACGAGCGCTACGGGAGCCTCAAGGCGGCGAACAAGCTCGTCGAGGCCCAGCGCCTGAAGAGCCGCACCGAGTACGACCTCGAGATGCTCGAGGAGATGGGCTACTGCCCCGGCATCGAGAACTACTCGGGCCCCCTCGCCGGCAGGTCCCGGGGCGAGCGGCCCGGGGTCCTCCTGGACTACTTCCCCAAGGAGTTCCTGACCTTCGTCGACGAGTCCCACGTGACCCTGCCCCAGGTGGGCGCCATGTACGCGGGCGACCGCAGCCGCAAGACCACCCTGGTCGACTACGGCTTCCGCCTGCCCTCGGCGATGGACAACCGGCCCCTCAAGTACGAGGAGTTCCTCGGCGTCATCGACCGGGTGATCTGCGTCTCGGCCACGCCCGGCGAGGAGGAGATGGCCAAGTCGCAGCGCGTCGCCGAGCAGGTCATCCGCCCCACGGGCCTGGTCGACCCCGAGATCGAGGTCAGGCCGAGCGAGGGCCAGATGGAGGACATCTACGCGGAGATCCGCCGGCGCAACGCCGCGGGCGAGCGCTCCCTCATCCTCACCCTCACCAAGCGCATGGCCGAGGAGCTCACCGAGTACCTCACGGGCCTGGGCCTGAAGGTCCGCTACATCCACTCGGAGGTCGAGACCATCGAGCGGGTCGAGATCCTCAAGCAGCTCCGCTCGGGCGACTACGACGTCCTGGTCGGCATCAACCTGCTGCGCGAGGGCATCGACCTGCCGGAGGTCTCCTTCATCGCCATCCTCGACGCGGACAAGATCGGCTTCCTCCGCTCGGCCACGAGCCTCATCCAGATCGTCGGCCGGGCGGCGCGAAACGCGGCCGGCACCGTCGTCATGTACGCGGACCGCATGAGCGAGGCGATGCGCGTCGCCATCGAGGAGACGGCGCGGCGCCGCGCCATCCAGGTCAAGTTCAACGAGGAGCACGGCATCACGCCGACGACCATCCGCAAGGCGGTGGAGGACATCCTCGAGCGGCACCGCGAGGAGCGCGCCTCCGACGCCGAGACCGAGATCGAGATGCTCGAGCGGACCCACAACCTCCTCGTGCCCGAGCAGAAGAAGTCCCTGCTCAGGGCCCTCAGGGACCAGATGCTCGAGCACGCCAAGAACCTCGAATTCGAGCAGGCCGCGGCCATCCGCGACGAGATAGAGCGCATCGAGAGGGGGGAGAAGTGAGGTCCTATCCGGTCGTCGACGGCCACTGCGACTCGATCATGGCGGCCATGGGCCGCGGCCTGCCTCCCGGGGAGAGCGGGCCGCGCGACCTCCTCGCGCGCAACGCGGTCGGCCACCTCGACCTGCCGCGCCTGCGCGAGGGCGGCTACGCCTGCCAGGCCATGGCCTGCTTCTGCCGCGACGAGGAGGTCGCGGCGGGACGGGCATCCGAGCTGACGGACGCCATGATCGACGAGCTCGAGTCCATCATGGAGGCCTCGGGCGGCGGGCTCGCGCCCGTCCTCGCGGCCGCCGACGTGGCGAGGGCCGGGGCATCGGGAGCCGTGGGGGCCCTCGTGTCGATCGAGGGGGGCGAGTGCCTCGCCGGGAGGCTCGAGGAGCTCGGCCGCTACCACGGCCGCGGAGCGCGCATGATCGGCCTCACCTGGAACCGCCGCAACGAGCTCGGCCGGGGGCTTTTCGGCGAAGGCTCAGGAGGCCTCACGGAATTCGGCCTGGCCGTCGTGCGCGAGGCCGCCCGCCTGGGCATGATCGTGGACTGCTCCCACCTCTCCGACGAGGCCTTCGACGACCTCGCCCGCGCCTCGGAGCGGCCCTTCGTGGCCTCGCACTCGAACTGCCGCGCCCTCTGCTCCTTCCCCCGCAACCTCGACGACGGCCGCATCGAGGCGGTCGCCCGCTCCGGCGGCCTCGTGGGCGTGAACGCCGTGCCCGACTTCGTGGCCGACGGGGGCGGGGCGGCGGCGAACCTCGGGAAGCTCTGCGACCACATCGACCATATCGTGGAGGTGGGGGGCATCGGCTGCGCGGCCCTCGGCCTGGACCTGGACGGCTACGATCCGGCCAAGGGCGGCCCCCTCCGCGACTGCTCGCGCATCCAGGAGGTGGCGGCGGAGCTCGGGCGCCGCGGCTACGCTGAATCCGAGGTGGCCCTGGTCATGGGCGGGAACTGGCTGAGGGTCCTCGCCGCGGTGCTGGGGTAGGGCAAGCCTCCCCCTCCGGTTGCCCTCCGCGCCCCCGGCTCGCTATACTGCGCCTCGATGAACGACCAGCAGACGCGCGCCGCGGAAGGCGCCAGGCTCCTCCCCGCGATCACCGGCCTCTTCGTCGGCGTCCTCGTCCTCTCCAACGTCCTCGCCGCGAAGATGGTGCAGATAGGCCCCTTCGTCTTCGACGGGGGGACCCTCCTCTTCCCCCTCTCCTACATCTTCGGCGACGTCCTTACCGAGGTCTACGGCTACAAGGCCTCGCGCAAGGTGATCTGGACCGGCCTCGCGATGCTCATCATCATGTCCCTCAACATCTGGCTCATAGGGATCCTCCCCGCCGAGCCGAGCTGGGGACTCCAGGGAGCCTACGACTCCCTCCTGGCCGTGGTGCCCCGCATAGCGCTGGCGAGCGTCCTCGGCTACTTCGCCGGCGAGTACTCCAACTCGGTCGTGCTCTCGCGGCTCAAGGTCCTCACCGAGGGCCGCCACCTCTGGCTCCGGACGATCGGCTCCACCCTCGTCGGCCAGCTCTTCGACACCCTCATCTTCGTCGGCGTAGCCTTCGCCGGGCTCTACGAGGCCCCCGTCATCCTCGCCATGATCCTGTCGAACTACCTGTTCAAGTGCGGCATCGAGGCCGCCTTCACCCCGATCACCTATCGCGTGGTCGCCTTCGTGAAGCGCCGGGACGGGTTGGACGCCTTCGACCGGGGCGAGCGCTACAATCCCCTGCCCAACGGGGCCTGATCCTCCCGGCGCGGCTTTCCGCACCGCCTTCCGGTGCCGGGGATACTGCTAACGCGATTCTCATCATTTCCTGTTCCTCCAAGCCCGAAGCGGGCGTATAATTCCTCCTCGCCGGCCAGCGTTCCGGCCATCGCGTCAAGGAGGAGTCATGAAGAAAGCCCTCGTCTCGCTCGCGTTCTGCCTGCTAGCCCTGGCCCTGGCCTTCGGCCAGGCGGTCTCCACCAAGGACATGAAAGCCCTCGTCGCGGCCGCCCAGAAAGAGGGCGAGCTCACGGTCATCGCCCTGCCCCGCGACTGGGTCAACTACGGGGAGATGATCGACACCTTCTCGAAGAAGTATGGCATCAAGGTCAACGAGCTCAATCCCAACGGCTCCTCGGCCGAGGAGATCGAGGCCATCAAGGCCAACAAGGGCAACAAGGGCCCGCAGGCCCCCGACGTCATCGACGTCGGCCTCAAGTTCGGCCCCGAGGCCAAGAAGGAAGGCCTCCTGGCCCCCTACAAGGTCCAGACCTGGGCCACCATCCCCGAGAGCGCCAAGGACAAGGAAGGCTACTGGTACGGCGACTACTACGGCCACCTCGCTTTCGAGGTCAACAAGGACATCATCAAGAACGTCCCGAGGACCTGGGCCGACCTCCTGAAGCCCGAGTACAAGGGCAAGTTCGCCCTCTCCGGCGACCCCCGCATCTCGAACCAGGCCTACATGACGGTCATAGCCGCATCCCTCGCCAACGGCTCGAAGAGCCCCGCCGACGTCAAGGCCGGTCTCGACTACTTCGCGAAGATGAACCGGGCCGGCAACCTCGTGCCCCTCATCGCCGTCACCGGGACCGTCGCCTCGGGCGAGACCCCGATAACGATCGAGTGGGACTACAATGCGCTCGCGAACCGCGACAAGCTCGCGGGCAATCCCGAGGTCGAGGTCGTCGTGCCCGCCACGGGCGTCGTGGCCGGCATCTACATCCAGGCCATCAGCGCCTACGCGCCACACCCGAACGCCGCGCGGCTGTGGATGGAGTTCCTCTACTCGGACGAAGGCCAGCTCATCTGGCTCAAGGGCTACGGCAACCCGATCCGCTACGCCGACCTCGTGAAGGGCAAGAAGGTCCCGGCCGATCTCGCCGCCAAGCTCCCGCCCGCCCCCGCCAAGGTCGTATTCCCTACCCTGGACGAGCAGGCGGCCGCAGCCAAGGCCATCGTCGAGGGATGGGACAAGATCGTCGGCGCCGATATCCAGAAAAGATAAGGGATCGCGTATGACCGCTCTCGCTGAGCGGGAGGCCGCGGGCCCGGCGCGCGAAAGCGAGCCGGGCCCGCGGGCCGGTCACCCGCGCGCCGACGTCAAGCGCAGCCTGTCCTGGCTGGGCCTCGTACCTTTCTTCCTCTTCGCCTTCGCCTTCATGCTCCTGCCGGCGAGCTCCATACTCGTAGGCAGCTTCCAGGACGCGGAAGGGGCCTTCACCCTGGCCAATCTGGCGAATCTGTTCCGGCCGAGCATCCTCAACTCCTATATCGTGACCATAAAGGTGAGCGCGACGACCGCGCTGCTCGGCGGCCTACTCGGCTTCCTCATCGCCTACGCGATCACCCTCGGGGGCCTGCCCAAGCCGCTGAAGTCCTTCATGTCGACCTTCTCGGGGGTCGCCTCGAATTTCGCCGGCGTCCCCCTGGCCTTCGCCTTCATCGCGACCTTGGGCCGCATGGGCGTCCTCACCGTCTTCCTGCGGACGGCCTTCGGCATCGAGCTCTACGACGCCGGCTTCAACCTCTACAGCTTCTGGGGCCTCTCCCTGACCTATACCTACTTCCAGATCCCCCTCATGATCCTCATCATCGAGCCGGCCCTCGAGGGCATGAAGAGGGAGTGGCGCGAGGCGGCCGAGAATCTCGGGGCCACCTCGCTCCAGTACTGGCTCAAGGTGGGCCTGCCGGTCCTCATGCCCGCCTTCCTCGCGGCCTTCATCCTCCTCTTCGGCAACGCCTTCGGCGCCTACGCCACGGCCTACGCCCTCACCGGCGGCCTCATCAACCTCGTGACCATCCTCATCGGCGCCCAGGTCAAGGGCAACGTGCTTCACGATCCCAACCTGGGATACGCCCTGGCCCTCGGCATGATCATCATCATGACGGCATGCATCCTCGCCTATTCCTGGCTCCAGAAGCTGAGCTCGAGGTGGGTCAAATGAAGCGCAAGACCGGGCTTTCCTGGCTCTGGCTCCTCCTGGGCATCGCCTACTTCTTCATTCCCCTGGCGGCCACCTTCCTCTTCTCGCTTCGGGGGAAGAAGGGGGTCTTCTCCTTCGTCGCCTACGCCAACGTCTTCGCCGACCCCCTCTTCCTCAAGACCTTCGGCTTCTCCCTCCGCATGGCGATCCTCACGGTCGCGGCCGGACTCGCCCTCATCGTGCCCACCACCATCTGGTTGCACCTGAAGGTGCCCAAAGCCAGGCCAGTCGTCGAGATCTTCACCCTCCTGCCCTTCGTGATCCCGCCCATCATCCTCGCCTACGGGCTCATCAGGCTCTACGCAAAGCCGCCCATCGCCTTGGTCCAAAGCCCGGTCCTCCTCGTCGCGGGCTACGTGATCATCTCCTTCCCCTACATCTACCGCTCGGTGGACGCAGGCCTGCGGGCGATGGATCTCCGCGGCCTCACCGAGGCCGCCCAGAGCCTGGGCGCGGGCTGGCTTGCCCTCATGCTCAGGGTGGTGCTGCCCAACCTCAGGACCGCCCTTCTCTCCGCGACCTTCCTGACCCTCGCTATCGTCATCGGCGAGCTGACCCTCGCCAACCTCCTCGCCTGGCCGGCCTTCGGTCCCTACATGGCGCAGATGGGACGCAATCGGGCCTACGAGCCCGCGGCCCTCTCCATCATCAGCTTCGGCCTCACCTGGGGCGCGATCGGCCTCATCCAAGCCCTCACACGGTCGGGCAGGGACAAGGCTTCGGGAATCGGCGCGGGCGCGCACTGAAAGAAAGACTAGGAGCGGCAGCATGGCCTTCATTGAACTGCGGGACATAGAGAAGAGCTTCGGCAAGAATCAGGTCGTAAAGCGGCTGAGCCTCGACGTCGGGAAGGGGGAGTTCGTATCCTTCCTCGGCGGCTCGGGCTGCGGCAAGACCACGACGCTCAGGATGATAGCCGGCTTCGAGACGCCTTCCGCCGGCTCGGTCAAGGTGGACGGCAGGGATATGTCGGGCATCGCGCCCAACAAGCGCAACCTCGGCATGGTCTTCCAGAACTACGCGCTCTTCCCCAACATGACCGTGCGCAGGAACATCGGCTTCGGCCTCAGGATAGCCGGCGCCAAGGGAGCCGAGGTCGAGTCGCGCGTCGACGAGATGCTCGGCCTCATCCACATGGAGGAATTCGCCCACCGCTACCCCCACCAGCTCTCCGGCGGCCAGCAGCAGCGCGTCGCCCTCGCGAGGGCCATCGCCGTCCGCCCCTCCGCCCTCCTCCTCGACGAGCCCCTCTCCGCGCTCGACGCGAAGATCCGCGTCAAGCTCCGCGACGACATCAGGGCCATCCAGCAGCGCTTGGGCATCACCACTATCTACGTCACCCATGACCAGGAGGAAGCGCTCTCGATCTCCGACCGGGTGGCGGTGATGCGCGAGGGAAGGATCGAGCAGATCGGGAGCCCCTTCGAGGTCTACAACCGGCCGGCCACGCCCTACGTGGCCTCCTTCATCGGCACCCTCAACCTGCTCTCGGGCGCCGTGGCCGACCCCTCCAAGGGGACGCTGCTCGTCGCGGGGAGGGAGCTGCGCTCCTCGGGCCCGATCGAGGCGCCCGCGGGAGCCGAGGTCAAGCTCAGCCTCAGGCCCGAGTCCCTGTCGATCGGCGCGGGGCAGGCGGGGCACAACCGCATAGAGGGAAGGATCGAGAGCGTCAAGTTCCTCGGCTCCGTGGTGCGGGTCGTCGTGGAAACAGGCGGGCAGCGGGTCTTCATGGACACCTTCAACGACCCGAGCGCCCCCCCGCCTCCCGTCGGCTCGAGCGTGGAGCTCTCCTTCCCCCCCGAGGCCCTCAAGGCGGGGGCCGCCGAGGCCGCGAGCGAGCCCGAGCGGGCCGCGGCCGCCGAGGAGGGCTGAAGGCGGGCCCTAGATCCTCCTGCCGCGATCGAGCAATCCGCGCAGGAGGAGGCCCGCGCGTCCCTGGCCGCCCCGGTAGGGCTCGCCCGCGAGGAAGAGGCCCTCGACCTTGATGGCCCTGAGCTCCGAGGGCCTCATGCCCAAGGGATCGCGATCGAGCAGCACCATGTCCGCGGCCTTCCCCTTCTCGAGGCTGCCTCGCTCCCCCTCGTCGAAGCCGACGTAGGCGGCGTTCCGCGTGTACAGGTCGATGGCCTCCTGGATCGTGAGAGATTGGCCGGGCGCGTAGTGGTTGCACGCCGCCCAGATGCCCTCGATGGGGTCGGGCACCGTGCAGGGCGCGTCGGAGCCGCCGCTCATGACGATGCCCATATCGCGCATCGCCCGGAGCGGCGAGAGGCGCATGGCCCGCTCGCCCATGATCCGCTCGAGGTACTCGAGGGGTTCCTGCTCCCAGCGGAGGAAGGCGGTCTGCAGGGCGATGGAGATGCCGAGCCGGGCGCAGGACTCCAGGCCGCGCGCGGTGGGCAGGCAGGCGTGGATGATCGTATGCCGATGGTCCTCGCGCGGGAAATCGTCGAGGGCGGCGGCGATAGCGGAGACCGCCTGCTCGAAGGCGGCGTCGCCGATCGCGTGGAGCTCGATCTGGAGCCCCGCGCGGTTCGCCTCGACGCAGAAGGCGCGGACGACGCGGTCGGGATAGTAGAGCACTCCCTTGGCGGCGCCGGGCGGCAGGGCGGCGGCCGGGGCGTAGGGCTCGAGCATGGCCGCGTCGGCCGAGCCGAAGCAGCCGTCGAGGGCCGTGGCGAAGCAGCCGCCGATCCGCGGTAGGCCGCGCCGCAGCGCCTTGCGGACCTCCATCGTCTGGAAGAACACGCGGTATTGCACGGGATCGCGGAGGCCCCTCGCGAAGAGGCTCTCGAGGGTCACGTCGAGGTCGAGGGGGAAGCCGACGCCGGTCACGGAATGCACCGCGCCCACGCCCCGCGCGGCGAGGCCGTCCATGGCGCGGATCATGTCACCGAGGGTCTTGGGCAGGGAGACCTTGCCCGTGACGAAGTCGGTGACGCGGAAGAAGGCTTCCTGGGTCATGAGCCCGGACTCGGCGTCGAAGCCGCGCAGCGCGCGCGTCTTGGCGTCCAGGAGGGCGATGAGGGCCGAGTTGGCCACGCCCGCGTGGCCGTCGTACTTGACGACGAAGGCCGGCTTGGCGGGGCATGCCTCGTCGAGGTCGGCGCGCGACAGGAGCCGGCGCTCCCTCACGCAATGGGCCGAGGTGCCGAAGCCGAGGAGGACCTTCCCCTCGGAGCGGGCGTGGCCGGCGACCAGCTCCTTCGCCTCGGCTACGGAGCGGGCGGCCCTGACGTCGAGCCCCGCCGAGAACAGGGCATGGGACATGAAGTGGATATGGGTGTCGGCGAAGGCCGGCAGGAGGGCCCTCGCGCCGAGCGCGGTCCTCGGCGCGCCGGCGTATTCATCCGGCAGGCGGTTCCCGACGAAGGCGATACGGCCCTTGTCCTCTACGAGGAAGCGATAGACGCCGCGGGAGGCGTCGCAGCTGACGATAGACCCCTCGTAGACCATCATGGGCGGCCTCCTGCGAGCTCGCTGGGCGGGATTGTACTATGCGTCGGGCTACCTGTCGATTCGGACGGCGCCCATGGGCGAAAAGGCCGCCCGGGGTGCGGTCCCCCGGGCGGCCTTGGGCCAAGCGAGGTTGGGCGGCCCTAGACCCCGAGGTAGGCCTCCCGCACGCGGGGATCGGCGGCGATCTCCTTGGCCGGGCCCGAGATGGTCGTGTAGCCGACCTCGAGGACGTAGGCGAAGTCGGCGATCTCGAGGGCCTCGGCCGCGTTCTGCTCGACGAGGAGTACGGTCGTGCCGCGCTTGTTGATCTCCACGATCTTCTCGAAGATCTCGTCGACGAGGACGGGCGCCAGGCCCATCGAGGGCTCGTCGAGGAGGAGGAGCTCCCCCCCGGTGACGATGGCCCTGCCCACGGCGAGCATCTGCTGCTCGCCGCCGGAGAGGGTGCCGCCGAGCTGGGAGGCCCGCTCCTTGACCCGGGGGAACATCGCGAAGACCTCGTCCATGCGCCGCCTGACCTCTTTCTTGTCGGCGACCGTCCAGCCGGCGAGCTCGAGGTTCTCGCGCACCGTCAGGGTCGGGAAGATCTTGCGGCCCTCGGGCACGTGGGAGATGCCCAGGCCCACGAGGCCGTGGGCCTCGCGGCCGGTGATGTCCTGGCCCTTGAAGACGATGCTCCCGCCCGAGGCCTTCTCGAGGCCGGAGAGGGCGCGGAGGGTCGTCGTCTTGCCGGCCCCGTTGGCGCCGATCAGCGTGACGATCTTGCCCGCCGGCACCTCGAAGGAGACGTCCTTGATGGCCTCGATCTGGCCGTAGCTCACCTTGAGATTCTTGACCTTCAGCATCACGCGCCCCGCTTCCCGAGGTAGGCCTCGAGCACCTTGGGGTCCTTGCCCACGTCCTCGGGCAGGCCCTCGGCGATGGTCTCGCCGAAATCGATGACCTTCACCCGCTCGCAGATGCCCATGACGACCTTCATGTGGTGCTCGATGAGGAAGACCGTCACCTTGAACTCGTCGCGCACGCGGCGGATGAGGTCCATGAGGTCGGCGACCTCCTTGGGGTTCATGCCCGCGGCCGGCTCGTCGAGGAGGAGGACCTTGGGCTTGGTGGCGAGGGCCCGGGCGATCTCGAGGCGGCGGAGCTCGCCGTAGGGCAGGTTCTTGGCCCGCTCGAGGGCGCGGCCATCGAGCTTCATGACCGCGAGCAGGCCCATGGCCTCCTCGCGGACCTCGGCCTCCTCGCGGAGGAAGGAGGGCGTGCGGAGCACGGAGGAGAGGAGGCCCGAGCGGACGTTGTAGTGCCGGGCGACGCGGATGTTGTCGAGGGCCGTCATGTTCCCGAAGATGCGGAGGTTCTGGAAGGTCCTGGCGATGCCCTTGTGGACGATCTTGTAGGGCTTCCAGCCGGTGATATCCTGGCCGCCGAGGAGGATCTTGCCCTCGGTGGGCCGGTAGATGCCCGTGATGAGGTTGAAGGTGGTGGTCTTGCCCGAGCCGTTGGGGCCGATGAGGCCGTAGATCGCCCCCTCCGGCACGTCGAAGCTGAAGCCCGAGACGGCCTTGAGGCCGCCGAAGTAGTGGCTCATGCCCTGGATCGAGAGGATGGCGCTCATCGCGTGCCCTCCTTCGCCGGGTCGCCGATGACGAGGAAGCGGGCTTCCTTGGTGCCCATGAGGCCCTCCGTGCGGAACAGCATGATGAAGACGAGGAGGAGCGCGTAGATGACCATGCGCCACTCCCCGCCGATCGGCAGGCTCGTGGCCTCGGCCAGGCTGTCGATGACGATCCTGAGGCCCTCGGACATGAAGGTGAGGGCGAAGGCGGCGATGACCGAGCCGGTCAGGGAGCCGACCCCGCCGGTGTAGACCATGATGAGGACGAGGACCGAGCCCATGAAGCCGTACTGGGTGGGATGGGCGATCTGGAGGAGGTGGCCGAACAGGCCCCCCGCGATGCCGGCGAAGAAGGCCCCGACGGCGAAGGCGAGGACCTTGTAGCGGGTCGTGTCGACCCCCGCGAGCTCGGCGGCGAGCTCGTTCTCCCTGATGGAGACCAGGGCCCGGCCGTGCGAGGACTCGACGAGGTTGCGGATGACGACGAGGGTGAGGAAGGCGGCCGCGAAGATGAAGCTGAAGTTGGAGAACTTGGGGATGCCGAGGAGGCCGCGGGGCCCGCCGACCGCCGGTATGTTGTTGAGGACGGTCTTGATGATCTCGCCGAATCCGAGGGTGACGATGGCGAGGTAGTCGCCCTTCAAGCGGAGCGAGGGGAAGCCGATGAGGACTCCCACGAGCGCGGCCGCCAGGCCCCCCGCGACGATGCCGCCGACGAAGACCGCGTAGCCCGCGAAGCCGGCCTCGGGAGAGACCTTGAAGACCAGGGTCGTTATGGCGCCGGATACGTAGGCCCCTACCGCCGCGAAGCCCATGTGGCCGAGGGAGAACTGCCCCGTGATGCCGTTGATGAGGTTGAGGCTCACCGCGAGGATCACGTAGATGAGGGACTGGTTTATGATGTGCTGGATGTAGCCGTTGATGAGGCCCGTCAGGCTCAAGGCCATGATCAGGGCATAGAAGGCCAGGGCGTAGAGGCTCAGCTTGGGCGTTCTGAAGTGCTTCATGCCGCGCTCCTAGATCTTGTCCGCGATCTTCTCGCCGAGTATGCCGCGGGGCCTGACGAGGAGGACGACGATGAGGATGGCGAAGGCGATGCCCTCGCCGAGGAGGGAGTTGTAGGCCGAGGCGAAGGTCTCGGCGAGGCCCATGATGTAGGCGCCGAGGACGGCGCCGGGTATGTTCCCGATCCCGCCCAGGACCGCCGCGATGAAGGCCTTGAGCCCCGGCTGTATGCCCATGTAGGGGAAGATGCGCGGGTAGGTCATGCCCGAGAGGAGGCCGGCCGCCCCGGCGAAGGCCCCGCCGATGAGGAAGGTCCAGCCGATGACCTTCTCGACGTCGATGCCCATGAGGCGGGCGGCGTCCTTGTCCTGGGAAACGGCGCGCATCGCCTTGCCGAGGGAGGACTTCTTGACCAGGAGGGTGAGCCCGATCATCAGGATCGCGGCCACGGCGAGGTCGATGACGACGTAGTTGGAGATCGTCGCCTGGCCGATCGGGATCTGCCGCTTGGGCAGGACGGTCGGGAAGGCGCGGAAGCTCGGCCCGATCGCCGGGAGGGCGGAGAAGAAGTACTCGAGGAACATGGAGACGCCGATCGCCGTGATGAGGGAGGAGAGCTTGGGCTTGTAGCGCAGGGGCTTGTAGGCGAAGCGGTTCGAGAGGAGGGCGACGCCGCCGCCAGCCGCCATCGAGGCGAGGAGGACTATGAAGGCCAGGATACCGCTGCCCTTGGCGAACCAGGTGTTGAACAGGTAGAAGGCCGCGTAGGCCGCGTAGGCCCCGAGCATGAAGAAGTCGCCGTGGGCGAAGTTGATGAGCCTGACGATGCCGTAGACCATCGTGTAGCCGAGGGCGATGAGGGCGTAGATCGAGCCGACCTGCAGGCCGTTGATGATCTGCTGCGTATTGACGATGCTTCCCATGGGGACTCCTTAACGCGCGAAGAGGGCTCCGCCGGCTTTCGGCCGGCGGGCCCCCTCCGCAGAGGAACGTAGCCTAGTCTCTGATCGTATTACGGATTGACCGTGGTCCGGTAGACCTGCTTCCCGCCCTTGATCTCGATGATGGCCGCGGCCTTGATCGGGTTGCGGTTGGCGTCGAACTTGACCTGGCCGGAGACGACCGCGAGGTCGGTCTTGGCGAGGGCCTCCTTGATCTTGACCCCGTCGGCCTTGCCGGCCCGCTTGATCGCGTCGAGCATGATGTACATGGCGTCGTAGCCGAGGGCCGCGAGGGCGTCGGGGGCGTCCGAGGTCTTGAAGCGGGCCTTGTAGTTCTTCACGAAGGTGAGGACCGCGGGGGTCGTCGCGTCGGGGGCGTAGTGGTTGGTGAAGAAGCAGTTCTCCACCGCGGCGCCGCCGATCTTCACGAGGTCGGCCGAGTCCCAGCCGTCGCCGCCCACGAAGGGGCCGGTGTAGCCGAGCTCGCGGGCCTGGGTGGCGATGAGTGCGTCGTCGTTGTAGTAGTCGGAGCAGTAGATCACGTCGGGCTTGGCCTGGATGATCTTGGTCAGCTGTGCCTTGAAGTCCGTGGTCCCGGTGGGGTGGGCCTCGTAGGCGACGACCTTGCCGCCGAGGGCGAGGAAGGCCTTCTGGAAGTTCTCGGACAGGCCCTTCGTGTAGTCGTTGCCGACGTCGAAGATGCAGGCGGCGGTCCTGGCCTTGAGGTCGTTGTAGGCGAACTTGGCGCCGACCGTCCCCTGGAAGGGGTCGATGAAGCAGGCGCGGAAGATGTAGTCGCCGACCTGGGTGACCTTCTCGTTCGTGGAGGTCGGGCTGATCATCGGCACCTTCGCGGCCTGGGCGATGGGGGCTCCGGCCAGGGTGACCTTGGACATGACCGTGCCGACGAGGGCGACGACCTTGTCCTGCTGGATGAGCTTGGTGTAGACGGTGGCGCCCTCCGCGGGGTCGCCCTTGTCGTCTGCGAAGACGAGCTTGATCTTCTTGCCGAGGACACCTCCCTTGGCGTTCCACTCCTCGACGGCGAGGGTCATGCCGTTCTTGGTCGACACGCCGAAGGTGGCGGCCTCGCCCGTCACGGGACCGATGCCGCCGATCTTGATCTCCTGGGCGCCGGCCGAGAGAGCGACGAAGACCAGCAGTGCAGCGACGAAAGCGTACGGTCTCATAAAGCCTCCTTCCGTACTATTCGAATCGTCCTTCTATGACGTTTCTGTCTAAAGTAGCCGAAAATTGGCGTCAAGTATGAAAAAACTCATTGTTGAAACAAAGTGGGGGAGGGGTTTCCGAAGGGCTATACGGATGTTCGGTGGAATGCAGCGCATGAAACGGCATTTTGCGTTATCGCCGTATATCTAGCTTTTTCCGTGAAATATCAGTCCGCCTCACTACGGGCCTCCGGCCGCAACCGAAGCGGGGGAAGCTGAGCTTCGAGCTTCCCGTGCTATACTCTGGCCCCGTGAATCCCACCTTTTCGCGCCGGCTTTCCTGGCCCGCTCCCCCGAACGCCCTCTCCCTGCTCCGCGCCGAGCTCGAGGGCGGAGGGCGGCGAGTCCTCGATTTCTCGGCGAGCAATCCCACGAGGGTCGGCCTGCCGAGCCTCTTCGCGCCGGGCAGGGCGGGAACCGCGGGTCCCGATGCCCTGGCCGGCGCCGAGAAGCTCCTCTATGCGCCCGATCCACGGGGTCTCGCCTCGGCCAGGGAGGCCCTCGTCCGCTTCTATGCCGGAGGCGGGGGAGGGCGTCGAGCTTCACCGCCCCTCGATCCGGCCTCCCTCTTCCTTTGCGCCTCGACCTCCGAGGCCTACGGCTGGCTCTTCAAGCTCCTCTGCGACCCGGGCGATTCGGTCCTCGTGCCGCGTCCCGGCTACCCCCTCTTCGATTATCTCGCGGGCTTGGAGTCGGTCGAGGCCCGGCCCTATCGGCTCGAGTACGCCCATCCCCGGGGCTGGCGCATCGACCTCGAGTCGGTCGAGGCGGCCCTTCGCGCGGGCCGTGCTCGGGCCCTCGTCCTCATCAACCCGAATAATCCGACCGGTTCCTATGCCGCTCCCGCGGAGCGAGCCGCCCTCCTCGAGCTCTGCGCTCGCCACGGGACGGCCATCATCGCCGACGAGGTCTTCTTCGGCTTTCCCGTCGAGGCCGAGCCGGAGGGATCCTCCGCGCCCCGCTCCTTCCTCGGCGAGGACTCGGTCCTCGTCTTCGTCCTCGACGGGCTCTCCAAGCTCCTGGGCCTGCCCCAGGCCAAGCTCGGCTGGATCGCGGCCTCGGGGCCCCGCGCCGAGCTCGGGGAGGCCCTGGGGAGGCTCGAGATCGTCGCCGATTCCTACCTCTCCGCGGGCACGCCCATCATGGCCGCCCTGCCGGGCCTCCTCGACCGGGAGCGGCTCTTCGGCGGCGCGGCGCGGGCGCGCATTGCGGCGAACATGGCGGCCCTGCGCTCGGCCCTCGAGGAGCCCGGCTCCCCCCACCGCCTCCTGCGCTGCGAGGGAGGCTGGACCGCCCTCGTCGAGTCGCCTCGCATCGAGCCCGAGGAGGAGCTCGCCCGCGGCCTTCTTTGGGAGGAGGGCCTCTGGGCCCAGCCGGGCTACTTCTTCGACATGGAGCGGGAAGCCTTCTTCACGGCCTCCCTCATCCTCGATGAAAGCGCGCTCCTCGAAGGGGCTCGGCGCTACCGGGCCTACTTCGACCGGCTCCTCGCCTGAGGCCGGCCGTCGCCTGCCCGGCGGCGGCGCTCAGGCCCCGGGCACGAGCCTGGACTTGAGCACCTTCTGCACGATCGACCTGCCCGGGTCGGCGATGTACTCCACGAGGATCTTGGCGGCCTCCCAGCCCATCTCGTAGCTCGGCTCCACGAAGTGGGGCATGGACGCGAGGCAGGGCAGGGCGGGGTTCTCGACCTCGCCGTGGGACGCGAGGCCGACGTCCTCGCCGGGCTCGAGGCCCAGGCGCAGGAGGCCGCGGTGGGAGGCCCGGAGGAGGCCGTCGTTGAGGGCGAGGAGGCAGTCGAAGGGCCTCGCCGCCTCGAGGAGGCCGGCGAGCCGGTCGGCCTCCCCTCCCTCGGGATCGCGGTTCAGGAGGTTGTCGTTGGCGCGGATGACGAGGGCCTCGCCCGCCACGAGGCCAGCCTCGGCCAGGGCGTTGCGATAGCCGGCCTCGCGGTCGTCCATGCTCGTGCACTCGAGGCCCCGCGCCAAGGCTATCCGCCGGTAGCCCCGCTCGAGGAGGAGGCGGGTGAGCTGCCGCGCGCTCTCCTCGTGGTTGGCGACCGCGTAGTTCGCGAGGAGCCCCGGCACGTAGCGGTCGATAAGGGTGTAGGGGATCGCGGCCCGGTCGAGCAGCGCGACGAGGCGGCGGTTCCGCTCGGCGTAGCCCGCGTCGATGACCGGGGCGAAGATGACTCCCGACACGGAGCTCGACAGGAAGGAGCGGAAGTACTCCTCCACCTTGGCGAAGTCCCGGTCGGCGTTGCAGATCAGGGTGTGGATGCGGAGATCCCAGAAGTAATCCTCGATGCCCCTGAGCATCTTCGAGCCGAAGGAGTCGCGCACGTCGTCGATGGCCACGGCGATGAGCTTCGGCTTGTCGGACGCGGCTTCGCGGCGCTTGACGAAGGCGCCCTTGCGATGGGGAAGCCGCTCGAGCAGGCCCTCGAGGATAAGGTCGGAGAGAGCTCGTTTGGCCGTGATGAGGCTGACGCCCTGGGCCTCGGCGATGGCGCGCTCCGAGGGGAGGGCCGCTCCGGGGCTATAGTTGCCTGAGAGAATCTCCGCGCGGAGCGCTTCTTTAACCTTCGTATATAAAAGGGGTGACTCACTGGTTTTCATCAGGTAATCAATATACCCAAATAGTGGCGAAGACAAGGGGAGTCGAGCGGTATCGATTTATAATAAAGAGTTACGCAGTTGTGCGATGATTATTGTTGTGAATAAACCTATAAATAGATATAATCAAAAAATAAATTGACATAACAATAAATCAAACATATAGTGGCCGCAACGAGATCGAACCGCGGCCTGAACGCTCTGGTTCCGAGCCCCGAGAAAGGATGCATAGTTCATGGCCAAGCCGCTCAAGATTGTCCTCATCGGGGCCGGCAGCCGCGAGTTCGCCCGCGGGCTGGTGCACGACCTCATACTCGAGAAGCCCCTCCTCGAGGCCCGTGAGGTCGAGGTCGCCCTCGTCGACCTCAATGCCGAGCGCCTCGAGCTCATGCGCGCCTACGCGGTCCATGCGGCCGAAACCCAGGGGGTCAGGATTCGCTTCACCGCCAGCCTCGAGCGCCGCCCGGCCCTCGAGGGGGCTGATTTCGTCCTCGTCTCGATCGCGCGAAAGCGGATGGAGCTCTGGGAGCAGGATTTCCGCGTCCCCCTCGCCTTCGGCATCCCCCACGTCTACGGGGAGAACGGGGGGCCGGGAGCGGCCTTCCATGCCCTTCGGAATTTCGCGGCCATCATGCCCATATGCCGGGACATCGAGGATATCTGCCCCGAGGCTTGGGTCATCAACTTCACGAACCCCGAGGCCAGGATCCTCACGGCCATACTGACCCTGACGAAGGTCAGGGCCATCGGGCTCTGCCACGGCTTCTACAGCTTCCGCCGTCTCGCGTCCTCGGTCCTCGGCCGGCCGGAGGGGGAGCTCGACCTCAGGACCGCGGGCATCAACCACTTCTACACCTACTACCGGGTCGCCGACCGGGCCAGCGGCGAGGACCTCGCCCCCGAGCTCGAGCGGCGCCTCGCCGCCGATCCCTCCCTCCTCCCGCCCCTGGTCCGCTATTTCTGGGAGCGCTTCGGCGCCCTCGGCTACTGCTCGGACCACCACATCGGGGAGTACCTCGGCTTCTCCCACGAGATAATCGGGAAGCTCTGGACCTTCGGCATCGAGGATCGGATCGTGGACCCGGGGGAGTCGGGCGTCGACGGGCGGCTCGTCTTCGAGGCCTGGCGCAACAAGCTCGATGTCAAGAGCTACCGCGAGCGGGGCATTGCCGAGAAGGAGCGTGCGGCCTTCTCGCCGACCGCCCCCATCCCGCCCGGCGCCATCTCCGCCTCCGGGGAGCTCGCCGTCCCGGTGATAGCCGACATCGTCCTGGACCGCCGGGCGTGGCGGCCCTCGATGAACCTCCTCAACGACGGGGCCTACATCGCGAACCTCGATCGGGACACGGCCGTCGAGCTGCCCGCCGTCGTGTCGGCCTCGGGCCCCTGCCCCGAGGCGGTCGGCTCCCTCCCTGAGGGCTTCGCCGCCCTCGTCCGCCAGCAGCAGTCGGTGCAGCGCCTCCTCGTGCGCGCCTACGCCGAGGGTTCGAGGAAGCTCCTCCTCCAGGCCCTCCTCGTCGACCCGGCCTGCGCCGGGCGGGCGCGCTCGGTCGAGGCCATGCTCGACCACATGCTCCGGATCCAGGAGCCCTGGCTCCCGGAGCTCCGTTGATCCGCCGGTCTCGCATGCCGCGGCCGTCGAGCCGCGGTGATCCGCTTGCGTTCGTGAAGGAGGCAGCATGAACAGGACACTGAAGAGGGCACTCGCGGCGGCGCTCGTCGCCGTCTCGGGCCTCGGGCTCGCGGCCCAGGGGGTCGTGACCCTCAGGATGATCGCGCCCTGGGCCGACAAGGAGCTCGAGGGCTTCAAGCCGGTGCTCGAGCGCTTCGAGCAGCTGAACCCGGGGATCAAGGTCGAGTACCGCACGGGCAAGCCCGAGGACACGGCCACCATCCTCTCCGCCCAGTTCTCGGTGAAGAAGACCCCCGCCGACATCATCGACACCTCCTTCTCCGCCTTCATCGTGCAGGAGGCCAGGAAGGGCAACATCCTCGACATCAGCGGCGCGGTGGACATCAAGGACTACCGGCCCGGCTCCATCGACCAGTTCGTCATCGGCAGGAAGCTCTACGGCGTGACGAGCATCGGCGGCCTGGACATCGCCGAGTACAACGCGAAGTTCTACCGCGACAACAAGCTCCCCGAGCCCAAGGACGCCAAGACCTGGGAGGACTTCCTCGCCCTCATGGACAAGGTGCGCAAGGTCCCCGGCGTCAAGGCCCCGATCGGCACCGGCGGCGGCGTCGGCTGGACCAACACCACGGTCGTCCAGACCTTCATCAACACCTTCGGCGGAAAGGCGATGTACAACGGCCTCCTCGTCGGCTCGATCTCCTGGGAGAGCCCCGAGGTGAAGAAGCTCTTCAGGGAGCGGCTCCTGCCCCTCCTCCAGGGCAAGTACTTCGGCGAGCCCGAGGAGAACGCGGCGGTCACGCAGAACATGTGGGCGGGCAAGTACGGCCTCTTCTTCGGCGGCACGACCGACTCCCTCAAGTTCCCCAGCCCGGCCGGCGACTACTCGGTCTGCCTCCTCCCGGGGCAGAAGGCGATCTCGATGTGGACCGATTTCTGGTTCATCCCGGCCTACACCGAGCACCCGAAGGAGGCTCTCAAGCTCATGAAGTTCCTCGCCACCGAGGGGCAGGCAATCCAGGTGAAGGGCGGCGGCCGCATAGCGACCTATACCAAGGTGCCGCTCTCCAACTACCCGGCGGCCGAGCAGAAGATCCTCAAGATCATCGGCTCCGTCGCGGTCAATCCCGACATCGACGACATCATCGGCGGCAAGTTCCAGACCGTCATGTGGGACCAGCTCAAGCTGCTCTGGGCCGACCCGACCGCGGATACCCTCGACTCGGTGCTCGCCGAGATGCAGGCCGCCTCCGTCGAGACCCTCAAGGGGAGCGCGAAGTGAGCCTCGGGGCGGGGCCCGGCCCCTCGATCGGACCCGGACCTGCGCCCCTCCCCGCGGGCCGGCGTGAGCCGGCCCGCGCCGGAAACCCGCGGCCCCGGCGGCTCAAGGCCGAGACCCTCGTCTTCGTCCTCCCGGCCTTCCTCCTGGTCTCGGTCTTCCTCCTCTATCCCGTCGTCAAGAGCCTCCTTCTGAGCCTCTACTCGAACGAGGACGGGAAGAGCTTCGTCGGCCTCGCCAACTTCGCCGCCCTCTTCCGGGGCAGGGACATCGTCAACCTCCGGAACATCCTCCGGCTCCGCCCGCCCTTCGGCGCCCTGCCGAACAACCTCATCTGGATCGCGATCCACCTTCCCCTGTCGATGTCCCTCGGCCTGGCCTGCGCCCTCCTCATGATCCGCCTTCCGCGCCTGGCCTTCCTGCGGACCTTCGTCTTCGTCGGCATGCTCGTCCCCGGCGTGGTGACCGGCATCGTGACCCTCTTCCTCTTCGAGAAGGGCGCGGGCATGATCCCGAACCTCTTCCACCTCATCGGGATCGAGGGGCTGTACATCAACTGGTTCTCCCATCCCCAGACCGCCCTCCTCGCCCTCATCCTGACCAGCGTCTGGACCTGGACGGGCTACAGCATGGTGGTCTTCCTGGCGGCCCTCTCGGGCATCCCCCAGTCCTACCTCGAGGCGGGCATCGTCGACGGGGCGAACGCCTGGCAGCTCTTCCGCTACGTCAAGCTGCCCCTCCTCCGCAGCTCCATCGGCACGATCGTGGTCATGTCGGTCATCCAGGAGCTGACGGGCTTCGACCTCGTCTACTCCTCCACCTACGGGGGGCCGGGCGGGGCCTCGAACGTCATGGGCTTCCAGATGTACCTCGAGGCCTTCAAGTACTTCAAATTCGGCACGGGCTCGGCGATCGCCACCCTCATCACCCTGACGGCGGCCGTGCCCATCGTCCTCAACGTGCGCAACTCGGCGAGGCAGGCATGACCAGGGAAAGGCCCGCCCTCGCGGCGGCTCGGGTCCTCGCCGCCGCGGCTATCGCCCTGGCCTGGATCCTGCCCTTCGTCGGCATCGTCATGGGCTCGCTCAGGCCCTACGGCGAGATCGTCAACGGCTGGTGGAGGACGGAGGAGCTCCACCTGAGCCTCGAGAACTACGCCTTCGTCCTCGGCGGGACGAGCATCCCCATGCTCCGCGCCCTGTGGAACTCCTTCTTCAGCTCGATCCTCGGCGCCGCCTTTCCCGCCCTCTTCGGCTCCATGGCGGCCTACGCCCTGGCCCGCCACTGGATCCCCCTCAAGGGGCCCACGATCGCGGTCCTCCTCTCCCTCATGGCGATTCCCGGCCAGATGATCGCGATCCCCGCCTTCAAGCTCCTCAACTCGCTCGGCCTCCTCGACCGCTTCGCGAGCGTCATCCTCATGAACACGGTGACCGCCCTGCCCTGGATCATCTTCTTCATGCTGAACGTCATAAAGGGCCAGGACCTCAACATCGAGGAGGCCGCGAAGATCGACGGGGCCTCGGATTACTGGATCTACGCCCGGGTCGTGATGCCGCAGAGCTATCCCTCCCTCCTATCGGTGGGGATCCTCCAGTTCGTCTGGTCCTGGGACTCCTTCTTCTGGCCCCTGGTCTGCCTCTTCGACGTCAGGAAGCTCATGGCCACCCAGGTGGTCCCCATGCTCCGCGGCCAGTTCATCCAGAACTGGGGGGCCCTCTGCGCCGCCTCGGTCCTCGTCGTCTCCGTGCCCGTGATCCTCTTCGTGGCCTTCCAGAAGTACTACATAGCCGGCTCGGTGGGCTTCATCTCCGACAAGTGAGGCTGGGCGGCCCCGCCCCGCGATTGCCATTCGCGCCTCCCAAAGGGTATAGTGCCCTATCGTGGCGCCACGAGGGGAGGGGAGATGGCCGCTCGCGTCATAGACGGGAAAGAGGTCGCCCGCGCCAAGCGGGCCGAGATCAAGGCCAGGGTCGAGGCCCTCGCCGCGCGCTCGGTCGTGCCGGGCCTGGCGGTGATCCTCGTCGGCGAGGACCCGGCCTCGGTATCCTACGTGACGGGCAAGGAGAAGGCCTCGGCCGAGCTCGGCATCGCGAGCCTGGGCAGGCGGCTGCCGGCCTCCGCGAGCGAGGCCGAGCTCCTCGCCCTCGTCCGGGCCTACGACGCCGACCCCGCGGTGCACGGCATCCTCGTGCAGCTGCCCCTGCCCCCGCACATCGACGAGCGGCGGATCATCTCCGCGATATCCCCCGAGAAGGACGTGGACGGGCTCACCGCGGCGAACGTCGGCCGGATGCTGCTGGAGGAGCCCTGCTTCGTGCCCTGCACCCCGGCCGGGGTCCTCGAGCTCATCCGCAGCGCCGGGGTCGAGACCAGGGGCGCCCGGGCCGTGGTCCTCGGCCGCTCGAACCTCGTGGGCAGGCCCCTCGTCAACCTCCTGTCGCGCAAGTCGTACAACGCGACCGTGACTGCCTGCCACACCGGGACCCTCGACCTCCCCGCGATCTGCCGCGAGGCCGACATCCTCATAGCCTGCGCGGGCCGTCCCGGCCTGGTCCGGGGCGATTGGATCAAGGCCGGGGCCTGCGTCATCGACGTCGGCGTGACCAGGGTCGAGGACCCTGGCGCCAAGGCGGGCTTCCGCCTCAAGGGCGACGTCGACTTCGAGGCCGCCGCCGCGGTCGCCGGCTGGATCACGCCCGTGCCCGGCGGGGTCGGCCCCATGACGATCACCATGCTCCTGGACAACGCGACCGCCGCGGCGGAGCGCGCCTCCGGCATCCTCCCCGGAAGCGGGGCCTAGGGTGGTCGACGTCCAGAGCATGCCCGACGACCGACGCGTGAGCATCAAGAAGGTGGGCGTGAAGGGCCTGCGCTACCCCATCGTGCTCCGCGACAAGGCGGACGGGATCCAGCACACCTCCGCCCTCGTCAACCTCTACGTCGACCTCCCCCACGACTTCAAGGGCACGCACATGAGCCGCTTCATCGAGGTCTTCGACTCCCACCGCCGGGACCTCTCGATGCCCCGCTTCCTCGAGATGCTCGAGGAGCTCCGCGAGAGCCTCGACGCCCGCACCGCCTACGCCGACCTCCACTTCCCCTACTTCATCGAGAAGCGGGCACCCGTCTCCGGCCAGGCCGCGGTCATGTCCTACGACTGCGGCTACGCGGGCAAGGTGGGCCCCGGCGGGGGAAAGGAGTTCGACGTGACCGTGGCCGTGCCCGTCCAGACGGTCTGCCCCTGCTCCAAGGCCATCTCCGAGCACGGGGCGCACAACCAGCGCGGCGTCGTGACCCTCTCCGTGGCCCTGGGGCCCTTCTTCTGGATCGAGGACCTCGTCGCCATCGTCGAGGGAGCGGCCTCGAGCGGCGTGTATACCCTCCTGAAGCGCGACGACGAGAAGTTCGTCACCGAACGGGCCTACGAGAACCCGCGCTTCGTCGAGGACCTCGTCCGCGGGGTCTACGTCGAGGTCGCGGCCCTGGGCAAATTCCCCCGCTTCTCGGTGGAGGCGGAGAACTTCGAGAGCATCCACAACCACTCGGCCTACGCCTACGTGGAGTATCCCCCTTCCGAGGCCTAGAGGAGGAGAGCATGGCCTTCAACCGGGTGAGGTCGGCGCCCGACCTCGTGCCCCTGCGCAACGTCCTCGTCTCGGCCTACGACAAGGCCGGCCTGCCCGAGCTCGTCCGCTCCGTCGCGGCCCTCTGCCCCGGCTCGCGCTTCTTCGCGACGGGCGGGAGCCTCGAAACCGTCCGCGACGCGTTGGGCGACCGGGCGGCCGGCCGCGCGGTGAGCGTGAGCGAGTACACGGGCCAGCCCGAGATGCAGGGGGGCCTCGTCAAGACCCTCGATTGGAAGATCTACCTGGGCCTCCTCGCGGAGGGCGGCAACGAGGCCCACGCCGCCGACCTCGAGCGCGCGGGGGCCTTGGCCTTCGACGCGGTGATCGGCAACCTCTATCCCTTCGCCGAGGCCGCCGCCGATCCCGCGAGCGGGGTCGAGGAGCTCCGCCAGCGCATCGACATCGGCGGCCCCGCGATGATCAGGGCGGCCGCCAAGAACTTCCTCCGCGTCGCCGCGGTCTCCGACCCGGGTCAGTACGGGCTCCTCCTCTCGGAGCTGCGGAGCTTCGAGGGCTCGACCGGGCTCTCCTTCCGGCGGCGCCTCGCCGCCGAGGCCTTCGGGCGCGTGTCGCGCTTCGACGGGCTCGTGGCAGAGCGGCTGGCCGCCCTCGACACGGCCGCCCTCGACGCGGCCTACGACATAGAGTGAGCTTCGGAGCGAGGTGGGGCATGGCGAGCACGGGCAAGATCGATCTGCAGGCCGCGTACCGGAAGATGGGGGACGATCCCTTCCCTCCCCGCATGGAGATCGCCTTCGTCTCCGAGCTCGGGGCGAGGACGAGCATCGCCTACGAGAAGGTGAGCTGGGAGGTCGAGGGGGAGCGCCGCGGCCTGCGCTACGGGGAGAATCCCGGACAGCCCGGGGCCCTCTACCGCCCGGTGGGCGGGAACCTCGCCCTGGGCGAGGCCCTCCTCCTCGAGCCGGGCGAGGGCCTGGTCTCCGCGGCCGAGCTCCTCCAGTTCGGCAAGCACCCCGGCAAGACCAACCTCACCGACGTGGACTCGGCCCTCGCGATCCTGCGCTACCTCGGCTCGGGCCCCGCCTGCGCCATCATGAAGCACAACAACCCCTCGGGCCTGGCCCTGGGCTCCTGCCCCGCCGAGGCCTACCGCCGCGCCTACCTCGCCGACCGGGTCGCGGCCTTCGGCGGGGCCGTCGTCCTCAACCGGACGCTCGACCTGGAGACGGCCGGGGAAATCTCCTCCTCCTACTGCGAGGTCGTCGCGGCCCCCGACTACGCTCCCGGCGCCCTCGAGCTCCTCGCCGGCCGCAAGAACCTCCGCGTCATGCGCATCCCCGCCATGGCCCGGCTCGAGGCCTGGGCCCTGAAGCCCGTCCTCGACTTCCGCGCCCTGGTCGACGGGGCCCTGGTCGCCCAGACCTCCTTCATATCGCGCATAACGCGCCGCGAGGACTTCCTCCCGGCCGCCTGCGCCAAGGACGGCCGCGACTACGCCGTCGCCCGCGAGCCCACCGAGGCCGAGTGGGAGGACATGCTCTTCGGCTGGCTCGTCGAGACCGGAGTCACCTCGAACTCCGTCATCTACGTCAAGGACCGCTGCACCGTCGGCATCGGCACGGGGGAGCAGGACCGGGTGGGCGTGGCCGAGATCGCGCGCGACAAGGCCTACCGCAAGCTCGAGGACCGCCTGCTCTGGGAGCGGACGGGCAGGGCCTGGAACGAGTCCGCGGACGAGGCCGCCAAGGCCGCCGTCCGCGAGGAGGTCGCATCCCTGCGCGGCGGCCTCGCCGGCTCGGTCATGGTCTCCGACGCCTTCTTCCCCTTCCGCGACGGCATCGAGGTGGGGCTCCGCGAGGGCGTGGGCGCCGTCGTCCAGCCGGGCGGCTCCCTGCGCGACTTCGAGTCCATCGAGGCCTGCAACGAGTACGGGGCCGCCATGAAGTTCACCGGCCAGCGCTGCTTCCGGCATTGAGCGGCGCCGGCCGGCCGTTTCAGGAGCCCGGCAGCTCTCCCCGGGCGGAGAGCTCGGCGACGATGCGCCGGTGCGTCTCGGCGTCGAGCGTATAACCCTTCCGGATGACGAGGTAGGCGGCCGAGACCATCGCGAGGGGGAAGCAGAGCATGGCCAGCTTCAGGCCGAGGATCCCGGGAGCGCCGACCTCCGCGGGCGAGGCGGCCGAGTTGATGCCGGTCAGTATGAGCGCGGCGCTCGTGATGCCGCTGGCGACTGCGGCCCCGAGCTTGTTGATGAGGGGCTGGACCGAGAAGGTGACGCTCTCGTTGCGCCGCCCGAGCTTCCACTGCCCGTACTCGACGGTATCGGCGAGGAACATGAGCATGAGCATCTGGATGATGGCTTGGCCGAGGAAGATCAGGAGGCCGGCGGCCCCGATGGGGATCATGCTCATGGGGGAGAGGGCGAAGAGGAAGTAGCCCAGGAGCATCGAGGCGGTCGCCCCGGCGTGGAGCCGCTTCCGGTCGAGCTTCCTCGCGAGGGAGGGGAAGAGGACGAATGCCAGGAGCTGGGACAGGCCCAGGATCGCGGCGAAGATCGGGTACATCCCCTCGTCCTTGTAGGCGTACTTGAAGAAGTAGACGCCGAGGCTCGTGGTCGTGCTGTAGCCGATCATGAAGATCCCCATGGCCACGGCGACGCAGAGGAGCTGGTCGTTCCTGAAGATGACCCCGAAGAGCTCCCTGAGCGAGGTCGTCTCCCGGGGCTTGTCCAAGCCGCGCTCCTCCTTGACGCCGAGGAGGGTGAAGAGGACGAAGGCGAGGGAGAGGACCGTCACGCCGACCGAGAAGGCGAGCCAGGCCTCCCTTCCGCCGCCCATCGCGCCGGTTATGGGCATGATCCCCACGACGACGGCGTAGGCTCCCAGGCTCCCGCAGATCTTGGCGAAGGAGCCTATCTCCTCGCGCCTTCGCCGGTCCAGGCTGAGCGCGGGGAGCATGGACCAGTAGGCTATGTCGTTCGCGCCGTACGCGAGGTCCCAGGCCAGGTAGATGATGACGAAGGAGGCGACGTAGCCGCCCCCCCGCAGACCTAGGTCGCTGAACATGAGGACGGTCAAGGCTCCCCCGACGAGGCCCCCGATCGCTATCCAGGGCTTGAACTTGCCGTAGCGGGAGCGCGTGTTGTCGACCAGCAGGCCCATCACCGGGTCGTTGAGGGCGTCGAAAACCCGCAGGACGGTGAGGGCCCCGGTCATGTACCACATGGTGGAGTCCGGGAGGTCGAGGACCTCGGTGAGGTATACCAGGAGGAACAGGCTGACCGTCGTGTAGAGCATGTCCCTGCCGACGGTGCCCAGGCCGAAGGCATAGCGATTGCGCGCAGCGCCGCTGCTCATGGATGCTGGCCTCCTCTTCGCTCGGCCCTGGCCGAGGGGATGCATGGCCTGCATTATGGGGCCTGGGTCCGGGCGGGGAAAGCCCCGGCGAGGCCGGCCCGCTTTACCCGGCCCTTCTTTTTCCGTATTATTCCTTTGTATTCGCGCCCGGCCTCGCCAGGACCCCGCGCCCGCGAGGGGCGGGGCCGAAAGCGCCGAGGCGGCGAAGGGAGGAAGCTTCATGGACTATCTCGACCCTTCGGATTCAAGCAAGGAGCTCACCAGCCGCGGCGTGCGGGGCGTCGGCTCCCTCGCAGGCGGCCTCGCCCTCCTCATCCTCAAGAGCGTCGCGGGGGCCTTCGGCGGCGTCGTGGGCCTGGTCCTCGGCGCGGTCTCCCTCGCGGTCGGCGCCTCGAGCCTCAAGTCCGAGGCCAAGGCCGACCGGACCGGCGGGGCCATAGCCCTGGGCGCCGGCGCCCTCCTCGTCCTCGCCGGGCTCTCGCGCTGGCACATCCCCCTCATCTCCGGCATAGCCGCCCTCTCGACCGGCCTCGTCGGCCTCGGGGCCCTCGGCCTCCTGGGCTACGGCGCCTGGAACATCTTCAAGTTCGTGAAGGGACTGCGGAACCGGGCCTGATGCGCTATCTGATCGAGACCTACGGCTGCCAGATGAACAAGGCCGAGTCGGCCGCCCTCGAGACCATCTTCCGGGAGCGCGGCTGGCTGCCGGCCGACGCCGCGGCCGAGGCCGACCTCGTCCTCATCAACACCTGCTCCGTCCGCGCGACGGCCGAGAACCGGGCCTGGGGCCGCATCGACCTCTACGCCTCGCTCAAGCGCGAGCGGGCCGCGGCCAAGGCGAGGCCCCTTTCCCTGGTCGTCGCCGGCTGCATGGCCGAGCGCCTGAAGCGGGGCCTCAAGGAGCGGCAGCCGGCGGTGGACTACGTCGTCGGCACCTTCCAGAAGCAGGCCTTCGGCCTAGCCCTCGACGCGGTCGAGCAGGCTCTCCCGCCCGCCGAGATCGAGGAGAGCCCGGCCTTCGTCTTCTCTCGCTCGCACCGCGAGCCGGGAGCCTTCCGCTCCTTCCTGCCCATCATGCACGGCTGCGACAACTTCTGCTCCTACTGCATCGTACCCTACCTCCGCGGCCGCGAGGTCTCCCGGAAGCCCGAGGACATCCTCGCCGAGCTCGAGGAGCTCGAGGACGCGGGGGTGCGCGAGCTTACCCTCCTGGGGCAGAACGTCAACTCCTACTCGTGGAAGGGCGAGGGGGGCGAGCTCGATTTCGCCGGCCTGCTCAGGCTCGTCTCGGAGCGGCTCCGCTCGCGGGGCTCGGGCGGCATACGCTGGGTCCGCTTCCTGACGAGCCATCCCAAGGACCTC
>Ga0209310_1000590_pt1 | contig 37897 bp, 65 predicted proteins | sample AD_UKC030_MetaG_FD_184415 | JGI IMG/M metagenome (GOLD analysis project Ga0209310, IMG submission 184415) | Active sludge microbial communities of municipal wastewater-treating anaerobic digesters from USA - AD_UKC030_MetaG (SPAdes) (version 2) | ecosystem: Engineered > Bioreactor > Anaerobic >...
CTCTTCATAGCCACATAATGCTATCCGCATCCGGTCGCCGTTCTGAATCGCCCAGTACCGCACCTCGTGTGCCAAATCAAACGTATCATTGTCATCATATCCAATCACCGCAACAAATACGGACAGCCGCAAACCGCTCTGCCAGTTCCCTCATATATTGAGTGATTGCGGCCTTTCTGCTTGTGTCCATGATACCGTTACCCCTGTCCGCGTTGCCGAGGTGCGGTAGTTGCCGGTTGACACCCCTGTCCGCGTTGCCGAGGTGCGGTAGTTGCCGGTTGACACCCCTGTCCGCGTTGCCGAGGTGCGGTAGTTGCCGGTTGACACCCCTGCCCGCGTCGCCGAGATGTGGTAGTTTCCGGTTGACACCTTTATTAACCAACTCAGGCCGCTTCCTATTCACCATATCCCTTGATTCCATTCTACCCCAGCCTGTGCCTATCCATGCGCATTGTCCCCATACCCACCAGCCCGCGCTTTTGGCATCATAGTATTCGGGATCAGAGCGCATTGCTTCCACGAAGTCTGCATAGTCGCGCCGATAAAACAGCCAGTCACCACGGCTATGCAGATCGAGTTCATTTACTGGATCGCTTGCATAATGCGCCACAGCATCAGGATCGGCCTTGACCGCCCGCCAGAAGTTTGTTAGCCATGCGTTTATATCGTTGATGGTTTCTGTGCGTCCGGTGTGCCAAGTAGGGCGATTAAGCAGCATAGCGCCGCCACCGAAGAATGGGTCAATCAGATTCGCCACGTCGCCAAACCGCTCCCAGACAGCCTCAGCAACAAGCGTTTTGCCGCCAAACCAGGGGTAGGGACATTTCATGCCTCATCCACCTTCCGTTCCGCCTTGCGCTCACGCCTCGCAACCTTTGTCCCATCCTCAAACCCGTATACATAGCCTTCGCCCCAGCCATGCGACAAGCCAGCATAGTAGCCTGTGACAAAGGCGGCAAGGAGGAAGGCGGCAATAATAAGTGTCCAAATCATAGTTCATTCTCCAGTTTCTGTTGTAACGTGTTTCAATCCTGTTTCGTTGACTCTTCGAGTTCGCGGATTCGTGCTATAAGCAATTGCATGTCTTCAACGGCAATGGATAGACATTGAATGTCTGACATATCAGCGTAGTTCGTCGCTTCCATCCAGTCCACATATCCGTCTGTATACCTATCTATCACCTGCGCTACGGTCTCGCATTCTTGGTCTGGTTGCAGTCCTGGTTTCGGTTCGTTCATCTTCTTAATTTCAGATAATCCGTGCATGTCATTTTCCTTCCGTGTGCGTGACCAGCCAAATACCGTCACGCTGTTTCAGTTCTATCTCAATGCCGATGCGCTCTAACGCCTTAACTCTTGCACCAAGATCAGATGCCTTCGACTCCATCCGTCTATAATCGCGGCTATCTCGCGTAAACGCTATGTAGTCCATTCCGTCGAAAATTCCAAGCCAATACGCGGCGACAATTATTGCGGCGACAACCCATGTTTTCCAGTCTTTCATACCGGCCACTCCCGCGGCATTATGGGTTGCCCTTGCGAGTCTTTCTTGCCAAAAAACGGTACACCTGCAACCGCGCATTGTTGGCGCAACGAGTCTATCCACTCAGGTTTGCACGGGCGTTTATGTGCGCCTGTTTCCGCGCCGACTATCGCCCAGTCAACTTCTCGCAAAATATGCGAAGGAATATTTATGTCTTCTATGAGCGGCTCGAAACTTATGAAACGCATAGCCGCCGGAGTGTTTAGCAGGTCTACAATCCGGTCGCTGTGAGCGTTGCTCTCGACAGACACGCCTAACCGGACGTTCAGTAACGGCCATAATGCGCTTTGCTTGCATTTGTGGTCTATATATTTTTTCATGTTGTGGGCGCGTTTTGTTAAGATCATATATGTGTGCTGTGGCGTTCTTGATATGATTCTGAAAACCTTATCGCGCCATTCGTCTTTAACATCCTCATGAAACGTGTCGCTCATTGAGCACACAAATATACTGCGAGGCTTGCGCCAGTGTAGCGGCTGGTCAAGGCGTGACGGATGGAAGGTGATGTGTGAAAATGGAGGATGAATAGAATCGCCATCTTCATCGAATCCGTATTGCGCATGTGTTACCGGAAACCGCTCTGCCATCGCTTTTGCGTAGCAATTCTGACATCCTTCACTTGCAGGTGTGCATCCAGTGATGGGGTTCCACGTTGCGTCCGTCCATTCTATTTTGCTTTTATCGCTCATGTTTCTCTCCCTGCCTGCCATCAACGCGGTATGGACAGGCGTAACCCGCCGCGCCGGGGGAATAGGGTTAGTTCTGTTGCGCGTTGCAAAGGTCAATCAGTCCGCTAATAAGTTCATCTGGAAGATCGGCAATTTTCTGATTGAACCTCTGCATTGTCATGTCTTCCAGTTGCGCTTGTGTCAATCCTGCCGCCTTACGCGCCTGTCCAAGCATCCTAATAAGTTCTCCATGCGATGGTGTGCCCGGTTGTGTTTGTGCGTCTTGTGGCGGCTCTGGTGCGTGTTCAGCCGCAACGTCATCAAGGGATTTGGGATGTAATCTTTGCTCAATAGGCGTTGCATCAACGTCAAGACAATCCTCGTAATCATCCATATCGTGCGAAATCGCGTCCATGTATTCTGGCGACAAACGAAGCCATTTAGACAATCTGTGAAATGGCGTCTTCTTCGCCATCTCATTCCAGTCCGTTACCCACGGGCCAGCGTCTTTTGATTTTGACCGCTTGCGCACAGACTCTACCTCTTCAACGGACATGACCCTACACGCCGATGTTCCGTCCTTCATTTTGCAATAAGCATATACGGCATAGACGGCTCCACGCGGCTTGCGAAAGTCAATCTTGTGTTTTGTAATCTCTCCAAGATTGTATTCAAATTCGTCGTTCTCGCAAACAACATCCGCATGAATGACGGACACAAGGCCTGACCGCATAGCAAGGTCTACCTTTCCCTTGTAATCAACAATCAATGTGCATTCCATCGTATTGTTCTTATTATTGCGATACGGTATTAAATGCGCGTTTCGTCCATCCGGCTCCAGTCCCATTGATGACAAATCAAGCAGGCACTTCATAAATGATTCTTGCGTGCATTCTTGCAGTTTCGGATTCTTTGTGAGTGCTGTTGTTGCAATCCTGACAAAACGCTCCACCGACAAATGACTTGGAAGCGCCGCCTTAAATTGCTTCTTCATATTGTCGCTGTTGATTAGCCCTTTGATACTTACTACTACTTCATTACTCATTCTGCATTCTCCTATTCGTTGTTATTTTCGCTTGCCTATCCGCAACACGCGGGAGGCTGATTCTGGTACTTGATACGCCGCTCTTGTCTGCGTTTTCCACGACACGGTTGATGTGCCAATGTGCGCAAACGTCGCGTCTTGTATAACGCTTTTCAGTTCGTTTTCTATGACAGTCTGTTGTTCATTCATCCGCTTTTGTGCTTTCTTGATTCGTGCCAGCCGGTCAAGTTTCGATTGCCATTCATCTTCTGGTAGTTCGATTTCCGCGCCGCTGTCTTGTGGATGCAACAGTTTTAATGCGGTCGTTGTCGCCGGATGTCCGTCTGTGGGCGGTGCAATTTTCGGCATGACGTAATCATTCCAGAAGCGCACTTCCTCATTGACCAGCGCATGAATAAAAACGTCATTCCGCTTGCACGGGTAAACCCTGAATTCATTTCCGCCGATAAGCACTGCTATCCACGCCTGTTGCATGTCCATCACATACAATTGCTGCTGTACCTGTATCTGGTAGTAGAGTGGCGGCGCGTCGCTCCAGTCCTCCCGGTTGCGCCCGTCGGTGGTTTTGATTTCCAGCAAGCCGATAACATCACCGTTACGTCGGCACACAATTTTATCAGGGGAACATGCAATAAAGTCATGATGGATTGATTTGAAAAGCGTCTCTCCGTCGCCTTCCAAATAGCAATACTCACCGATATTCTGTTCAGCCCAATCGGAAAACAAATCAGCAATGACCGGTTCCAGCGCCTTGCCTATCCGCATTCGTTCGGTCTCTTCTATAACGTCAATATCATGGACTTTTGCCGCCCATACTGAATACGGCGTTGCCCATTTTGATTCACCCATGATTGCAGCGGCCTCGGATGCGCCGATGCAGCGCTTACGGTCTAATAGCCATTGAGGGTTCATTTCTTGCGTTTCCTTATCTCCAGTTGTGATTCATCGTATGCTTCCTGAAACGGATTCTCTTCTGTTTCATCTGGCGAAAATCCAGCGGCATGTATATATGCGTCTTTCGTTTCCTCTGCAAATTCATCGTGCAGTTTTGCTATCTCTTCGCTGTATCGCCACAGGAAATCTCGCGCCGCCTCTTCTGATGCGTTGCGTCCGCGTTCGTCTGCGTAGTCGTAGTCAGTCGGCATTGTCTATGTCCTACATGGTTTCGAATAGTCCAAATAGTTTCACACCCGGCAGCGCGTTGTTACGCCAACGGATGTACAGTTTCGCCAGTCGGTAGGCACGGTGAATCACGAGTAGCATGATAATTGTGTACATCATGATATTTCGCTTTCGTGCCGCTTCACCCACTTCTCGACAGACTCGACATAGGCCGGAGTTTTGAAGTTCAGTGACCTTCCATTAATCCAAGAATACAGATTGTGGAATGGTATTTTGGACTCGTGCGCAATGTCTGACAGTACATGATGCGGATGCTTTATCAGCCACGCCCTCATGATGTTTTTTGCCTCTTGTTGCTCTGGTATTGCCGCTCTACTCATCTCGCTACTCCTTCTTCGCTTCGCACCATTTTCCGCCATGCCTCCAAAAATCCAGCGCCAAGACTTCGCAGAGCCTTTGCGGTTGGCATTATCGGAACACCATTGCCATTACCAATGTTCGATCGGATTCGCTTCATGAGCGTTTTATATCTTTCGTTCGTAATCTTTCCGGAGTTCCGGCGTGATCTCAGATGTGCTTTTGCTCGCCGCTTCAAGTATCTGCTTCTGTCTTTCATCTTGTTATCCTCTCTATTTTCGCGCCACACTTCGGGCATGTGGCAATTTGATTATTATCTGATGCAACGCTTCCCGGCGGCGTTACGATGACGGCATGACCGTCTTGTATCCAGCACTGGCACGTATTGCACCATCTGCAACAACACTCGCCAGGGTTGCCTGCTATGGCGGCGCAGTCTTTATATCTAAGGTTCTTATTTGCCGGAAGTCCGTCTATTGGCATCTCGCCAGAGACTAAGTATCTCTGTATAACCCCTAGACGCTCGTAAGCGTCTTTGCCGGATACGCTCCAATTATTCATGATTTCCTCCTTTCAAAATAACGTTTATGCACGTCAAAAAGATTACACTGTAACCAAAAAATCCACCACGTCCACGACAGTCCGGGCAGCGCATTTTCGCGCCACGAGATGTATTGATGGACATGTCCGCGAATCATGTAATAGAGGGTCGCGAAGCCCATGAAGGCAATGTTTAGAATCATCGCTTCTCCTCAAGCGCCTGCGCGACAAGTTCATCTATGGCGGCCTGGCATGATTCCTGTGTTGTATACAGACCGTAGCCTACGGTCTCATTTTCAAAGGCAATGACCCATAATCCCGCGTGTGTTTCTGCTGGCTTCAGGTCTGTTACCTTCCATGTCTGCGACTTTGGTTCTTGTTTCAGCCGCCAGAAATTGGGGTGATCGCCGCACCATGCAAAACGATCGGCCGTATTATGGCCGGCATGATAGACTTCCGCAGTACGCACGCAATACCCGTCGTTCCAGTACGCGCAATTCTCACACCGCGCGTCGGGGTTTCTTTCGAGTCCGTCGAATTGAAATGGTTTAGTCATGACTTTCGCCTTCCTGTTTTATTCTTGCGTTTTCCAGCGACGTTTCAAGCCACAACAAAAAACTTTCATCAGATACGCCATTGCTGAATTCACGACGGTAAAACTCACGCAATGAATGTATGCGCTTTGCCGCGTCTGTATCATTATTTCCCTCATAGACTCTGTATGTACGTCTCATTCTCTCATTCTCCTCTTGGGCGACTCCCGCCGCCCCGGTTGTGGGGTTATGCTTCGTATGCCGCGCTGACACGTGCGCGCCATTTTCCGTTCACTTTTTCTACCGATGTATTCGCATACATGGTGTCAGACCATTCAGATATATGTCGCTGTACGCGTCTGATGAATCCATACGCCGCCTGATGCGTGGTGAAGTCCTCGAAATTTCCATTTCCGTGTACTGCCTGTTTCGCTACCTGTTTCGCATTCATTTCATTCTCTCCTGTTGTTGTGGTTTCGTTCGCTTTCACTCTCGCTTCAACTATAATAATTATAACACAAAGTTAAGCGAAAGTCAAGTGTTTTTTAATCTTTTTTTAAGTTATTTTATTTACGCTTTTCCCCTCGTTTCAGTCAATAGATAAAGGCTTTTCTGCGTCGCGAGTGCAAATGACTACCTATAGGGTGCAAATAGAAACCATACTATTTTTAGGGTAGACATAAAAAGTCCCGCAAGTTTATGTCCTTGCGGGGAAATTTTGTACCTCGATCATCTTTTTTTTTACTTGCAGTTAACGCTTTCGCTTCGCTATCGGTTGACACCGCGCTGCGGAAATTTCACAAACTTTTTACCAGTCTTCTTCCGACTCTTAACATTGATGATTTCGCCCGTGATCAGCACGCCGTAGTCCCAGCCTTCTTCGGCTGCATCCATGATTGTGCTCTTACTTTTTATCCAGCCTTTATCTTTGATCCGCAAATAGTAAAGCATGGTCTCAGGCGGCAAGCGATATGAGCGCATCACTCCGGCAATACCGATTGCCAGAAACACGGCTATAATGATGGCCAGGGCTTTCATGCGCCTGCTGTCCCGTCGCCGTCTAGGTCAATCTTGATGCCAAGACGGTCGGCCAGGATGCGCTCCAAGCGGTCAAGCAAGTCTTTCCCGGTCACGGTGTCTAGCGTGTCATCTGCGTCTGCCATTTTCGCCCGTAGCCATTCGAGTACCTCATCGGCTATGCGCTCCCACGGGATTGCGTTCACGCCAATTGCCAACAATTTTAACATAATCTTTGTCCATGCGATTGCCATAAAATCATCCTTTCGTTTTGCGGTCATTTCGCCGCGTTTAATCACATTACAATAACGGGCCAGTCTGTGCGCGATTTGTAGTCTGTATATTCTGCCATAATGCTATCCTTTCTTACGCCATACAAGCAAAACGTTTATAATTCTCGATGCAAGTTCATATATTTTACTCATGTCAAATTCCTTTTTTTAACTGTGCGGTGGCGCCGTGCGAGGAGGTAGGTGGGTGAGAGGTGTATCTGTGTCCTGGCGCCACCGCTAACAGGAGAATGGGTCTAGATTAAACTGTTTTATATGTCGAAGTCAACCGCGCAACAGGTACGCCAGAATCATTCCACTTGCTACCGTGGTGATGATCTGTATAATCGGGGTAAGCGTTTTAAGCATAAGACTCTTGTTGCGGTTGTCATTTTCATCCATCACGGCTATGCGTCTATCATGATTGATTAACATTGTTTCGTGTGCATCCATGCGTACTTCACCTTTATTTAGTCGCGCTTCGATTTCCATGTGTATCCGCTTACATAAGTCTTCATTATACCCCGCCACCGCTGTACTCCTTATGGCCTTATCTTATTTCTATTGTCCGCGTGGACGTGTCCGTCCGAATATTTATCATTCACGTAATCAAAATACTTGCGCGCCACCTTCGCCACAATCTTTTGGTCTACGCGCTTTTTAGATGCTTTATAGACCGCGTAAAAATCAACGGCACACGCGCCATTCTCGACAAGGTGTTTGGAGTCTTTGCTTACTGTGCCGCCGAAACCTACCCAACCATGCCGCCGCCCAAGTTCGTCGTTTGTCTTTTTGCTGCGAGTGCTACCAGTAACAACGATATAGACCTCTTCGCCCTCTTTAACATTTAACTCATAGCGCGTCATTTCAAGGGATACGGGGATCGTTGGATGCAAGATGACCGTGCCCTCACGCATCTGAAATTCGTCAAGCCAGAAATTAGATTGCAGCATGGTAATGCCGCCATAAGTGATCTGTGTATAGAGTTTGATGTGATTCAGGGTCATGTGAGTTCGGTTACTTCGCCGCCAGTCGCCAGCGTTTCCATGTAGGCTATCAAGTCGGTGCGTAAGTTCACAGGGGACTCCGCGCAAAAGTTGGCTATCACTTCGCGGGTCGTGATCGTGTCGCCTGTTGCCACGATGCGCACGGTCACGTCAATGCCGCCGGGGTTAAGTTCTGATAATGTCGCCATTGTTTTTCCTTTCAGTTTTTATTGCAACGTTTCTGATTGCGTTTCGGATGACATGAGCACATCTAATATGCCAGCCTCGATAAGTTTCTTATCAAGGTCTTTTTGTCTGTTTTCAGTAGCGTCCGCCACAGCAAGAAATGCGGGGATGTGTTCTGGGAAGGTTTGCACAAATTCGGCATAGCAGAATTTTGGAGTCACGCAAGAAACGTCCGCCCCCTGTTCTTTCAACCACCAGTAGACCCATCCTGCATACAAGGGGTTTGGGATGCTGTCGAAATTATCTGGCTTCTTTATGCTGTCAAGTATGTTCACTTTGTGATTCCTTGCGACAAAACATTATAACGATTTTCGAGCACCTCATTTCCATTTTTAACCTTGTCCACAAAATACAGCACATTATTGATGTGTGTGTCTGTGTCCATCGTTATCATGCTGTCAGTCCACTTTTCATCAACCACCCCTGCCTCAAACATTTTGCAGGCAAACAGCGCTTTCGCGCCGTCGCTGCGTTCAACAAGCCTTTGTGCCGCCGCAACATATTCGGGGTATGCGCGGAAAAATTCGGCAAAGCACATGTCATCTGTTACGCGATCATAATTTAATCCGAGTTCTCGCATGGTGTTTTTCAGCCACGGGATGTTCGGATTCTCTGGAAGCGTAATCATAATTTCACTCCACTTTCCGCGCCTTCGGTAACCAAAGATTTCTGATCGTGCGCCACCGCCACAATAAGCCTGTTGGTGTCCAGCGCGCCCATAGCGGCATTGTAGCGCGGTATCTGGTCTACGATAAGCCCTGGTTCGCCTTCGCAGTATACGGGAATTTGTACGATGTCCCATCCTGCCGATTCGAGGTCATCAATATAGGTATCATCAATGTTCCTGCCGATGACAAGCGGTACAGGCGTGTTATACAGCCCGTCCGGTGATGCGCCCAAAGATACTGCCAATCCCACCTTGGTTTCAATTTCCGGCACAAGGCGGTACGGAAGGGATGATGGTATCTGCGCAATGACACTATCTGCCGGAACGGTCGGATGGTACTGGTAAACCAGATGCGTTTCAGGACAGTCGCAGTTTATGGCGTCTAAAGCGTCTTGAGCATCTTCAAGCGTTTCGCCTCGCAGATTTGGTATCACCTTCCCGTCCGGCAAACCAAGCGATATGGAAACGGACAATAGCAGGCTGCCAAGCGGCGTAGTCCTGATGGTCCAATCCGGGGTCTGTGAAGTTATGGTGTCTATTGGAAAATTGTATGAGTAATGGTAGGTTACGTTTTCATCGTCAATAGACCATGTAGGGTAGTTGGCAGCAATAAAGGCAACGGCATCAGCAAGCGTCATGCCTGTCACTTTCGGAATGGCATATCCTTCCACCTTGTCTATATCTTTTGTCGGAGCACCAGCAGATGCAACGTATGATATTGGTAGCGGATTTCCAGAATCATGTACACCATAAGGAAGAATAGTGTCGGGTCGTGGCGACTGTGATATGATGCGATTTATTGGCGCATCCCAATGTGCCTGTAGATTCGTTTCGCCCTCTTCAATATATGGATTGTCAGCATCTGCGTTCCACGCCGTAATAAAATCATCCACAAACGGAACGATATTGTCTTCCGTTTCTTCGACAGTCATCCCGATCAGGTTCGGCACTTTGTGCGCTTTCGTTGTTTCCACATCGTTGTAAAAATCGAAATCTGAAACAACTTTTATCTTTACGCTCAAACTTCCCCAGCGTCCAAGCACATAATAATTTTCATGAGTGATGCCTCTCGGAGTTTCGCCGTCAACACGATCCCAAACCCAAGGCGAAGAACCGTCCACCTTATATAGGTCTGTCCACCACTCAAGCAGCCCGGAATCTATTTCATCTTTCAGTTTTGTCTTCCACAAATGCGGCAATGTTTCAAGTGCAAGGTTAGTGGACAATTTGAAAGCATATTCAGCCGTGTCGTCATTGTCAATATACAGTTCGCCTATTTTTACATAAGTCTTCCCTGACTTGAGTGCCTTGTATAGCGCCGTCGGATTCAGTGAAATAGAACCGTCCTTTTCGACAATAGTATAGTCGCCGCCTTCATCCCATACAGTGTCCCATGATTCATAACTGAAAGACACAAAGCCGTCTGTGTTTTCTGGCGGTGAAATCTCAACATCCGTATCAATGCCTTGCGGGTCAAATCCAGCCGTACCCGCGCTAAACTCAAGCACAATGTTAAATGTGATCGGGTATGCCTCCCAATCCCATGACGGGCTAAGCGTCAACTTTCCCTCAGTGTGTGTAATCAGGCGTTGTTGTTGATTTGTGTATTCGCTTAAGGAGTTGAATGACACGTTTTCAATGTTATTCCTGAAAATCTGCATTCGATAGCCGGTATCATTCGGGTCATCAGATTCCGGCTCTTCCTTGAATGTGGCAAAGGCAACAGTGCCATCAGTAAATGATTCTGAAGACGAAATTTCAGAGTATGTAGGCGTGTCCCAGTCAAGCGTGATATGCTTGTCTTCTTCATACCAGTAGTAGTGCATATCGCCTGTTTGCGTTGCAGGCGCAGACGTTGTATCCTCACACCACAACCAAGCGGCATGAGCGTAGGGACGTTCTACTAACACAAGATAATGCAGCGGCAACAGTATAGGAAACACCATTTCGATGTTTTCGATTTCAATGGCATCATCTGTCACAATATCGTTTGCCAGATAGTACGGCTCTCCATTTGGAAAAACATAAACGGTGTCTATGCCTGTAAAATTATACGTTGTGCCCCCCCCGGCAACAGGCGGCGAGGGCGGTTCCGCTTCCTTTTCTGTGGGTAATGGCGCATCCCAGAACGGATACGTGAAAACGCGGTTGACTAAAGATGACCCTGAAAGAACGGTGTCTGATGCCGTGGACTCAATAATTAACTTTGTCGTTTCCGTTGTCAGTGGTGGATTTGCGGTATACAGCACCTTCATATTGTTCAGGACGTTTTGGATCACGTCCAAAATGTGCATCCAGTTTTCACGCAGTTTTATGTATTCCCAATCCCAGTCATAGAATTCAGCAGGTGGAGTGTATCTCCGTATTACACCGTCGGAAATATAACGGTAATAGTCCATCCAGATAAACCACCTGTCTGAAGACAGACGGGTAGAGTAGAGTTTGACCGGTTTCAATATCTCCTTCACTTGTCGTATTAGATTTTCAAGGAATATCACACCTTCCTTGATGCTTTGAAAATGCATCAGGTCATCAGGCGATGGTACCGGATCAAGATGCCAATCGTTGGAAGTGGGAACGACAGGTGGTTCCGGCTTCACTGTCCGATAGAAGCCTACAATACCACTTGGAAACGTTGCATGTCCACCACGTGTACGAACCTTTGACATTGCCGCCCGCCATACCTGTACCGGCATAGCGACGTCATTCAGTGATAGTGATGTTGTTATTGTACCCCATTTTTCGTCCCAATAATCACAGATGAAATCAAACCCAGATGGCGGGACGGGACAGGCGAACTTTTCGCCACCGCCCCGGGATCGCAGATAGACAGGCAACGATAACTTGCCGTCTGAATAACTGGCAACGAATTTATATCCGTATGTAACGCCTTCTTCAAGTCCGGTGTCAGTACAGGTTTCATCCGTGCCAGAATAAACATCAACCTGATCCGGGTCAACGTCATCTGGGAAAGAATCATGCAATCGCGTTACAAGCGTTTTTGCAAAAAGTCCATCTGTCGGGTCTGTCCATGTGATTATATTTTGTGTAGGGTCATCCGCGTCCGGGGTGATTACAATATCAGTTGGACCGGCTTTCGTAATTGTCGTTCCTGTATTTTGCGAATAGGTAAGCAGATTGTATACATTAATCCGCCCGCCAAAATCGGTAATCAGGAATTGGTCTTTTGTCGGCGTGATGCAAGCGCGTAGCAATGCCATAGCGTTGGCAACAGACCATCCTGCGTAATAAGATTTGAGCAACGCCAATGCCCCGCTTATATGGGGGGCAGCCATAGATGTGCCGGCAATCGCCCTATAGGTGTTTTCGGGCCATGTGGACAGGATGTTGGTATCATCCTCGCCTGCAACAGCACCGCCAGGGGCAGACAAGTGTACGCTCTTTATTCCATAGTTCGTAAAATATGAGTTCTCGCCTGTGTTCTTGAATGCGGCAACAGATATGTTATTGGCGGTCGGTATGCTTGCAGGATATTTCGGCCATACGTCGTTATTCTTGCCATCGTTTCCGGCGGCGCAAACCATGATAACGCCAGCCGTGTTTGCATCCGCCCATAAGTCTGCAAGCGCCTGCGAGTAGATAGAACCGCCCCAAGAGTGATTAATGATGCTGCATCCTTTATCAATTCCGTATTCAATAACGTTGATCGCGTCTGCGACAAAGCCGCCATCCTCATTGAAAAAGCGTAGCGACATGAGTTTGATATTCCACGCTACACCTGCTATTCCTTTGGCGTTGTTCCCCTTGCCGCCTATGATTCCTGCAACGTGCGTCCCGTGCCCGTAGAAATCGCTACAATCCCCGTCAAGTTCGCCGCCGATACCGCGTACGCCGTGCAGGTCATCAAAAGTCGGCGCCGGGTTTGTCCAGATATTGGCGGCTAAGTCTTCATGCTCGAAGTCTATGCCGGTATCACACACGCCAACAATGACCGACGTTTCGCCTTGCTCTTTTGTCCACGTCGCTTCCATGCCGCCCATGTCACAGCCTGCAACGCCAGAAAATTGCCCTGTATTTTTTAGGTTCCATTGCGAGGCATAAAGCGTGTCGTTCGGGACAGTGAAGAGTTCTACTTTTTGATCTTCTTCAATATAGGCAATGTCTGAAATACCGCTTTTGATTTCTTCGAGATCGTCATCATCAACGAAAATATAATTGCCGCGCTTCGATAGTTTTGGTGCGCGCCTCCCCTTACCTTTGACCTTTTTGCCGACGTTGGCAATATGGTTTTTTATCTTTTTTTTGTCCGCTTCTTTTTTCAGCCGGATTATATAACGCTTTTCGTCTCTCATGTGCTTACCGGAATACCTGTGCTTGCGCTATAGTTTTGCAAAGGATACCATCTTTGCTGCGGAAAAGCAATAGACCATATACCGTCATTTCCATCCGCGTCATCAAAGCCCTCTTCTAATCCCGTTTCGTATGAACACCAGAATACCTTCCTCTCAACCGTCGGGCTTTGGTCGGGGTCAATTGCGGGCAAATGCGCCACACGTTCAAGGCTGCCACCGCCGCCATTAACATTCACATCAACAAGCACTGTACGCTCGCTGCGGGAATCCGATGGGTCTATTTGACCCATGACATCCGTAACGGCGGCAAAGATTCTATCACCGACCTGATACGAACCAGCATTAACGCTGCCACGAAACGCAAACGGCTTCCAGACATAAACAGGGGTAGTGCTAACGGTATCATCAGGATTGACGTGGCCGCAAAGAAGGTGGTCTTCAAGTATCTCTGTTATCTCTAAATGCTGTAAGGCAAAGTTTGTCTTGGATGTTGGTACAGTCTGGTTTGCCTGCCGTTTGCGTTCCGCCTCAGCAGCGTCAACAAAAGCATTATATGCCGCCGCCGGTATCCGTAACCGTTGCCCCGGATTTACCTTTTGAATACCACTCATTCGACGGTATCCTCTCGGAAGTCTTCTCCAAGCAAATCGAAATCGCCATAATGATATACTTGCTCTATATACACGCCAACAGGATACTGAATGCGGAATGTTTGCGCGGGGTCATCGCCTACAGTTGCATCTGTAGCCTGATAACGAATGTGCATGTATTGCCAGCCCTGCTTTACCACATTATGAATATCGCCTATGCTGGTAATCGTGAGATATGGCTGCACCGAAAATTGATAGGTTACTTCCCAAGGAGTCTCCGGCTTGCGATCAGACTTTGAACCTGTTGCACCCAAAAACAACACCTGTCCGCTTAAAAATTCACGGAACGGGTTAAGGTTGACCGTGCCGGTCAGGTCTGCGATAGTCTTTATCTGTGTCCATGTGAAGTCGCTGTAAAAATGACGTTCTGTGAAATTGAAAACAGGAACGGTAATGTCAACGCCCTCAACGCTGTCGTTTGTCACGCCTATTGCGCCGCCACAATCAGGGGCATAACCATAACGTCCGACAGTTAGTATTGACTGTGTTATATGCTGTGTTCCGCCGGTTGTGTCAAATGATATGGAGTTGTCATCCTCAATGGATGGTTGTCGCTTGTATGTGACTGTGGCAAACCAAAGCAGCGGGCCGATAGGTTCCAACTGAACATTCTCAAGCACAAGATAAGGCGTATTGTCGCTATCGGTCGCCTGCGTTCCGATAGATGAAGGAACCGTTGCAATGACGGTATCCCGCATATCGCTCACATCTTCAGAGCCTGTGACTTTGTACTTTAACTCATAGCTTGCGTTTTCGCCGGTTGTGAGTAGTCTGGATTCAAACAGTTCTGTAACTTCAATAGTCATTATGCAAACTCCAGTTGGTTGCTCTGCATTTCCTTGAGCATCTGGCGCGTGTTCTTGGCTGTTTCTTCCGTTGCCTTTAGCGTGCGCTCTTCAACGCCGGAACCAACGCCAAGACCAAAGGCGGCGAACGGAGAGAACGTACCGCGTGTGCCAATCTTGGCAGCTTCCTGCGCTATCATCTCGCCTATGTCTGGCATCTCCATCTGCGGCAATTCAGGCGCACCTGGAGTATAAGTACCTTCATCCTCTTTGGGTTTCTGTACTCTGTTTCGCATGTCACGCGCTTCGGCAATGGAAGCAGTCCATTCTTGACGCGCCTGAGCAAGTGCCTTTTCATGCTCTGCTATTTCTCCGCTTGTAATATCGCCAATGTTGCCTCTGGTCTGCTTATTCCATTCTCCGAGTTCAGCCAATGCCTTATCGCGCCTTGCGCTTGCATCTTTCCTTCGTGCATCCATTTCGGCATTGCGGGCAGCGGCATCTTGGTCTATAAAGCCTTTCTGGGCATTAAAAGCCTTTGCAGAAGCATCATCAAATCCCATGTCAAATAGGCTGAACAGATTTATAAACATTTTTGCAACACGGTCAATTACTCCGTTCCACGCTTTCCAAAACAGATTTGTCATATTAACAATCGCTATATCAATTGCGCCCGTGAAAATATAGACCGTTGCGAGCATAATCGAAACGGCATCAATAAGCCCAGATGCTATAAATCCAGTAAATTTACTCCATAAATCTTTGAGGAACGTAATGCCCCTCACCCATTCAAGTTTCAGTGTCAGCCAAAATATCTTGGCTGCCTGTGCCATATTGCCTGCAATCAGCGCATCCGAGATTCCCTGAAATGCCATCTCTGCATCGCTTCGCAATGTATCAAATGTTCCGCCCAACCATTGTATTGCCGCTCCACTGGAATTTGTATACTGCATTATCGCATAACCAAGTCCGACAACAGCGGATAATACAAGCCCTATGGGAGACAGCAGGAACCCAAGTACGCTCGCCATTGCGCCGATTAGGGTTGCAACGCTGCCGACTATAATCCCAAGACCAACCAGTGCAATACCAAGCGCAGTAACGCCTACAGCAATTGCTGCATAGGTCTGCACCAGTTCCTTATTCTCGGTTATCCACTTTGAAACGGCATCTCCGGCAATCCGCAGCCAATCGGATACCTTCTTTATTGCAGGGGCAAGTGCTTCGCCTACAGAGATGGCAACGTCCTTGACTACCTGCCACAACCTGCTTAATTCGTAGATTGTGCCGCCCGTCATCTTCTTGAACGCTTCATCCGCTGCGCCTGTCGAATTGTACATCAGGTTTATGTCGTAGACAAGCCCCTCTATATCGCCAGCCAGCGCAGCCACACCTGTTGCAGCGCGTATCTCTGGGAAGTCTATAATTATCGTGCCGAGGTCTGCACCGACATACCTGCTGATTAATCCGACAAGATCCTTTGCTTGCATGGGGGCTTGCTTTAGGATGTTCGCCATGCGCGTTACAGCTTCATCCATACTCAAGCCTTGTCGTGTCATTGTAGCCAGCGCACCCATCATAACCTCAAACGACGTACCTGCCGCACGCGCCATCGGAGCAACACGACCTATCTGTTCTGCAAGTTCTGTGAAGGTGATTTTACCACGCAACACGGTATTGAACATCACATCAGAAACATTCGCTGCCGCCTTTGCAGACATCTGGAAAGCGTTCAGGATGCTGGTCAACCCATCAACCGCCGTGGCAGTATCAGAAATACCGCCGATGGCTGCTCTTACCGCAACGCTCAGGAAAGACATCGCATCTTCTGGGGCAAATGCAGCGGAAAGAATTTCGTACAGACCTTTTGAAAGTGTGCTTGTGCTTTCGCCAAAGTCCTTGGCAAGTCCGCGTATGCCATCGCTGAACTGACCCATAAACTTCATGGGTTGCGCAACGACAGTAGATACCATCTTCATGTTCTTCTCAAACTCGCCAAAGACTTTCATGGAGGCAACAAGCGGGGCAAGCATGGTCGTACCTGCCGCCACCATGCTCATGCCGATACTTTTGACTTTTGCGCCAAACGCCTGCACATGATATTCCGCGGCACGCAGACCGGTCACGAGCTTGCGGTTGTCCGCAAACAACTCCACAAAAGCTCTGCCTGCGCGTATAGCACCAGTATTAGCCATTCTTTTTCTGTCCTTTCCATGCTATCAGCGTATCGCGCAAAAGCTCCAGTGATTCAGGATCAGCAACACGCCGACGCTCTTTCCGTTCAGCTATAGCATACGGGTCAAATTGTTCCGGCTTGAATGCCTTGGTCTTCTTCGGGTCGCGTGCGTTGTTCGCCATCATGCATAAAATGGACGACGTGTGCTGCCAGCGTTCACGCCCCGCGCCTTCAGACATCCAAAGCAGTTGCCTTAACGTCAGACCGTCTGGGACGACTCCGATCGCTCCGGCAATTCGCCAGACATCGCGCCAGACATCAGTTTTTCTATGTCCACCGCGTCTATCTTCGCTTCCGCTGTCGTTATCGCGAGACCGATCAGTTTTGTTTGTTTCGAGACCGCTTTCGCCCTGTCTGCGCGGCCTCGCTTCTGGAAAAAATCCACCATCTCCTCATAAAAGGCCTTTTGAGATGCAAGCAACGTTGCGCCGTCGAAGCATTCGTAAATGTCCGATTCGGAAACGTTGTGCTTCTCAAATTGGCCTTCAAGCAAACAACAGATGATTTCAGCAAGCAGCAGTTCATCCGTGCCAAGTCTTGACAGTAGCGGTGGCTCGCCCGCTTCCGGTTGAAGCAGGTCAATGCCGAGTTTTGATTTAACTTTTAGGGCTGTGCCGAGAGTGAGCGTTATAGCCCACTCCCGGCCTGTTGAATCCTTAAACGACTTCATGAGTCATCCTTTATCAGGTTGGTACTGCAACACCAGTGGCATTGATGTCAACTTCGATGCGCGTGGTTGTCGTTGCGAAACCCAGAGAGGTAACATACTTCTCCGAAGAAATGTCTGCAATCGGCGCAATCTTTCCGGCTGCGTTGTCGCTGACACAGTAGCAGGTTCCGAGAACAAGCGTTTCTCCAACGCCGGGATTGATGCCGCCTGCGGCAAGGTAAGTTACCGGCTGTCCTGCTGCGCCGCCGTTAAGAGCAATGCCGACTGCCGCCGCATGTGCTGCCGTGTCTGCGAGAGCAAGTTTCAGCGTGCTTGTCGTGCTGTCGAGATACAGCACGTCACCGGCTACGATGGTTTCGCCTGCCGTTCCCGCTCGTGCCGTTGACCCGCTGTATTTCAGAACATTTGCTGGTGTTGGGGCTAAATCTGCCATTGTTCAAATCCTTTCGTGGTTAAGTTTTTTTGTGTAGATTTTATGAACCAGTCGTCCATTCGCGGAACGTTGCAAGTTTGGCGGTCACGCTTACCGTAATCGCTTCTTCCAGTGGCTCATTCCGCGAGAAATTCGTAATGCTGAAATCGCCGTCCATGCCTTCGCCGCCAGATTCAGACAGAACCAAAAGCGCAATTGTGGTGTTATTCAGAAAAGCGTTTTTGATCGCCGTGAATCCAGCGTCGGTCGTTTTCCAAACCATCTCAAATTCGACGGTGCATTCCTTCAGTGTCGGGGCGGTTGCACGCCAACCGTCATTAGCGCGGGTAGTAACATCCGCTTCGCCCGCTTCAAGCGTCACGGTCACGTCACGCACATTGCTCAATTCAGACGATGCTGTGCTACCTGCCGTGCCGTAATAAATTTTGGCATTCATGCCGAGGATAAAATCAGGCATTGTCTTGTTTTCCTTTCTTCGTTTTTACTTTACGCTGTCCCGCCATATTTCGGGCAGCTTCCGTTGCTCTTTATTAAATGCAGGGGTCATATAAGGCCGTGAACTATATCTTGCGGTTCTTGTTTTTTTACCAAACTTAACGGTAGTGACACCGCCGTATTCCAATATCGGAGGGGCTATCGCCTTGCGCTTGCCAGGTAAAATCTCTGGCCCTATAACCACAGAACGCTTCGCGGGGTCATAGGCGAAGTAGATAAACTTCTTCAACTTGCCGGTGCGAGAGTACGGAGGATTGCCTGGCTTTGAATACTGCTTGCGAAAATCGGTCCTCTCAACGCCCTTCTCCTTGGGTTTTATAAACGGCGCGTTCTTGATTGACCGTCTTGCCGTGGTTCTGACAAATGCGCCAAACTTGGACAATGCTTTCCGAGTGACCGCGTCCACCTTCGAGATGACCTCGGCGCGGTCGAAAAACATTTTTTTCATGTCCATTTTGATCATGTCATCATCCGATACGTAAGCGTTAAGACGCTTGTAAAAAGATGCTGTTCCGCGAGATGTTCCGGCGCATAGACAGTGTCATTTGTTATCGAAACCCAGACGGCGTATGTTGCCGTTGACAGGGTTCGCTGTCTCATGTAGTCGGCTATTTCATCCACTACGGTTCCGAGTGCATTCACACGTTCATCAAATGCGCTGGGGTTCTCTAATTTCTGTTGAATGCCGATGTCAATGGCAATGTCACGGTAGCACATGGCGCGGGTCTGCGTTACGATCTGTACAGACTTGGGCACAACGGTCACAGTCAAGTTTTTGAGTTCCGCCAGATCGTATTCAGGATGCACCTTGCGCACTGCCGTAAACGCCGCGCTGAACGTGCCTGCTGGGGCTGCGTTAATTTCGGTCTTCACCGCGTCCGCTATTGCCGTTGCATAACTCATGATCCGCTCCCTATGTTTTTCGTATGGACACGGTAGGCCGTTCTATATGGATCGCTGTACCGCCACGCTTCGCCACCAAGATTCATTACTTCATATTGGTTCCCGTCCGCCGTGATGATGTCGCCAGGCTCCGGTTCCGATTCGAGTTCAGATGCCTTGATTATGAAATCCCACACCTTCGCAACAACGGTCATTCCGCTTTCGTCCGTTACGTCTACACGGGTATCACCATAGGTCGCGTTGACCGTACATGTTCCTGTCAGGGTTCTATACGTCACCTCGCTGGAAGCGTGCGCCACGCGCTGATTGCCAAGCCAACTCGTGCCGGTTCGCAGCATGTTCGCCATAATTTGCACTCCACTTTCTGTGCTTTCGCCTGTATCGTCTGCAATTGCGACTGTAAGAGTTACATCCGTTCCGTATGAGACCTGTTCACCTGCGGCTTTGGATTGTGAACACACAAGCCCTGCATCACAATCAGAATCGCTTCCGATCACAACAGTAACGGTAAGGCCGAGAGCCTCTAACGCTGAATAGGCATCTGCCAGTTCGTAGCCGACCACATCGGGCATTGTCACCTTCTGAAGCAGCAACAAATATGGATATGATGTTCCCTCGTCTATGCCCCAAACCGTGTTGAAATTCCAATGCACATAGGTCGCCTGCTGGTACAGTTCCGCTGTAGTCTTTGCCTCGCCGACGTATGAATTTGTATATGGCGATAATTCGTAGTCCCAGTAGCAGCGATCTGACGCGAAGTAAATTTGAGGATCAGCCAGTACCGGGGAGAAACAGATCATGCCGACGCCATACTTTGCCGGGTCATTGCCAGTGAAATTCATCGTGCCGACAAACACATTCTTTGCGATGTACGCCACGTCCTTTGTGGCCTCGAAGTCGGCAATCCTGCAACAGATGCCGGCTACAAATACAGTTCCCGTTATGGTTCCTGCAGCCTTGCAGTTAATAATAGAGCCGCCCGAATATATAAAACTGGCGATTCCCGCAATGTACGAATAGCCCGTACAGTCAACAGCAGATTCGCATTCTTCGACTATCCCGCCATTTAAGATTACAACGCATAAACCGGCTGAAATTGTGCCGCCGTTCTCGCCATTCTTTAGCGTGATAGAGCCTTCTGTTTTCAAGTGACGTATGGTTCCGCTGACAACGCCGAATAACGCTTTGCCGAAAACATTATCTGATAGGTCGTTTATATAAAGCCCGGATATTGTTTTTCCGTTGCCTTCAAAGTCGCCAGAAAACCTGTTTTCTAAAGATGGATTTCCTTCATCGTCTACCGTTACAGGCGCGATAGGAGTCCATTGATTATCTTCATCGCCATCAAGGTCAATGTCGTTCATAAGCACATACTGCCCGCTTAACGGGTAAGCGGGGTCATTGCCTATTAAAGCCATCTGTTCTTTTGTGGTGATTTCGATAGTCATGATTGCTTCTATGTGCGCGGGGCATCTCTTTTACAAGACACCCCGCGCTACGTTTCAGTTCAGTTCAGGATTAGGAGGTTACCCAGATGCCACGCTTCGCAATGCAACGCCATGCGGTAGCAGCCTCTGTGCAGACAAGGTGCAGATAGTCGCCTTGTACAGCTGTTGCCTTCGTGTTGTTCGCCGTCTTGGTCGCTGCGATGGTCAGGTTAGCGCCACGGATGATTTCGTTGCCGTTCAAATCGACAGTCAGCAATGCACCGGCATTAACCACGCGGTTGACGATGATGTATTCCATGCCCACCACACCGACAGGAAGCGTTACCGTCTTTGCATCGGCTGTAATTTCGATCACGCCGCCGGAATGAGTCGCTTCTACCATCGTAATGTCAACAGCAGATTTGAAGAACTTGCGGCCAATCCATGCGGGCTGTTCAGGATTCTGCCTGTTAAGCGAAAATTGCACTGTAGCATCGTTCGCGGAAGGCATTGTGGTTACAATGCCAATCCAAAAATCGCCATCAGCGCCAAGATTGGTAGCCGCGCCGTCAGCCGATCCGCCATAGGGAGTGCCGTTCGCGTCCCACCAAAGGTTGTCACCAACATTGCAGGCATTGCCAACATAAGGAGCGCTAAAAATGCCCTCAACAGCAAAACTGCCAACAGCATCGGCTGCAATAGGCTCGCTTGTGACTGTTGCGATTCCGTTTATATTTAGCAGATACCCGCCCGTAAGGTCAGTCGGAGCGGGTCCAGAAATGCGCTCTCCGGCGCTAACATAGTTCAGTAAATTCGCCATGTCTAAATTCTCCTTTCAAGAGAGGTTGTTGTTATGATTACGCACCTGCGCTCTTTACGCCTGCACGCCATTCAGCCGCCGCAACACCAAAGTCCCAGTAGATGCGCCATGCAACACCGAGGCTATTCACATCCTGGTCGAGACCAAAGTATTCAACGATGGGGCTTTCCACACCGTTGAGGTAAGCGATTTCGTAGCAGGGAAGCACGTTCGGATCGGCCAACAAATACGAATATGTATTTGACGCACCGCCGCCTGCCGTTGTGTTTTCCAGCCACGGGGAAACGACGGGCGCACCGCCGAATTTGCCAGCGTAAATGTTGGTTGCCGCCGCAAGTTTTGCAGAATTACCTACGCCTGTCGCGACAAGCGCGGGATAACTGCCGAGCAGGATGCCAAACGCAGATTCATAAAGTGGGCCGCAAAGAAGGATTGACGGTTCAACATTCACAGGCTCGCCATCCGGGCCTTTCAGGTTACGGAAGGCCTTGATCATCTGTGCAAGGTCTTCTTTCGTTCCGACCGTCTGCCCGGTAACGTAATTACCACGCGCTGCCGTGAAATGGGATGCACCAGCACCGCTGGCATTAATCAAGGTGAACAACGCCTTTTCGCGAGCGTTGTAGCCCTTGCGAGCCATGCCTGCGGCCATGCGGGTGAACGCACCAAGGTCATCGTTGATGATGTCCTGGCGGCTCAGGCGAAGAACGGCGCCACGGGTCGTCAGCTGGCGGGAATAGGTTTCTTCTGCAAGCGCAAGACTTTGCAGTTCGCCGCCTGCGCCAACGCTTTCAAGCGTACCATTGGCAGCAAGACTGCAAACCGTGTGCGCATGGAAGTTGGAGTGATTCGCCTTGCCGGCGATCATCGGGGCTACCCATCGGGGTTCCGCAGCGACCTTCGCCATTGCCTTGTTCGCAACATTGCCGAGGATGTTAGGAAGGTTCACCGTGCTGTAGCCGGAAGCGTTGACCATACCAGCAGCATAAGCCCACGCTTCGCGCCAGTTGCCAACGGTCACGCGACCGCGACCACGATAACCGTTCAGTTCAGCCGCCGCCAAAATGATTTCCTGCAAGCCCATGTCACGACCGAAACGACGCTGTGCCGCTTCAACGTTTCGCTCGCCGCATTCTTTCACAGCCGACTCTTCGTCAACACCGGAAATCATTGCGGCAGCGGTCAAAATAGCAGGACTGGTTTCGCCGCCTGCGCCTCCAGTTCGGATACTCACGCGCTCAGGAATGGATGCGCGCAACAGTTTGATTTCAAAGTCACGGGCGCTTGTGCCGTCGTTCTGTGCTTCGACCATGATGTCACGAATACGCTCCACGACCTTCACATTTTGCTTGTTTTCGTGAATGGCTGCATAAGCCATGTCTTCGATGGCGCTACAACGCCGCGCATCAGCCAGCGCTTCGTCAATCTTGCCGCTTTTGCTTTCGGCCTTCACGCTTTCACCGCCGCCAACCGCCTTCAGTTCGGCCATGAGTTCGGCTTTGTACTGCGCCTTGAGCGTAGCCAGTTCGCCGTCATCAAGGTCTTCAACATCGAGGCCCTTTGCCTCAATCCACGCCTTCAGTTTTTCGTTCATTAGTCTTTGTCCTTTCGTTGCGTCGCTATTATCGGAAGCGACAAGTGTACTTGCATTTTGATCAGCACCAATGCTGACAACTGAGATTTCCCGCAGACTGCCACGCCTCACAATGAGCGCATCGCCCTTTACGGATTTGCCGTTTACCTTCGCTACTTCGCCGCGCCGGATATACTGGCGCGATTGTATTTCAACGCCTATGGAGGCCTGCCATGCAAACCCGGCATCTGCGAGTGCAACAACACGGGCGGTTTCATCGCTCACACCCAACACTGGGCCGGATGCGATAACTTGCCCGTTCTCAATCTTTACGCTGTCTGTTTGTCCGAAAATTGCATCAATGCCGCGTCCGTGTTCCAGCATCAGCGGAGTTGGTTTGTCGGAAATGTATAGCCCTTGCAAATCAATGTAGACAGGTACACCAAAACCGACGTTAAGCGGCCCGCCTGTATAGGCCACCATGTTTACACGCCGTTGCCTTGGCTCACCATCATTGCCCTCAGCAGCAATGAGGAAGTCCACCTTGCCGTCATCGGCAACAGCATGTATTGATTTCGGGATGTCTGGAAAACCGGCAGGCTTTTTAGTTCTGGGTTTCATCGTTATCCTCCGTTACATTTTGTGTTTGTGCAACCGTTCCAAGCAGTTTATCTGCCAGACGTTTGCGGTATTCTTCGACGGTCATGCCGAGACATGCCGCCTGTTGTATTTGCTGCTCTTCCCAGTCGTAGCCGGAACGTGCCTGTTCTGTGGCTATGCTGCTTTGCCCTGATTCGATACGTACACGGGCTGCGTTGGCGGCTTTCAGTTCGTCCACATGCTCGATACCGGGCCAATACCATTGATGCGGTATGCGCTCCGAGAGATTGCCAAGTGGTGCGATACCTGCAACGGAACCATACGTCACCCACATATCAAATATGCGGTCAAGGTGCGCTGAGTAGTCGGTACGCTCAACGTCTATCATTTTCAGGAAAGCCTGATAGTCAAGCCTGCCTGATGCAAAATTGTGATTGCTCGCATCTCCCGTAACGATCATGGCGGGTATCTGCATTACACGCCCGATTTCGGAGAGGTACTGGTGGACAGTTGCAGAAAATTCAGCCGTCGGCTGTTCTGCCTTTAACTGAAATGGCTCCCAGCCTTCTGGCAAGAATACCGCCTCATTCCGGCGTGGTTCGATAGCGGGAAGACTTCCAAGTTCTGTGCCGTCATCTGCAACCTGTGCGCCTTCCCCGGGAGGGGAATCTGTTTTGAAGTACATGGAAACTTCAGCGGCGCGTTCAGCCGCACTCAACACGGCCTGCATATAGCGTCGAAGTTGCGCAAAGGTTTCCAATGCCGCCGCAAGTTCAGGAATACCCCTGTGCTGTCCTGGGCGGTCAGGCGTGAAAATATGAATGACGTTTTCAGCAGGAAGCCTGGTAACGTCCTGAATGGACATATACTTGCTATCGCCGGGATGTGAAACAATGAGATACTCAACAGGGTTTCCGTAACTGTCAAGCCGGATGCCATCAATAACGCTTAAGTCGTTCATCATGCTCCAAGGCGTTTCCAATTGGTCTGCCTCAATGAGGTTGATGTCAAGGCCTGGCAAGCCCTGCAATTCGATGGCGGGATTGTTGATTATCTGTAAAAGCACGTCGCCACTTATCACCTTGCTGATGCGGGATGTGCGAAGTTTCTGTGCCAGTTTTGTAGCCTGCGCCCACCGATTAAACAATTTCTCGATTTCACGGTTTGCGTCTACACTTTCTGTCAACACCTGAAGGCGCGGCCCCTGCCCGATAACGTAGTTCGCCATTGTGTGGGCGATGCCACGGGCGTATGGGTTGTTCTCAAACTCGTAGCGGGAACGGGAGCGTAGAATCTTGCGTATTTCTGCCCTGCCTGCGGAGTCAGCGGAAAGGTAGTCGGCGTTTGCCCAGTGCCGCCTATTCTGGTCGTGCGTTTTGGCGGCATCGTAGGAAGCGCGAATTATTTTAGTGCGTGGCTGTGGTGTTGCCTTGCTGCCGAATATATTTTGTAGCAGCCCCATTAGTCTGTAGCCCCCCGCGCAACTGTGCGGACTCGCGCCATTTTGTTGAAGGGATTACCGCTAGAAAGTGCGGAGGCTTTGCGCCTGTACTTGTCTGCTTCAATCTGATCTGCAAGATCGTGCTGGGTGACGGTTGTGCCGTCGGAGGTAACAGTCTTTGGGGCTGCCGCGTTTTCCGCAATCTGGTCTGATGTTATGGTACTCATGCCCGCGTTGTAACACATCGGACATGGAAAATCAAGGGGTTATGGGGGTGTTAGTGGTTTTTCTTCAGGGGGTGTAAAAGCAAGGGCGGGATTAGTAACTTTTTGTATGTTTATTTTTCTTCGCCTCATGTTGCATAAGTTTCGATAACCATCCAGTCCCATCGGGAGCATATATAATTACATCAGACATTGCAGGCGTTTTGCTATTGTTTACGTCAAACACAAAAGTTAGCCTGCATTCTTTCATATTTTCATAAACCTGCCTATAAACGACATTGTATTCACAAAAAGACGCAACAATATATGTCTCTTGTGATTGATTGTTTCTTTTTAGCTTAAGTAGCCGATAATTGTTTTTTGTGTTTTGGCTTACTGTTAGCAACATTTCTGCTGCCGCAAGACCTCCCTTCTCGCATCGAGAATCTCCTAAAACTACAGTCATCTCAATACGATCTATTTCGTCGCCGTCTTCTGGTGTAACCATAAGAGCTACTCCGTTATGAAACCATATATTTTTCCCGAAGCGAATTGCCGCAAGTTCTATATATTTGTGCATTTATTTTAATCTCCTGTTGCCTGTTCTTTCCGACCCAATGCCGAGATTCAAAATGATAACGCCTTCCGGTTACAGAAGGTTGACACCTATTTTTTCTTTTTTTTCTCCGGCGCAAAAGCGTCCACGCTCTCATGCGAGCAGAATACCTTTCCGCAGTGCCTACACTCACGGTATCGGCGCGTCACCCCATCGGATATTCTGTATGTGCCAGTCACAGGGATATGGCGACATCCACAACGGGGACATACCAGACCAGTATTCTTTGAAACAACGTATTTCATCGCCTATACTCCGGATGACAGGAAATTATAAACTCTCTATACCTCTCCAAATCATAAGCACACAGCGATTTATCATACGCCAGTATTTCGCGATCCGCCTGCTCAACAAGACTTGCATTTCCTTCCATGCAATCTGAATTATAATCAGGTATAGACACTGATGCGCGTTCCATCGCCAACTGTATCTGTCTGTAGAGTTCAAAAGGTTCGTTATCTAATTTATTCATCTGTACCGCTTCCTTTTTTGCATCTGACTCGCACCACGCGCACCAGGCAAAACAGAACCAAGCATGGACGCTGCCACAGCACAGCCTACCATACCATCAAGCAAGTGATTATCAGCGCGTCCAGGGCGCATAGACCACTCTCCAACAGTGCGCCCGTTGGCCGTAACCATTGTTGGCGATTCCGCCGTTAAGTGTTCCGCAAACATGATGTGCTCAGTAGGCTTGTTGCCCCACAGGGTCAAGCAACCGTCATCACCCAAAGCAACAGCAAGCCTATCATGAATGAAACGCTTGAAGTGATTGGTATCGAAGCGCACATAACGGCCTGACCGTCCACGAATAGGGGCGGGAATATACCAGTTCCAGCCAATTTTATCGCCCCGTTTGCGCGTGTATTCGCTTATTGGCTTTTGCTTCGCGCCGATACCAGCGCCCAGTGAAGGCATCAGGATTGCCGCGTGTGGCGACGAGCGGCAAAAGTCATAGACAACATCGGGTTCATGTCCCGCGTCAACAAGGCAACGCTCTATGCGCATTACCACCCCATCCTGCCGTTGGTATTCACGGTCGAGTATCTCTTTCGAGAGCATATCCAGCCCGCGCCGTATTGCCCCAAGTCTGCCTGCCTCTTTGAAAGCCAGTTGCATCGTTCGCTTTGCGCCTGCCTTGGAAAACCGCGATGTTTTCTGGTCTGGGTATGTGCCGTAGTCAATGACGGCGCCGGTAAATTCTCCAGTCCATGATGCAATACAGTAATAAAGCAGGTCATCGTGCACGTCTATGAAGGCTGTTATGTATTCGTGCCTCACCGGAACAACGCGGCGCGGTAATGCATTCAGTTTCTTGCAGATGTCATCAACAGAAAGCATGGGAACATCAACGGTTTCGTCTTTGACGGGTTCATTCTGAAATTCTGCAAAGAACGCTTCATCACCAATAGTGAATCTGTGGTTCATGAGATGCTGCAACGCTGAAATATCATCGTCGTACTTGCGATGTTCCCACGCCACGACCGCGCCCTTGTCCATTTCCTTGCGGTTTTCTTTGTAGAACGCCCACGCAGCCGCGCCCTTGTCCCCGCCTTCCATGAAGCCTATTCGGTAGAGTTCTCCGTATTGATTCCAGAGAGACTCGTTGACAGGCCAAGCGTAAACCGCCTTTGTGCGCTCTCCCTGCCATGCAGGATATTTTGCCTGATTAAGTATCTGGTCGGCCATATCATCCGGCCTAATGACAGTGCATGGCATGATCCCGCTGATTTTCTGACCTGGGCCCGCAAGATTCAAAATTGCCCCGTTCAGCACTCGCAACCGCGAAGCATTTTGCTGCAGACTCCCCGCGCTTTCGTCGGTCTGCGGGTCGTCAACCACCACCAGAGAGGGGCGGATGCTTGCGCCTTCAGCCGTTTTGTGCTTCATTCCACGGATACTGCCGTCGATACCCTCAACACGGATGACTGCGCCGCTGGCCGCGCTCTGCCGGATTGTCGGCATTACCACAGTATCTGCCGTCCATGTGATTCGTGTTGCCTCACCTTCGTAGAGCTGACCTTTGGCGCGGTTGTGGATTCTCTCAAGGCGGTGAATGGGGTATACAGCCTCAGGGAAGTCTTCCAAGAGCAATTCGTTTGTTTCAAGTTCGACTTGGATAGACTCCAGCAATTCCCTCGCCCGTTTCGCTGCGCTTGCAACAAGCACAACGAATTTGTGATGACCATAAAGGATAGCCCAGATGCACGCGACTTCGGCAAGTGTTGTCTTGCCGCTGCCACGGGGCATTGCAAGCGCGAACAAACCGCCCTTCAGTACCGCCGCCTCTATCTTCGCTATGGCTTTAAGGTGGTCTTTACTCCACCCCAAGGCGAAGGTCTGCTTGAAGTAGGTCTGGCAGAAAAGACGAAAGTTGCGCCTGCACTTGGCTTTGCGCTTCGGGTCTGCAACATCCGGCAACGCGCCGATGTTACGACCGGAGCGTGAACGCGCCTCCGCCCGTTGGCGTTGAGATTCCTTGTATGCTTCGTAGTTCTGGTTAGGCATCTATGGTTTTTCGTGGTAATGCGGTAGTTGGTACTCTGTTATGCATTTCGCCCACCTTGATCGGCGTGAACGTCCCTCAAGCGCGGTCATCATCCTGTCAAACGCTATGCTCTGTCTTGGATATTTTTTTGACGGGTGTTTTGTTGAGAATAGCGCCGATATTGACCTGCCGCAACGACAACACTTTACGGACATGCTGCCACTGCCGGTAGGCTCCGTATGTCTTATTCCGTCGCTTTCACTTAACCATTCATGCGTATAATACGTGCTACCGCCTGATATGTCTTGGCTGCCGCATGTGCCGCATCTGTAAGTAGGCTCTGTTGCCATTGGTTTATTCCTTATCCTACACAGTATTTGTTTTCGGAGTTACGGATATTTTTACATCAATATCAATAAAGCCGCAAAAAACAGTATCTTCATAAAGTTCGGTGTTATGCAAACAGTTTGACATCCGTATAATTGCGCCGCCGCTTTTGTAATATAATACAGGCTTCCCTTGTTCCATATTCACAAACCACGTGTCCGATGGTATGTCCGCGCCATCAACAGCCCTTACAGCGCCGAATCCTATAAATTCTATTTGTTTCATTTCGTCCATTCTCCTGTTCGTCCTGCGCCTGGGATGAAAATTAACTAAGTCTGTCTACTAACTTGACTGTTCGCTATGCTCTTCTTTGGCGATTTTCGCTCTGGAAGTACCTTTTTGTCCCATTTTGGGACGATTTCTGACATTTTTTATGGATGCTGTGGTCACAGTCATTATGGTGAATGTCAGCGACATCATTCTGTGCAATCTTTTTTGTCGGCTCCGGTCATCATGTCTGTGATTCTCCTAATCACGTATTCCCTGTCCGCCTCGAGCCCGTCGCCGATAAATACAATGTGCATTTCTTGACGATCTGTCATATCGTTGGCAACAGACTCTTTTGTAAGTGTTATTCTCGTTTCTGAAATCATAGCCCTTTCTCCTTTTCGCCTTCTCTGCTCAAAAGACTCCATAACATCATTCATGCTTGCATATTCAGCCATTTCTTTCTCTTTCATCTCGTATTCATAAGTTTTAACTACACAACAATCTGCATTGGAGTTCCGCTTTTAGGCTCTGTCATATCATTATCCTATCCACATTCCGAAAAGCATTCCGATAACAAAGAACACACACGCCACAGAGATGATCGCGAGACATCCATGCTCTACCTTTTCTTTATCAGTCATAGTTAATCCTTTAGTTCTTCGACGTTATTAACTTCTATCAATTCAAACAACCCCTTAAAATCAATATGTCTATAACACGCCATATCGCACGGGGTTAACGTTATACACACATCAATAACGCTTTCATCATCATTATTTGTTTTTGCATCCATGCCAATGACAACATAATGGTACTGGAATAGATAGTTAGATGCGACCGCGTTAACAAAGAATAAACTGTCGTTCATTGCGCCTACATAATCACAATACACTCTTGCTAATGCATTTTTATCTTTTAGCGTTCCTTTTATTTTGAGTCGCATACATCCCTCCCTTTCAGCAATGCCGTCAGCATCGCCTCAATGCGGCCTAGTGCGTCCATGATTTCTCTGTCGTCAATAAGCAACATCCGTTTCGACTCCATTGCAGATGCGAAGTCAGATAATCCAGGCGGCGTTGTGTATGTACCTTGACATACCGGCAATTCCGCCTGCTTCGGTCTATTCTTCCTATCCATCTTTTCAAACAGTCGCACCACGTCAACGCCTAAGAATAGCGTTGTTGTTTTCGTGCCGCGCTTTATCTCGATGAATTTTACGCCGCCTTGCTTACACAGCGCAACAATGTTACCGCCGTCGCCCTTGCCAAGTATCGCCGCTGCCTGCTTGCGAGTCACGTAGCCCGCTTCTATGAGTTGTCTGATTTGTTCGGTCATGCTATTTTCTCTCCTGTTGTTTTGCCTATTGTTTGCCGACGCGCATACGCCAGCCTATTTCTTTGGAAGTTCATACCAGCATTCAACCGGTATTACCCTATATTCATCATTTATCCAGATACCTTCTGTAAAATCATATCTGACTATTTCAAAAAAACTGTGATCGTGATATGCTGCAAGAACATATTCGCTGTACTCCACTTTTGTGTTATTTTTTGTGCAGATAGCGTAGTCTCTTTTTTTTGGCTTTTCGCTTGCATCATGACGCACAATTCTGTCTGTTTCGTCCAACTCTCTCAGTGTATCGTATACCAGATCGCACATGACGCGCACGTCTACCGCGCCTGCCTTTGCCCTGACCTGTCCGCCTGGCATTTTCACAGGCGCATACTTCCGGCACATCGCGTCTGTTGTTTCGCGCATGTTCATGAGTTCGAGGTCGCTTAACATTTCTCAAGCATCCTGTCAATTTTTTTGATCGTGTCCGCATTCATTGTCACCGTCTTTCCGCTAGAAGATAGCGTCAATTCGCTAACGCCGTCTTCCAGTGGCAATTCCATCTGCGCCCGCTCCCCGTCAAGATACAATTCCGCCTGTCTGCATACCTCGCATAGTAGTTCGCTTTCAATGCCAGTTAGGCACGTGCTTTCGTCTCCACCGTCGCTGTACGGCTCAGACGGCTTGTGTGGCGCATTGATGACCAGCGGGGAGTTGCAGTTTTTCAATGGACGTATCGCAGTGAATCCACCGCCGAAAATTCCGTGCTTCCAAGAGAAAAACGTGCCTCTGATTTCAATGGCCTCTGTCTTGATTCCTGGCATGTCGCACCATTCCTCAATAAGTGATTTGAGCGCATCCATCGCCTTCTTAAATTCAGCCGTTGGCGCGTCAACACAAGACATATCATATTCGTCTATTTTGCCTTCGCCGCGTTCCACCTCGTAATGAATGATTACTTTGGCGCCATCGTACTTCACTTTTTTGATTCGTCTGTTCATGAGTTCTGTCCTTTTCCTCTTGAAATAAATTGTCGTCTTTTATTATCTTCGCCAAGCCTTAACTCACATCTCGGATCGTAATCTGGTAACGTGTATTCGTCTTCGGACTCCTGTGCATCGTGAAGTTTTTCGGCCATGCCGCCAGAAAATGTTGCCTGACAAAAACAATGATCTCTCGTTCCGCATATCGGACATTTCATTTGTTCGCCTTCCAGTATTTGTTTATGGCTCTCATGGCCGCTCTGTGTTTGTATGCCGCTTCTGTATACGCCCTGTGCGCTTCCTTGCTTGCGGGCGTTGCGAGTTCGGCGTAGTCAGAAACAAATCTATCTGTTTTATTGCTCTCTTTTATGAGCCTTTGCCGCTCGCTTATATTCACCTTTACGCGATTACGTTGCGCCGCCTCTTTTGTCTCCCTTGCCGCGCAAAGTTCCATTATCAGATCATGGGCGGTTTTCATAATTCAACACTTTCATTTATTGGCGGAAATGCTGCGGCAATTTTGCAGGCTCTATTTATTGCCTCGACAAGCGTTTTCCCGCGCGCCTTTGCGTACAATTGCGCTGATTCTTTTTCTTCGTCGCTCAATTTATGCCATCGTTCGGTATTTGCTTTGTCTCTTTTCAGCATAACATTTCCAGGAACACATGAGAAGTCCGCGCTAAAAAACACCCACCCTTCAGGCTCCATCATGTCGTTAATTTTTTTTCTCATTCTCCAGCCCTTTCCACAACGCCGGTCTCCAGCGCGGTCAGCAGCACGCCTATCGCGTCGGCTTCATTCCAGTCTGTCGCTTCAATTTTATATCGCTCTCGCAGTCCGGTCAGCATCTTGTATTCCGGATCGCTTTTCCGTTTCGGTTTCGAGAATTTACCGCTGCCCGTGATGTGCTTCTTGATCGTGCCGACCGCTATGCCCTCATACAATATACCTTGCTGTTGGCAGACCGCCGCCAGTATGCCCCGTTGCGAGTGCCATGTCTGCGCCGCGTGACCTTGCTGGAAACAGGCGTTTTCGAAGACGATAGCGGACGGCTTGTAAAGCGCGATCGTAGACGCCAAGCATCCGGCAAATTGCATTTCTTCCCTGTCTGCAAATTTTAGTGCAACATCGCTATGTATGTCGCGACCAATGTTCACCGCCCAGCCAAACGGGTTGCCTAAGTCAAGCGCAAGAACCGTCGGATAGTCCCCGCTAATAACGTTCTCATGTAACATGATTTTTCCTTTTTCGTTTCAGTTTCCAGCATTTCCGGCTCCCACCACTCGAGCAACACGTCCTGACATTCCGGGCAACGCTTATAAATTTTAGTTTCGCCTATCTCGTAGACGCAAGGTTGACGGTGTCCGCGCCTGCCTTCGTATGATGTTTCTGGGCGCTTGAAAGTTTTGCATAGCGGGCAGTAGTATCTCATGCGCCTGTCCTCTCTACGCTCAGCATCACATATCCGGGAAGTAGTCCGAGGCCGCTATGGATGTGGGTGATCCGGAAGCGAATTATTCTGGAATCTTGCCAGCCTTTCTTGTTCACAAAACTTTCGACAAACTCCAGAACATCGCCGAGTTGATAGTCCCTGTCATTCAGCCTAACTTCGGACTTCTTGCGCCCGGAGATCAGGTTTTCAAGGTACTGCGGCTCAATTTTCAGTTTGTGAATCATGCATCTATCCTTTTCGCCTTCGGAAAATACTTAGCCATAATCAGCCTATATCGCTCTCGCCTGCTGTAATTATGTGACTCTTTGTCAATGCCTTCCTGCAATGCCTCACATGCGCATTTGTGGCATAGGTCTATCTCATGTGTCGGTCTGGGAGCCTCAATACAGGGCGGTGATTCTCCGGTTTCAATACTCACGCCGTAACGCTTGGGTATTTTCGCGCCGCATACGTCGCAGGTGATTTCGGTTATTTCTTTAACAGCCATCACCGCGATTCCTTTCCCATCATCTTCCGAAAATCGCGCTTACTCATTGACTTTGTTATCTTTTCTTGCGCCTCAAAACACCGGCGGCATACTGTCTGTCCTGCCCATTCTTCCTCCCAATCATTCGGCAAGATCATGTCTTCGTACATGGGTATTCCGTATCGCAAAGGAACAATGGATTCGCAGATCGCACAGTTTGATACCGGCTCGCTCAGATTAATTATTACAGCCTCTCCCATTATCGCGATTCCTTTCCAGGAATCGGCGGCAGGTCGTTTTTGCCTACAAAATACCATTTCCAGCAGATTGTCGTGTTTTTTTTGTCTGGACAGAGGTGCTCACAGTCGCCTTCCGGCTCTACATCAAATTCATCGTATGGACAGTCGCGATTTTCCGCTATGTAAACACACGCGCGATTATATGCGGCCTCCAGTTCGGCTATGCGCCCCTCAGCAATCGTAAGCGCGTTTTCGAGCAGTATCAATTCTGCTGGTGGCAGCGGCAATCCTTTCTTTGCACATTCTCGCGGCGATAAGCCTCGCGATTTTTCCGTTACCAATTTTGCGACCTGATCTAGGTATGTTTCTCTACTCATCTCGTTTTCCTTTTCGGCAGTTTCTGCCAGTCTATAACTTCGCCTTCAATCCTGCACCACAGCGCGTCACAACTGCACCGCGTATACCAGTCTTCTTTGATATACGTCACAAATGGCTCTGTACTGTCCTCCACGCAATTATCCTCTATCAGATCGAGCGGATAGTCATACTCGCACACCGCAAGGGCGTAGCGGGCAGCGTAGACGGCAATGACGGGATGTATGGTTTTGTCAGTGTGTCGCACGAATGCGAGTACAGGGTCTGCGGTTTTTGGTAGTCTTAGTTTCGGCATCTCAATTCTCCTTTTTCATAATAACGTTTCTGCTGCGGGTAAGGTTGACATCATGATGACGCTCTCCTAAGATTTTCGCCTATCATCTCAATTCCCTTGCAGATATTACCCTTCCAGGATAGCCGTTCAACAGTGCTATTGCCATAACGTCCATTTGTTGCGGCGCTCAAGTCTTTGGCAAACTGTGCAGCCGTCAATTTCACAACCTGATTATTGATGACCCTGTCCTCAGCCGTTACGATGGTACGCGCATGGTTTTTATTGCGCACACTCAGAAGCGCGTGTAAGTCCGCCGCCGCGTATTCACTCAGAAACATCTTACCAATGTCATCAAGTATCAACAGCCGAGCCGATTCAAGATACCGCCGCCTATTGTGTTGCTTAGATGTTTCGGTTAGATACTTGGCTTCGATGAATGCCGCCGTAACACCGTTTTCCAAAGCCTGCATGATGACATTGTATGTCACTTCGGTTTTGCCGCGCCCTGCAAGTCCGTGTAACCACACGTTGCGCTCATACTCGATATTGCACTCGTTAAATGCAACGGCCTGACATGCGACAAGTCCGCGCGGCTTCCATGTCTCGAAGTCATCTGGTAGACCGCCGATGGTTATGGCCTCTTTTATCTTTTCAAGGAAGCGCTCTTTTCGTGCCTGCTCTTCTCGCACCTTGTTGATTTCGTGCTGACATTGATGGCAGTAGCCGTCGTAGGCATCAGCCTGCTTGCGAGTGCATCCGCTTATCAGTTGGTTATGGCATGTTGTGTACGAGTCCCATACACGCCCGTCACTGAGTACCATGCGGCCCGTGTCAACGTCGAAAGACTCGACGCGCAAGTCTTTTCCTTGCAACAATTCTACCGTGCCGCTTCCGCCGGTTGCATATCTGATTTCAGTATCCAATATTGAATTCCTCTCCATATTCAGGCGCTCCAACTACGGGCGCTCTGTATTTTCGTTTTCCGATGTACTTTTCCATCGAAGGTACATACTTGCCGCCCTCCTTTGTCCAGTCTTCCGACGTTACCGCCTTTTCAAGATGCTCTCTAACCATATTCCAAAGCACTTCATGTCCGCCCTCTTCATCCGCCGCTTCATCCCATATCGCCTGAAACTCTTTTGGCTTGTAAGTCCGTCGGTGTGCTGGGTACATCTTCAACGCTTCAAACAGGAAGGTAGATGACGCTTTTGCCTTCCAGTCACCTTTGGATGTTCCGGGAAGTTTCCCCTGCTTTGGTTGCTTTTTAATTAGTGGTGAATCTGATAATTCAAACCCATCGCCACATTGTGTATGTTCTGTAATTATATTCTGTATATTTGTTCTGTAAGGAATTTCTGTATTGTGTGACATTTTTGTCACTGGTAGAGTGACATTTTTGTCACTGTTTAGAGGGACATTTTTGTCACTCATACTGTCATTTATGTCACTATCAGTGACATTTTCGTCACTCTCGACAATGACATTTTCGTCACTCTCGGTGACATTTTTGTCACTGGTAGAAACATGCAACGCATAGCCAAATCCGCCCTTATTTTTACCAATCAGTTTTGCTTCTTTCAGTCCGGCAATGCCCCTTGATACCGTGCGCACATCAACGCCAAGCATGTCTGCTATCCTCTTTCTGGACACGTTTGCAGCGCCTGATACATTTGCATGTCTGAATATCGCAAGCCATACTTGCCGCTCCGGAATTGATAACGTCGGGGATATTACATCCCAAAAGTAGTTGTATTGCGCCCATCGGTCAAGGTTATTCATTCAGATACTTCTTCTTTTTTGAATAATCCAAGAGGATCAGAGTTTATGGATATCTTTCCTTTGTCACCAACAAAAACAATACTAACGCATGTAGCATTTTCTTTGCATAACTCCCTTCCTTCACGAAGCACTTGCGTAAGAAGCGACCCTGCAAGATTTCCGGTTTTTATTCCGTGCATCCGCATAGAGCACCACGCATCATGATTTTCTTGTGTGTCCCATGATGCAGAATAGGTATAGTGCTCTTTGTGAAAAGCATCAATAACATCCTGTACTTGCTCATGATGTTTCCTTGCGTAATATAGTTTTGCAACAAGTTCTTCCAGCGTAGTCATAACTAGCCCTTTCAAAAACAAAACGCCCGCCGGGGTGTCATGAATAATAGACGTGCGTGGATATACGCAAGAATACAGTTCACCCGACGGGCGCTTAGATGGTTCATATTTTCAATACTATTATTCATGACGCTTTCATTTTACCACACTTGACTGGGAATGTCAAGTTGTAAGGATTGCTTAACGGTTCAGTTGACAAGGATTATTTGACTACTGCGCCGGTTCCATGCGGCTATGGCTTTTTGTTTTTCATCGTAAGGTGTCGCAGCGCCACAAACCTCACATCTGACATATACGCCAGTACCGTCTGGATGTTCTTTTGGCTTCCCGCCGCAAAACGGACATGGCATAAGATCAGGGGGAAGCGGGCGGACGGTGTAGATTCTTGTTGTTGAGCTAATGTTAATTTCTGCAACGACCTTAATTATCTTTCCCTCGCTATCAAACGAAACGCGAAATTCGTTGCTTGGTGCGTGCCACACCTCCCCGCCTTCCCGTGCCGCCTTTGCTATCGCCTCGTAGCCGGTCATCAGTTCCGGCTCTGGTTGCGGAATATGCTCCGGCACGTATCTCCATTCAGGCTTTCTCCTATCAATGTATGGGCATATATGAGGATGCATTCCAATAGGCTCATCCAGATAGCACGGCTCTTTGTGCTGTGTACATATCCTGCATACGTATCTCTTGCTCATCTCTTTACCCTTTCTTGATTCGTTTGCGGCCTCGTATCGGCTCGCTGTTTTGGATTATCTCGCTCAACTCTTTTGCCATGCTCAGTAGCGCGTCCATGCGTCGCTGTATAGACTCTACCTGTCTTCCGGTGATCGTCTTTTCGTCCCACTCAACTTCCCGCGTGTACCACCTGTGTCCGCACCTGGTGCATGTGCGTGTCCGTGTGACGGCTATGATACAACGCTTGTAACTGTCGCGGGTATCGGACACGGCGGACTTGTTGTTGTGGCAGGAAGGGCATCTCATAATTCTATATCCCTGAATAAATCAACCTTTATACACGCAGGCGAAAACCAGATCGTTTCCCGCTTACAGTTTTCTTTTTTCCCATCACCCTGCGACGCATATCCGCCAGCAGCCTTCCACCGGTAACATTCCCACGTGGCGGGCATAAATGCATCATGCTCTTCATAGCCACATAATGCTATCCGCATCCGGTCGCCGTTCTGAATCGCCCAGTACCGCACCTCGTGTGCCAAATCAAACGTATCATTGTCATCATAGCAATTTGCGCGGTCATCAACAGCATACGGAGGATCAAGAAATACGCCTGTAAGCCCGTGCTTGACGGTAGTTGCCGGTTGACACCCCTGCCCGCGTCGCCGAGATGTGGTAGTTTCCGGTTGACACCTTTATTAACCAACTCAGGCCGCTTCCTATTCACCATATCCCTTGATTCCATTCTAC
>Ga0209310_1000599_pt1 | contig 37488 bp, 38 predicted proteins | sample AD_UKC030_MetaG_FD_184415 | JGI IMG/M metagenome (GOLD analysis project Ga0209310, IMG submission 184415) | Active sludge microbial communities of municipal wastewater-treating anaerobic digesters from USA - AD_UKC030_MetaG (SPAdes) (version 2) | ecosystem: Engineered > Bioreactor > Anaerobic >...
GGGGAGTGAACGGGTGGCTGGAAGAACTGGCTAAGGAATTGCAGGGCAAAACCTATCGGCCAGAGGCCGTGCGGCGGGTTTGGATCCCCAAGCCCGGAACCGACAAGCAGAGGCCGCTCGGGGTACCGACGGTGAGTTCATAATGCACAGGGAGCAATAGGGGTTTGGGATTGGGAGCGTTTTATTTTATTTGAGGCGGCTATCCACGATTGAAGCCGGATCTCGGTTTCCCGGCTGAGGGTGATCCAATAAGGCGAACCGGGTCCGAGTTTGCGTGCGGGAAGTTGGCCCCCTTCGATCCAGTAATAAACGACACCGGGACTGACGTTAAAGCGCTCAGCCACTTCCGCAACGGTCAGATCATCGGGTTGTTTAAGAGACGGTGTTGGAATATTGTGCCGCCACCGGATCCATTTAATCATGTTCAAGGTGAACGGTTTGCCCTTGGCGCTCAACAAACCATCCTGATTGAGCGCAGCCACGATCTGCGGATCGGTCATCGACTGGGCCAAAGATCGAACTCGGTTCACGGTAGCTTCCGGGTAACGGACTTTGTCAGGTGCGGACAACGGGAGGTCGACGACCAAATCTTCCAACGCGCCCCCTTGCCAGCGAATGTGCAAGACCGCTTTTCGTTCGGCACGCCGTTTTTCCACCGTGATGTCTTTAAGCATTAACCGCAGCATTCGCTTGCGATCTTGCGCGGAAGTGGTCGGGGCCTTCCAGAGTCTGGGCAAATCTTGAGCTAAAGCCAGCAATTGGTTTTTCTGTTCCTCGGTCAGTTCCAAGCTCTGCTGCTGTCGATGTCGCTGGAGTTCTTCTTGAGCGGCCTGCAGCTCTTGGAGCGCGGTATTCCAGCGCTGCTCCAAGGTGGCCGCCACCAAACGATTGGATGGATCGACCTCCTCATAGCGCCGCTGCGCCAGTTGGGCTTGATATTCTAAACGTTCCAGACGCATCCGAAATTGTTGATCGACCGCTTGGCCGCGACGCTCTAATTCCTGGACCGCTCGCAAGGCAATTTGGATTTGTTCGGGCTGGAGGATTTCCAGGATCCGACGGCCAATCGCCTGATCGACCAAATCGGCCTGAATATTCACGCACTCCGGTGAATAACGGGTGTCCTCTTGTCGCCGGGTGCACTCGTAAACCGGGTAGATCCCCCCATTGCCCGTGTAGCGAGGAGACAGGCGGCGCCCGCAGTGGGCGCACAACAGCAATCCCTGCAACAGAGCCCGGCCTTCGCGTGCCGCCCCGCTCAGCAACAGGTCCGGTTGGTTGGTCTGGTTCTGCTCGAGCATCTGTTGATTTTCTAAATACTCCTCCCAGTTAATGTAACCCGGATGATGGCCCTGGATTAACACCAGCCAAGAGTCCATCGGCTGACGCCGCACTTTGGACTGAATCTGGCCCTCGGTCGAGATCGATTTGGCCCCGCGATACCGGCCGAAGACGTAAGCGCCCGCGTAGCCTGGATTACTCAACACTCCCAACACGCGTCCATGTCCCAGCCGACCCCAGATCATCTTGCCGTTCCAAACTCCCCCGTATGCGCGTTTAGGAAAACTCAAACCGTGTTGCGTAAAATGGCGAACGACCCCATAGGCGCTGCCGGTTTGTCGAAAGAGAGTGAAGATCAAGCGCACCGCACTTTGGACCTCGACATCCGGATCCAACAAGACCCGCCCGGGCTCCTCGCCATAAACCAAACCCACCGGCAACGGAAAACGCAGTTCTCCTCGTTGGGCCTTGTTGCGTTTGCCACCCTGGAGGCGCGCGCGGATGAAATGCAGTTCGGCTTGGGACATGGTCCCTTTGAGTCCCAGCAACAACTGATCGTTGAAATCGGCCGGATCGTAACAACCGTCGGCATCGATGATGAGGGTCCCGGTTAAAGCGCAAATCTCCAGCAAGCGATGCCAGTCGCTGCACGAACGCGATAAGCGCGAGACCTCCAAGGCGAAGACGGCCCCCACTTTGTCCAGGGATACATCGGCGACCACCGTCTTGAAATCCTGCCGGGCGTTCATCTGGGCGCCCGAGAGTCCCAGGTCCGCATCCAGCACCCGGATCTGGTCGGGGAGCCAGCCCAGTTCCCTGGCGCGGTCCTTGAGGGCATATTGCCGGCTCGTGCTTTCCTGATGGTGATGGACTTGGGCCATCGTCGATTGCCGCAGGTATACATAGGCCATCTTTTGCCGGTGGTGGGCTTGGATTTTCGAGATCATGCGCGGTCTCCGGGCAGGACGGGGGCCCCGGGGAGGGCAAGCCCCCTTGCCGCCACGCTTGCAGGAAATTGGCGACGAGGATTCCCGCGGCGTCCAGATCCAGCGGGAATGAAGGCAAACGCTCCATGAGCGTGGCAATGGATTAAAACTTGACCCGGCGTCGTAACAGCTCGCGGTTGAGGTTGCAGATTTTTTCCAGCAGCTGCCGCACTTGCTGGAAGTTCTGCACATAGTCGGTGACCTGCTGCCGGTGTTCCTCCGGGACGTAATCCATCTCGGGTCGGCCTCCGGCCTGGCTGACGGAAAGGTAATACTTGGGACCGTGCCCCGGACCTTGTTGACATTGGCAGCCGGGATGGCCGCAGCGTTTGAAGCGTTCGATGAGGGAACCGCGCAGAACGAAGGGCCCCAGCCGGCTCAATTGCCGGAACAGGGTTTTGCGCTGACGGCGCAGGCTGGCGGTGGATTCGCTCATTGTCAGACCAGTTATATAACTGGTCTGAATATATCGCGTCATCGTTCATGGTCAACTTTTTTCTCAAGGGTTTCCTTCAGTTGCCACAGCTGGAGCAGGCAACGCGCCTCCAGAATCGGCGGTGGTTCCGACAGGCTGGCATAGGCCGACGGCAAGGCCTGATCGGTCCACTCGCGCCGCAGAGCGACACAACCGTGGCGTTCATCGAAAAGCGAGAGCACCTCTTGGCCTGCGACGCGACGCACTTTCAGGACCAGGAAACGCTGGCCGCGGAGCGGATGAAAAGGGTGGGTTACGGTGGCCCATCCCCAAGGCGGTTTGGGGCGTGGTGCAGTTTGCTGGGGGTGTCCCTTGCATAAAAGATCGCGTGATCCAGATGGCGGCAGTTTTGGTGCTGGAACCGATCGTTGAGGCGGACCTGCCCGAGGAACAGTATGGGTATCGACGTGGGCGCAGCGCCCATGACGCCATCCGGATGATTCACGGGCTACTCAACCGAGGGCATCGCGAAGTGGTTGACTGCGATTTGAGCGGCTACTTCGATTCGATTCCACACGCTCAATTGATGAAGAGTGTGGCCCGGCGCGTAAGCGATGGAGCCATGTTGGCATTGATAAAAGCGTGGCTGCAGACCGCGGTGGAAGAGGACGACGGACACGGCGGCAAGCGTCGCACGACCGTGGCAAAGGACAGCGGCAGAGGGACTCCGCAAGGGGCTCCGATTTCACCGCTGCTGAGCAACCTCTATATGCGGCGGTTTGTGCTGGGATGGAAGAAACTGGGTTGGGAAGCAAAGCTGCAAGCATACCTGGTGGTGTATGCCGACGACTTTGTCATCCTCTGCCGCCGCAATGCGGAAGAGGCGATGAAGCGGATGCAGGCCATCATGAGCACGCTCAAGCTAACGGTCAACGAGCAGAAGACGCGCATCTGCCGAGTGCCCGAGGAGAGCTTTGATTTCCTGGGATACACTATCGGCCGGTGTTACTCGCCCAAGGACGGCCGGGCCTTTATCGGCACGCGCCCCTCCCGCAAGCGAATCGGCGCCATCTGCCAATCGATCAGCCAAATGACCCGGCCGGCTTTCCACTGGAAGGCGGTCGAGGAAATGGTGGAAGACCTCAATCGAACCTTGCGCGGGTGGGGCAACTACTTTTGCCTCGGCGCGGTCAGCCGAGCTTACCGGGCGGTGGACAACCACGCCCGGCATCGGCTGCGTCAGTGGTTGAACGGCAAACAGCGGAGTCGGGGCGTGAATGCGATGCGCCACGCGCCCCTGTATCTGCACCGGGACTTGGGATTGCTACGACTGGCCCCAACGACCGCCAACCGCTCGTGAGCGAACGCATGAAAACTCTTGAACGGAAGCCGGATGCCCGAAATGGGCACGTCCGGTTTGATGAGCGGGGAGTGGAAACGAAGCGAATGGCGGGATATTCAGACACCGGCAACCGAAAGGGCCGGACACAGTTACGGCCCGCCTTGACGCCACCGCGCCACTCCTCGACTCCACAAATTCCAAGGGGCGCTGTTTTCGCAGAAATGGCCGCATGGCGAGGCGCGACGAAGGACCGCCACCCGCAGAGTGCCCCTCTCGCGAAAACGGCGGTCCTGTTCTTCTGGAAAAAAGTACGAAAAACATGAAAGGACGTGATGTCCGTTACTGGCTCGATCAAAAGATATTTTCAACTCTGGACAACTTTCGGCCGCACCTGCAACACAAACTTGTCCAATCCTGCGGGCAAGTTCGCAGAAAGCTGAAGACAGGTTTTGGCGTTCCCCAAGGCACAAGGATCGCTCCACCAGCTCTGTTTTTCAGTGGCGTTACGGTCTCCTACTCTTTGTTTGGCAGTGCGATTGCTCATGCCAGTATCGCCGCCCAGCGCGCGACAACGGATCGACGGGCCTGACCCGCCAGCAACCAGACAACCCCAATCGAGTATCAATATAAGCAAACAGTTAATTATTAAATTAAGGGCTGACCCCAAAGACACGTCCGCCGGCCGCGAGGCCGGTCCGCGATCCCCTTCCGGACCATCCCCACGCGGGTGGGGAGAACCCTGGAATATCAACAGGTTACGGGGGCATTTTCGAGTAAATAATGGAAATCAGAAGGGTTGATTTTCGGGATCGACCCAATCTTCAGCGACCAACCAAAGGCCGCTGATTTCGGTGTCCCGGCGATCCGGTTGCCCCCATCGTTCGATTTTGAAGCCCTGGCAATTGGATTCACTGGTCACGATCAGAAGGCTTATGTCCTTGGCGTTTCTTTTGACGTATTCAAGCACCTTATCCCGGGTACGGCGGTTGACGGTCCCGACGAAAACATTGGGTTTGGGCTCGACAAACCAACGCTTGAGAATCCCGCGAATCGCCGGCGGCGTATCATTGGCAATTATTACAGTCATGAAATGGCCGAGGGGGGACGACTGCCGGCCTGGATTGGGGCGGCTTCGTCGGTTTGAAACAGGTTGGCCCAGTCCTTGGGCAAACGTTGAAGGATGCGCTCCTGCTCGACATGTTGTTTCAAGAGTCTGCGAACAAGTTCCCCATCATCTTTAGGATTCTGTCGCACGGCAAGAAAGGCGGCTGGAATGCTGGTGAGGTGTTTGTAGAGATCGGCCACGTCATAGGGTGCGAACTCGCAGACCTTCCATGCCTCGGAGTTCCTTGACCGATTTTCCCTCCGCTTCCACATCGGGGAACCGCATTTTAAACATGGCGCGCGCAATCTGCGTTCGACGTCGTTTGTCGGCCCACGCCTCGGCATGGATGCGCGGCATGTCGTTGGTATGGTTTGGCGACAGTCCGAAGGCATAGAACCTGATGGATTCCTCTCCGGTCCAGCAGACGGGCGTATTGCTCTCGGCGCAGGCCTTCATGGCCGCGTGGGTGACCGTCGTGCCGGGACCCAGGATCAAAGTCGAGACGGTGGCGACCGGGATGCGGCACAGCAAACCGTCAGCGCCGATCCACTTGACACTCGAATCATCGACCTCAAGCCGACCGTGCTCGAGGTAGATGGGGGTCCAACGATCCTTGGCCGGAGCCAGGGTTTCGAGAGGCGGGCGTTCAAATAAAGGCATGGAACAAAAAAATTGCGGATTGGGGATTGCGGATTGCGGATTAGGAAGAGGTTAATCTGGCGACGGATCCCGGGTTAATGGGATCAAGCTTTCGGGCAGGGAGATCAGTTCGGATGGACGTAGGTCCAATCGCAGTTTCATCAGACGTAAGATACCGATCGAGGAGAATCCCATTAAGCTCTGGATTTTGGCGTCACTTTTACCCGGCGCGGGGCGAACTGGCGACCGTCCACACCGCTCGAATCGGCTGTGCCAAAGCTCAACGGGCTGTCGTTGAGGGTGTCGGTGCCTTCGGTGAAATTCGCGACTTCTTCCACCTTTGCGAAATCCGCTTCGGAGGCAGTGAGGCGGCGCGTAGAAGGGCCTGCCAAGCATCGTCCTCCGTGGCGTATGGGCCGCCCGGACACAGCGGCGCGGCGGGCAGGCAGGATTTGCGTCCCAGCCAGACACCCCACCGGGGATCTCGGATAGCCGCGGCGACCGGCTCCAGCAAGTCGCGTCCGCCGCTGAGGCGGAGCCCAAAACGGGCTTCGAGCAGGTATTGGCGGCGGGTGATCACCGGATCGGGATTCATGGCACCACTGGCCCGGCGGGTATTGAGCACCGTGTGGAAATCCTCCAATCGTTGCACGAGCAGGGGCGAATCGAGCTTTTGCCCGGCGCATCTGGGGAATTGCCTGAGGGTGAGGCGGGTGCCGGAGAACTGCTGCAGCTTGGCGTCGGTGGCGGGTCCTTTGGGCAATCCCATCGCGGCGCAGACGAGGCCGAACACGCCGCTCCGGGTGGGGAACAGTCCCGTGGCCCGGCGCTGGAAACGGCTGGCGAAGCCCCAGCTTTGCAGCGGGGCGTCGAACCAGAGTGGCAGATGGACCGTGCTCATTGGGAGAAGGCCGCGTCGAGGAGACGGGCGCAGAAAGTGTTGAGGTCTACCTCAGGGATGGCGGCCTCGGCCTCGGTGGTGATGTTCCAAGTCTTCTTCAACTGCTCGTGGTGAGCCTTGAGGGCCTCGGCGGATGGTGTTCCGAATCCATTGCGCGAAGCGATTGGGGTCTCGAAAGCATTGATAAGTTGGAGCGGCTGGCCTTGGTCTTTGACGAGGCCGAGGACGAAATCGGGGAGCGTGGCGCCGTTCATGGAATTTTTCCGCGCTCCCGGCACCGCGAGCACAACGGCCCGGAGAAAGGCGTCCACGATTGTGCGCTGCTGCTTCGCGTCCAGGTTGGACAGGTGTTCCTCGAGAAGTCCAAGATTCAGTCCGGCATAGCGGTAATAGGTGGCGGAGTTGAATTCCAGCGTGCCGGTCATGCCGGCGCCGGCCTCGTCGCGGGACTGCGCGTCGTCTACCGCGGCGAAGAAATCCACCTCGTTGTCCACCTTGTGCGTCGAGAGCGCATGGCTGAACAGTCCCGCGCCTTCCACCGTCAGTGAGTGGTCGCTGGCGACCATGCGGCCAAAGATGGCGATGTCGGCCGCGTCCTTGAGAGCCACGCTCTTTGCAGCCTTGGCGGCGACCTTTGCTAGATCCTTTGGTTTCCCGCCCGCCTTGGTCGCTTCAGCCAGCGCGGCTGCAAAGGCGTCGAGTTCCGCTGGAGACAGAAACATCAAGGTCTTGACCTTGAGTTTACCCTCCTTCTCCGCCTTCTCATCCAGCGTCGCCAACTCGCCGGCCACGCTCTTGGAGGTTATCGAGAGCCAGAGGTCCGCCGGTTGTGTCTTGGGAGAACCTTCTCACGGCAAGGGCGTGGAGCTGCCGCCACGGCGCGCGTTCCAGCGAAGCCCCCAAGGGCGCGCGTTTCTCACCGTCAGAGCGCAGGATGATGGTGGCTGTCGGCTCGCGAAAGCCCTCGTCGTAGGAGGGAAAGTCCAGGGCGTTCGCCAGAAGAAGCGAACCACTATCCTCGCCCAGGCGGATGGCGCGTGCGAGCGGAACGAAGCGCCCAAGATAGGTCAGCGTGGCATTTGCCACCGCAGCCTTGTCGGCAGCCGAGGCCGGCATTTTCTCCCAGACCGGCTTTCCCCAACGGTCTTCTCCCAGCGCCTGGGCGACCAGTTCCTTGTTCAATAGATTGAGGTGAAGTGTTTCGAGCAGATTGGAGCCGCGAAGCAGCGTATGAAGCATGCTGCCGGGAAGACAGGGAGCATGAGCGCTTTGGCCCGGCGCCGGTTTGGGATATTTTGCCCACTCCAGCGTGGGCTTTCCACCCCACAGAGCCACGCCAATTGTTCCACCGGGCGAGAAGCATTGAAATGCGAGCAGGTTCAAGGCGTGCGAACTGGCCTCAATCACCCGTTCCGCGCCGCTGCCAGCATGGTCGAACAGCGTGGCGTTGTTGCCGGAGGCCAGCGCCATGTCCAGCTTGCCGGGCGAGCTACCTTCCTCATCGTCGTCGGCCTTGGCCGGCTTCAAATCCGTCACTTGCAGGAACCGCGGTCCTTCGCCGAACAGGTTGAACGCCCCGCCGATTTCCGGCCGGGCCAGATACTTGGCCACGGAGGGGGCGATGCGACTGCGGCAAGCGCGCCATTCCTTGCGATCGGCCGGGCCGTCCAGCGCGGCGTGGGTGATGCAGAGCAGCAGCCGCATCACCGCGATCCGTTCGTGGGGGCGCAACGCTAGGTCGCGGATTTCCGGAGCGCGGGCGAAGGTGTCCCGCAGGCTGAGGGGCTCGCAACGGCCCGTGTCCAGCAGGACGGGCAGCCAGGGATCAATCGTAAGGTTCATCGTCGTCATAGTCAGTTGTCGGGGTGGTTGCCGGTGAACTGGGCGCGGCCCTCCGGGGAAATGTGACGCCTTCGTCCAAGTGCCAGGTCATGCCGCTTTCCATGTCGCCGAAGAGGATGGCTCCGTCGGTCTTGCGGACGACGCCAAGCACTGTCTTGCTTGGCGCAATTGATTCCAGCCATTCAGGCGGAGTTCCGGCAAGCGACAAGAGCCTCATCGCCCGCCACACTGGAACTTGAATGCGCACCAGATTGGAGTGGACGGCGCGAGCGGCGGCCAAATCGAAACGGAAATCAGGGAAGTCGGTCGTTGTTCCGTCGGCGAGCATCAGTCGAATGCGGTGTCCGGGCAAACTATCGGGAGATGCAGTGGCGAGAAGAAGATGGAGAGTTCTCCTGGCCTTCGGAGTCCACCGCGTCTGAACCCCCTCCTCGTCGGCGAGGGCAGGCTGACGGCGCACCAGCGCGGCGAGGTCGGCGGCCTGGCGCAAAACCTTCCGACTATCGTCAATTTCCCGCGCCAGTTCCGTCCATCCGACGGGTTCGCTACTGGTCGCGTCCCGGTAAGTCTCTTCCAGCAGCATGCGGATGTCGCCGGGTAGTTCGATCTGGGATTGCCGCGTCCAAAGATCGAACGTCCGCAACAGCAGGTATGGCGCATAGACAAACACGCTCCGGCCCAGAAGTGTCTTCAATTCAACCGCAGATCCATTTCTAAAATTCTCGAGAGTCAGGCCGGTTTGGATGAGGACTTCGGAACGGCCGGGACGGTTAGGGCGTGTGTGCCGCCAGAGCCGCCCAATGCGTTGCAGCAGCATATCCGTTGGCGCAAGATCGGTGGCAAGGAAATCCGCATCGATGTCGACGCTCTGTTCGACGACCTGCGTGGCCACCAGAACGCAGCCCTGGGGGCGGTTGTTCGATTCCTTGCCCAAGGCTTCCAGCCAGAGTTGTTCGAGTTGTTCCCTGCGCCAGAGGGGGAACCGCGCGTGAAGGAGACCCAGATGAGGTCCATCCTGTCGATTGGCGCTCTTGAGCAATCGATAGGAGGCTTGGGCTTCGTCCACCGTGTTGCGAATCCAGAGCACGCATTGGCCGGCTTCGGCGCGTTCCAGGCATGTGTCCGCAATAGCGGCGTCGGATTCTTTGGTTGTGGCGACCTGGATGGTTTTGGGCGTATCCGCCGGAAGTGAAATCGTGCCGGCATTTTTTCCCTCGGGCGCGAGGGTGATCAGGGGGTAATCGTTGTTGTTGGCAATCGGGATTGCGCCTGCCGCGCGTATAAGTTCCTCACGGCGTTGCCCTGTCAACGTAGCGCTGAGAATGATTACGGTGCAACGAAGTTCGCGAAGGCGCTTGACCAGGTTGTCCAGCAACGTGCCGGTGTAGAGATCGTAGGTGTGGATTTCATCGAGAATGACCACCTTGCCCGCGAGGCCGAATTGCCTCACAAAGAAATGCTTTGCCGCTACAATACCGAGCAAAGCCTGGTCCACCGTGCCCACGCCGAAGGACGTCAGCAGGGCACGCTTGCCCGAGGCAAACCAAGAACATGCGGCGCGGACATGATCGCGGACAGCCACGGCCTCGTCTTCATCACGCACGTTTCGGGAGGCAGACCGGTCGTCCTTGGCGAAAGAAGGCGAGAGAATCGGCATGTGGAAATCCTCTCGAAGCCATGCGGTTCCGTGTGCCAGACGCAATTCATGAGGACGAGCCTCAATTCGGCTCAGAAAGGCATCGACTCGCTCATGAATCTTGTTACTGGTGGTCTGGGTGGGCAGCGCGAAATAGAGCCCACCGGCGTGCCCTCCGGAGATCAGCCTGTAAGCGGCGGCCAGGGCGGCCTCCGTCTTGCCGCAGCCCATCGCGCCTTCTATTAGATACGCGCCGGGGCGGTTGATCCGCTCGAAGGCCGCACGTTGCAGCGGAGTGGCGGCGAAATCCGGAAACAGTTCGCCAAAGCCCAGGCCGGGCCGGAGCGCCGCCGCCCTCCAGCCAATGTTGCAGAGGGCCATCCGCGCGTGTTCCTCTCGAAGCGCTTCTCCGAGCAAGCCGTCGGGCGGAAAGAGGTCTTCATCCGATCCAATCCAGTCCGCCACAGTGATCAATCCCGCCAGCCACCAAAGCACGGCTTCGGTCGGAGCTGCGGCTGGACACGCGCCAAACCGCGCCATCAGATCACCGGCCGGTCCGCCTCGGGCCTGCTCCCACAGACCATCGCCGATGCTGCCTCGTAATTCGAGTCCCTTGCGAATTCACTAAGACAAAAACGCCGAATCCATGCATCGCTTTTTGCCTGGAATCCAGGGCAGATTTTCCCCACGTCATGCAAGGCAGCGAGGGTGGCTGCTCCTGGGGGCACCAACGCCCTGACGGGCGCCGGCAGCAGGCCGATCAGCGCTTCGGCCACGCAACCGACATTCAGGCTGTGGTCCCGCACGCTGATGCCGGGCTGCCCGTCCGCAGTCGTTTTCGCCCAGAAATGGATCCCATCCGGGAGACGGGGGCCTTCTGGATCCGAGGGTTTTGACTTAGAACCAGTGTTCATTTTCCACCGGCCGACTTTATCATGGGGGGTCGGACAAATACGGTCCTAGCCCCTCCCGGTTGCGCGCGCAATTCTTAGCGTTAAAATCAATTCAACAGCAAGCTGTTGCGTCGCAAAAAGTGCAGGGGGAAGCTTAAGCCATTGTATGTTTCTTTGACAAGTGCGAGTTTGGCGCAGGCGGTTGTTTTACGCCTGTTTTGCCAAGCCAAATCGCGAAGCGGTTTGTTCGAACGAGGCTGGGCCTCAGATGATCGCTTAGACTTAATTTAAAAAATAAGCCAGTTAAATCTGAGGTCCAGCCTCGTTCGCTCGGTCAGTTCAGTCGGATGGCGCGTTGGATTCGGATCGGGGGCGTGAGTTGCTGGCCTTGAGCGGGACTGGAGTGGATTTTTCGCGCGACATCCATGCCCTTGACGACCTGGCCAAACGCGGCGAAGCCTTGTCCATCGGGATTGCGGCGGCCGCCGAAATCCAGTTCGGGTTGATCGCTCAGACAGATGAAGAAGTGATCCTGGGCGGAGTCAGGCGCGGCGCGGGCCATGGAAACCGTGCCTGTCAGGTGGCGAAGTCCGGTGTCTTTGGTCCGTTCGAGGGGGATGGGAGGGAGGAAATCGCGTTGTTTGGCTGGGTCGGCGCAGGCCTGGACGACTTCGATTTTGACCTTGTCTGCGGGCTGGTTGGAGGGCGTGACGGTGCGGAGAAATGTGCCGTCCGCATAAAGCCCCTGATGCACGTAATGCAGAAAATTGGTGACGGTGACCGGGGCCTTGAGTGTATCGAGTGCCAGTTCGATATCGCCCATGGCGGTCTGGATCAGGACGCGAGGCTTGTCCGGGACCGGTTCATCGCGCCAGCGGAACCGAGGGGCTTGGGAGGGATCGAATCCCGCCAGATGATCGCGGTCTTCGGGACCGCGAAGGGCGGGTTTTTGGTAGCGCCAGGCGCCGTCGCCCAGCACCTCCTGGCAAAGGGCGGCCAAGGCGGGATCATAGGCCTTGAGCTCGGCCCGGGTGTTGACGTGGTTGTGCAGGCCGTCGTTTTCGCGGTTGTTGTCAAACCAATCCTGCATCGCTTCGGCCCAATATTCGGCCGGATTGCCGCCGGCATAGGTGCCGTGCCATCGGCCCGCATCGATGGCGGTCTTGTAAGCGGTTCTGAGGCGGCCCTCGAAAGTCGGATCCAAGTCCCTCATGGCATGGGAATGGATGGCATGGGCAAATTCATGAATCAATATGTTTTCTGTTGAATAAGGATCTCCGGGGTATCCCAGGAGATTTTCCTCGGCGCAACTGACCGGTGATCCTCCCAGGCCGCGCGCGCGGCGATCCCAGAATACTTTGGGCTTCATCTCGGAATGCTCGGGGACATCGGTGGTGAACTCATTCCACGCCATCACCGTCAGCCGCACCTTCCGTTTCGCCATGGCCTCGAGGATTTTCTCATGTCCCTCGAGCATGCGGGATAGAATCCAGGCCGCTTCCTTCAAGGCAAAATCCGATGCCCGGCTGGATCCCACGATGGAGAATCCGGCGACCGAAGTGTGTTTCTGATAAAAATCATCCAACTGAAGCTCTTGCCTGACGCGTTCCGGCACGGGGCCCACCGTCCAGGTTTCGGCCTTGAGGCTCGAGCCAGCCAGGAGAAGGCCAAAGACAACCGCAAGGGCAGGGGAGGCACACAGGGACAGAAGCTTCGATGAAACGGAATACTGCATGCGAAGCATTTAAACACATCAGCCTGACGGATCCAGTATGTTTTCGCAGCTCGCGACAAAAAACGTCGCAGCTACGAATTATTTTGTCGCGCCCTATCGAGATCATACGAGTTTACCGGCTTGCTACGATCGACGATGCCGAGTATCGTTTAACTGTTCCACTCAGTCGTAAGATTGAGCGGAATTGCCGACAGGCAGTAAACCCTAAAATCAAGGTCAGATAACCGCGTCCGTGGTTAGGTGGAGCAGGGGAACGAAGCTGTGGAAGACAAGTCCGCAATAGCGAGCCCCCCTGCTCCAACTTTTTTTGGGGGAACGATCAGACCACCGGTCCCATGCCAGGGCTGGATTTGATGCAGCGTTTGATGGGTTGTTTTCAAGCTTCCTATGCTGACATCGATATCAGGGTCGCTATCGGTATCGTATTTAGGCCGGCTGGATACTCGCCTGATTCCTCATGAACTGAATAGCCATCATCCCACTCGATACCGATACCGACGCCGAATCCGATTAAGCGCCAACAGAGCATAGATGTTGGCAGCCAGGCGATCCGCGAAAATACTTGAGTGGTCGATGCTTGGCGGGTTCCCGTCCAGATTTGTAGCTTCACTGATAATTTGTCCGGAATTTGTCGTCATCTTGTCCAAATCGATACTGTACGTGGTAAGGCCCGCTTTTCAGCGGGTCATCGAAAAACCAGGATTTTTCCGCCCTGGCTACGCTAAAACCTCAACGGTTTCAGTACTCCCAGGACACCCGATTTGGGTCCCCATTCGCTGGGTGTCCTGCCCATATTCGCCAAGATCGTTACTTGATGTCCTGGCATGGGTTTCTGGAGCGTTTAAACTGGATTGCAATGCAAATGCAGTGGGTTTTTCCAGCGGCGTTTGACGCGCGGCCGGCGGCCGCAAATCCACAGCACACCGGTTTCGACATGCCTCCGAACGTTTGGCCGGTTTGGTTTGGGCTGGGAGTGCAACGGTTGAATCCTGGGGAATTACTTCGGCCAAGGCGCGGTCAAGATCGTCGAGTTCCACACGGGATCGACCAGACTTTTTAGCGAACCAGGAAGCCAACCTGGCTAAGTTTTCGACGGTTTTGAGGTAGCTTTCCGAGGCCATAGACGCGCCAACGATAAACTGCATGTGTGCCAGCTCAAGATTTGGGAAGTGGATCTCCACCACGGATTGGAGGTCTTCAACCCCGAGTTCCGATGGTAAAACGATCTTGCGAGCCACGCGGCCCACGAATTGCTCGAATGTAAATCCGGTCTTTCGGACGAACCTATCCAAGGCATGCCGATAAGCCTGAGGCGTATTGACAAACACGCATGGGACACCTTTATCCATGATCCGAGTTCTGAACCAATTCAGCCGCATGGGTGGCGTGGTCTCGGAGTACCGCTGAGGGAATGCAAAATGAAACTCATCAGCCACAATCAGCACGCCGCCTTGGCTTATAATGAATTCAGCCCGTTCCCGCAGCTTAACCAAAGAATCCCCAAAACAGCATACTTCCCCGAATGCCTCGATCATAGCTCGGAACATATCGCGATCCGAGTTCGAGCAAGGAATATTCACAAGCCTTGCGCGGCCGGGATACATCTGGCACCAGGTCTTGATCGCCTCAGTTTTTCCAAACCTGGAATCACCGGTGATCGACACTGCCGCAGAATTGGCATAGGCGAACTCCAATCCATCAAATACCATTCGGGCAACCTCTGTCATCGCGAGGCCCTTGGATGCCTTCTTTGCATGTGCATCCATCAACTCCATAACCCCTTCCAGGAGGCCATCGAAGTAACACGGAGATTCCAGCGCGTTGCCCGCCTCGGTGCAGAAACGAGCCAGTAGGCCAGGAATATCTCCCATGGCTCTCATCCTCAGCCACTCGACCAGCTTACTCGGAGAATGATCCAGCAGAAAGGCGTTGACCGCCTTCTTAATATGGGGGGGCTCTATCCGGAATGTAGCCTCATCCTGATACATGAAAGTCTCGGCCAACCAACCTTCTCCCGCTCCATCCATTGCCTTTTCTGCCATTCGTTTGAATCCAGCCTCTTCCGTCAAAACGTCACCAAAATCAGAAAACTGATAATGCAACTCCTCATTGATCGCTACGAATTCAGATCGTGAGTATATCGCTTTATGCCCAACGGCCCGCATGGTCTTGGTTCCAATGCGATGCGGACAGCATTCGAGCAGCTCGGCAGCAAGTTTCGCCAGCCCCCCAGGCTGCCAAGACGCCCACTGAATAAACCACAGAACCTCTTTCATCCTGGGCCGTTTTTCAAAAGCATCGAGCAGCTCTGGGTACTCCAAATTGCGGATGGCAGCCAGCTTAGCCGCGCACAGTTCCGGCTTGATGCCATCGATTGTCTTTTGGGCTGTGATCATTCTTCCGATGGGGATGAGGCTTTGATTTTCTGCCAGGATTTGTTCATGAGCTGAATGCCTTTCAACCTCTGATCTGGGTTGCGCACAGGGCCAGAAATAGTCAGGCCGAAAACAGCGGCCTCTTGGCGGATCATGTTCAGCTTCCGAGTTCGGCTGGATTTCTCGGCCTTGTGTTCTTCGACCTGAGCATTCGTAAACCTGCCCAGTTCCTTCGTTGCCTCATCATGGTCATTATCCCGAACAATCGTCGAGACAACGCGGTGATGCAGGTTGCCGTAGATAACCTTGGCGGTCTTTTGATGATCCCTGATTTGAGCATTGGCCTCAGCGAATTGCTCGCTGGTGGCGGTCATCGCCGGAAGGAGTATGCGTTTCACGGAAAAGAAATTCTGACGGTTGAAATCCGAGACGGTTAAAAGGTCCGGATGATCAATGTTGTAGTAGGCAAACACCCTTTGCCCGATCAGTCGCCCCGTGTGCTCATTGGCATAGAGCATTCGATGGCCACCAATATTGAGGGCAATTCCATATTTCTGCACCAAAACCGGAAATCGATGGGTTGCCAAGAGATAGCGGGCCTCATCAGGCAGTCTTCTCAAAGGTCGATCCTGGATTGCGGTAGCCCAGGCCTCCGCTGGCGATATCCCTGGAAGCATTTTGCCGTTCTGGGGATCATTGGCGAACTCATCCAAAATCTGGCTAATACGCTCAGCCCATTGCTCCATGGAAAGCAGTCCGTTCCTTGGATCCTCTTTGCCCGTTCGGACGCGGGCAATAAATTCCTGCATCCGCTCGTATTTCTCTGTTCTCTCGTTGAAGCCAACAAAACCGGGCTCTGACCGCATGCGCTCCTGGAGTATTCTCAGTAGGCCCTCAATCGTTTTTGCTCTTGGGGTGTGCGCGTGCCTCATTTCCAAGTCAAGGCCACGATCCCGCAATCCCAACTGAGTATCCCGCCAATGCATCCAGTCGCGCTTATTACGATCACCAGCAATAAAACAAGAGGCCCAAACGCCTCGTTCCAGGTAAAAGCCCTTACGCGGCAGGCCAATCTTATCGTGAATGCGAAGGGTCACCGATCGGATATGGCGACTATTGTATTTTCCGGCGATCAAGATAAAATCCAAAGGCTTGCCAGTCCTAAAATCGATCATTAAGAGGCACTCGCCCCGCTCAACATGCAACCTTCCATCTTCATCGTAATAATACCAGTATGAGTTCCAGGTCACGTCATCGCCCGAGAAATAGTCCCCCGGTGATGAGTCCGTGTGATCCCGAGGAATCCACGGTCCAGCCATCTTGAAAGCCCACGGCCCCCGATGGAGCTCCTGGCACATGTTGACTTGGTTTGTGATTCCCTCTCGGATCGCCGGGGGCACGTAGCTTTTGTTCTTGCGAGGATCGAAGCGGTAATGATCGGTGAATTCCTTGGAAAGCACGCCCCGTTTTCGCGCCAGCCGGTGCGCCAAGGATTCGTTGCCATTGTGCAGAATCGCCAACTCCCGGATGATCGTTTGATCTGCCTCAAACTTGGGCGAAGTGAAATTGCCTGATTTCAGCTGGCGTTGATCCCGGATGATTGATGGCGCTTTTCCCCCATCGCACCAACGGCTGTACTTCCGATCAAAACAACGCCTTAGGGAATCCGGCGACGGTGACAGGGACGGAATGCAGGCAAGTAGAAACCGAAGCAAAGAGCCCTTGAAATGCTTTTGCACGCCTGGATCAGATGCCTGGCAAAGGCACTTCTCGTAATACCGGAAAACGGAGTCCCAAAGGTATTCCAGATCATCGGGCGTTGGATTCAACTTGTTCTCCAGGGCCTCAAACATGGTTTCCAACTCCTGATGGCGGTACCGCGTCAATGCCGCCTGACGCTGTTCCTTTTTCACCCGGCAAGCCCGATCGTCAATGTAAAGGTCAATGCGTTCAAATTGCTCTTGGCCCCCATCGCGGTCGATGGCGCGTTCAAAGAGCCTACGCCAATGCTTAGCGCTGATTTCATAGCCATGCACGCGTTTGAATTCGGCCAGTCCAATGGGGGCCAGGGAGGCCGAATCCTCATGACGCCTGGTCAACGGCAATCGAAGGGCTTCCCGCAGCTTTCCAGCCCTGGCAACCGCATCAGTGTTGATGCTGCTGATAGGGACAGGCAATGACCATGCTTTAGGGGCGTTTGACAACAATTCATCAATGGGGATCCCACTCTTGCCTGCCTGGGCCGCGAGTTGTTCCCGGATGAGTTCAGGCAATTCGGTAATCGACCATGCTTTTGCGACCCTGCCACCCTCCACCCTCGCCCCAGATCCGACAATAGAGGATAGCAAACGCCGGATCACACGGACGTTTTCGTCCAGTGCGCTGGCGATTTGGGCGGCGGTGTATGTGGGCGCTATCATGGGATTCTCAACCCTTGCATTCGGGTTTCCAACTGACCTAGCTTTCGAGACACAGCATCGATCGATGATGCGAGTTTGGTGAACTGGTTTTCCATGACGTTGCCCAACTGGCCTATGGCAGCGGCGGAGTAGCCTCCAACTTCCTCCAATTGTTGGCGATAAGGCTTGACCACGCGATCAAGTTCATCGCGCATCCGGCCCGACTGATCAGGAACAGGTTGCCCCACACCACCCCCTAATGGCGCCGCTCCAAAATTGTAGGCCGGGGACACCGATGCCAACGGTGCATCCTGGGAAACATAACCGCCCACCGGACCACCAACACGCTTTTCTCCTGCAAGCTCATCGCGGCTGACACGGGCAGAAAACCTGGTTTCACGAGTTTGAGCATCAAGCTGGTCTTCCTTTTGCCTGTATGAGATATCCAAGGCTCGTTCCTGCTGACGATCCCGGTTCCGTTCATAAAGCCGCCGATTCTCATCCACCTGTGATTTCAGGAGTTGCTCTATCTGCTCAATTTCCTTGCCAAGCTCTGCCCGACCTTTTTCCACGACTGGAGTTCTGGCAGATTGACGTTTCAAGGCCGTTTCCAGCTGCATCACCTTTTGCTCAGCCTCTTCGAGCTTCTGCTTGTTCGCTTCTGTTGGAACATTAACCAAACCCGCTGAGAACGCTGAGATCAATGGATCAGGTTTTTGAAGGTCGTTAATCGCCTGGTCTCTCTCCAGTTTCGCGTTTTTGTATTCGGCATCGAGGTAGGCCTGGCGATTCTTTTGGACCTCCACCGGCCCCAGTTCATCGTACTGCTTTCGCTTTGAAACCAGCTCATTTTGGAGCTTCTTTTCTTTAGCGACCGCTTCCGCCATGATGGATCTTTCAGCCTCGGCGGTTTGTCGATCGGCCTCCTGTTGGCGCTTGAGCTTTTCCTGGGCATATCGATTTTCGATATTCAACCGCGCCCGAGCGGCTTCCACCGGGGGCATTCCCCGAGCCTCCGCTTTATCAACCTGGGCCAACTCATATTCCTTGCGACGATCGGCCAAGGTGTCTTCGTGGCCTTTAATTTTCTGAATGTCAGCCACCATCCGGTCCAGCTGTTGTGTTGCGCCGGCCGCACTCTCCTTGATGCTTTGGAGTTCAGCCTTGAATTCTTCAGCCGCCGACTTGCTATCCTGCATGCCGGACGTAACGCGAACAACCGCGTTGCTCAAACCATTTAAACGCTCGATGGGGCCGCCCAACTTCTCAGCCCATGCCTCAAAAAACACCGAAACACCACCCATGACGGACTGGAGCAGTCCAGTTTGAGCTATCCCCCGACCAATTGCCTCAAGGAAATCGCTGAAATTATTCTTTAGCTGCCCGAACTGGCCAGCCAGCGATTGAGCGCGGGCCTCAAGTTGTCCCCCCCCGCGCTGAGCCAAGTCCTGCATCAACCTGGCCAGCTTCTCGGTTTGGGTTCCTGTCTCGTCAATCTTGATCCCATACCTGGAAAACGCTTCGAAATTGCCTTGCATGGCTCGGCTGAAGGCATGTGCCGCGCCAACAATGTCCCCGTCCATGATCCCGGCCAGGTGCTTCACAGCATCAGCATATTGACTAATGTTCGACTCATCGGCCCCGAATTGGGTCAATCTTGTGAGAACCTCCAGCCATTGATCATCGGCAATTGCGGTGGCACTCTGCATGTCACCCGCCAAGGCCTGCAATCGATTACGATACTCATCTGTCAGCTGGCTGTTTCGAGCCAGGGCCGCATCGAGCTTAGCCATCTGGGATTCCGCGCCGGCATATTCTGTTATGGCACGTTTGGCGACTGCGGCAGCTCCAGCGACGGCAGTCAATCCAGCCGCCACCAACCCCAACCCCCCGCCGGCCAAGCCGGCCATGGTTGCGTCCAGTTTGGCAAAACCAGGGATGCTCTCGCTAACCGCCTGTCTAAGCCCTTGAAGCCAACCCCCGCCAGCATTTGGAGCCGATGCCGCCACCGCCTTCAATCGGGCCAGCTTGGCTTCAGCCTGCGCAGAATTCTCGCCCAACACCTTTAGCCGTTGAATATCCGCCTCAACTCCTGGGATCATCCCCTGGGCTAATTTGGCGTCGGAAGCCGAAAACAACTCACCTGGGGCTGTCGCCGGTTTTTGGGCCTGAGCCGATTTGTGCTCAGCAATCATGGCATTGGCCGCCTTCAGCTTTCGTTCCAGTTCGGAGTATTCATTGCCCAGCGCCTTAGCCTCGCCGACCTGACGTTCCAGCGCCTTCGCGGCCGCTTCAGCCCCTTCCAGTTCGGCTTGGGTGGTGATTCTAATTTGAATGGGGTCCATAACGCAGTGTCTGTACGTCCTTCATGGATCTGGTCCAGGCTACATCAAAAAATGTCATTAGATCGTGATAAAGCCTAGGATCCAGATTTAGTGAGAAAAAGTGGGCCAAGACGCGATAAACATCCTCGCGGTTGAATCCGATTTTAGGGAAGTGGTAGCAGATGGAAGAGTAAATCTTCAAAGACAAGATCCCGATTCTCATGCACTCAAATTTTCCATCCTGCTTTATAAACTCCAGGTGTGAGATGAGGCTGTCATTAATCGCGCACAGAACAGGGAGGTTTTCCATCAGTTTAGCCCAAAGCTCAGCGCCCCAGTCTTCCTCCGCCGGAAGTGCAACGGAGTCCCATAACAGGCGGCGCTTTTCAGAAAAAGCCATGGTGAGCACGTCACTCACAAGGCCCTCCATTCACCATGGCAAGCGCAGTCGTCACAGCAGCCAAATCCACGCACAACATCATCATGATGGTGGGGCGAAATCCCGTCATCCGGCCAAATTTTTAAAGTGCGAGTCAGATATGAGACCTCCTTTGCAGGAGTGTCTTCAGAGGCATCAGTCCTGCCAGAAAACGTAACTTTATTGCCAACGATCTGAACCTGGTTTCCCAACGAATCAGTCAGAAACCGGATTAGATCCGGATCCAAGCCTGTAGTGCTGGCTTCCAGGCGTGCATTAAAACTGAGCTCAGGCGAGTTCACCTGTTGGCTAGGCGCGATCAACCCAAGAGTTTCTGCCTCGGCCCTATCAACGTCTTCCACGTCATGCCCGCATCCCCAGCCCCATGGCCCCCAGGGGACGCCAAAATCCTGGTTGATCCGGAGCCAGAAATTCAAATCAGACTTTAGAGCCGCTACGCCTTCGTATTGTTGGTGGGCATTGCGGGGTTCCTTAACGTCCTGGACTCGAATCAGGCGCTGGGCAGGGAATTCGTCCAAAATATCCGGATCCAAACCTTGCTTCCATGATCCGTAGGCATACGCCTGGCGCGTCTGGGTGTCGAATATCAGGCCAAGGCGGCGCTCAGAGGTGATATCTTTAATGGTACCCGCATCGCCGGGATCCAGCGGCCCCATGCCTTCCTTCAGGGCAAATTCTCGCATGAGTTTGACGAACTCGGATCTGGAGCCTGTCTTTAGGGCGGTGACCGTCGAGCCGTCATCACGAGTGATGGTTTCTCGGGATCCGGAAAGGAAATCAGTGATCGCATCCTTTGCCCGTTGGAGAAACCGGAGGTTTTCGATGGTGGACGAGAAAAAGGCCCGTTCCCGGATTTCGACGGGGACCGCGCTCCATTGCGCGGAGTCAAGCTTTGAGCCCGCAACCGATCTGGCCCCGAGCTTTCGGATCGCTTCAGAAAACAGAATTGGGGCTGAAAACTGCATTTTTAGCCAAGATTGCCCCATCCAGCTTCATGAGCATCCATCAGATAGGACTGCAAAACGCCGGAACGCTTTTGCAATTTGATCGGAATCCTCTCGACGGGTTTTGACACGTTCCGAGCTCCCGACGCCCTATAATCGAAATTAGAGGCCTTCGGGTTGGATCCAGGAAGTGGATAACAGGGAGTCATGATTTCTTCAGTTCGGACCACCTTTGCCGGAGCTGAGCTCGCCAATAGGAGACCTCTTCAGTTTCTCGATACGGGATTGAAATACCGTTCCTGGCAGCCGACCGCTCCAGATACCACGCTTCCACGCTATAACGCACCACTCGCAAATGCTCCCGACGCGGATTTGGGTGATCACCAATCGGCACAGCCAAGATATCCCCCCGATCAATTAGGTCCCTTACGTGCTGCTCAGAAATCTTCAGGGCGCTCGCGGCTTCCTGGATCTCCACCAGATGGCGGGAGTGGTTAAACAACGCCAAATCGAGCTTTGTCGAGGCCGCTTGCGTTGGGGAAGTGGGTTTTGTTGGGGTCATAGGCAGATTCTACTTGGCTGTTGCTTCAAGCTTGCGGCCCACGCGCTCAAAGGCCCGTAGGCAACCCTTATACTCACGCACGGCCTTCTGGTGCTGGGCTTGGGCTGCCGCCAGCGTGCTCAGTTTGCGTGCAACACTCGGAAAGCACCCTATAAACTGATCCAGCGTGAAATCCTCCCGCAACGCACCGGCAACCTTGAGTTTCACAAAAGCGCGCCGAATCGGCAGGAATCCACGCACAGCATAATATTTCACCCTGGGCTGACGGCGATATTCCCCCGTCAATGGGCCAAAATACTGAGGCACCAGGCATTCGGGCGTCCGGCCATGGCCGCGCCAATAGTACAAATGCCGCAACAGCGACCTGCCGCTGACCAGGCGCAACCTCTTGTCCTGGGCTCTATCCACAACAGCGCCATTGAACTGGCCAGCCACTCGATCAGCCGATTCACATACCGGGCACCCGGCCGAAATCAACGATTCCAGCTCGTTGCAGGCCCGATGCAGGGCCTCGCCATAGGCGCGGCACCAGGGTTTGGGAAGGTGACCCTTTGCGGCTTTGGCTGATACGCTCATAGTCTTCTCAGAGGGCAGGGATAAAAAAAGAGGCGGGTGGCCTGGATCCCGATCGGCCACCCGCATTACCCATGCGCCAAACCGCTGACAATCGGCTCGGCACCAAGAATTCTGTAATAAAAACCATCATTACTAGACTGAGCCCCGCCTACGTGATCACCAGGCGCCTGGAGGATTCGGTTGAGGTTTGCTTGATATCCTCGCTCCAATCAACGGCGTGCACTTCAAACCGCCCCGAAGCATCGGTCCACGAGCGCACTGAATCAACATAGCCAGCAGCCACTGTGAACGTCTTGAATCCAGATGGATCGTAGACGGTCGGATTCTGCATGGCGTACGTGATAACCACGTTGGAGCCGAGCACACGAGCTTTCGTCCCAACGGCCGGCATCTTAACGCCCGTTGTTGCCAAAATGCCCAAGCGAACCTCCACGGGGAAAATCAGGATTTCCTGGAGTTGTTTTAGGGAAATTCCGCCGACCTGAACACCGGAGCACCTTGCCTTCACCTTGGGATGATTGCGTAAAATGCGCCATGAAGATACCGACAGGGCCATTCGAAAATCATCAGTGCTGCCAACCGCAAGACTCATCTGATCAAGCTGCTCATCCAACTGGTCAATGGGATCGATATCCTCGTTGCTCCAATTGCCTCGATCGGCTACCGGAGTGGTGTTGGCCACGATGTAGTCGATCACTTTCTTTTCGTGGCTCAGGGTTTGAGCGTTGAGTAGGGCGACAACCTTCCCTTCAGTCAGCACGGCATCCGCCATGCTTGAATTCCCAGCCTGGTCACGCTCAGCCTGGTCAATGGTCACCTCAAGGGCTTGGGGCCTACAGTTGAACCACTGATCTGCGGCGCTGAATGCAATGCGTTGCGCATCCCCGCCAAGAGCCCGGTCGGTGGCGTAAACAGTAAATGCGTTGGCGTCGTTAAAATCCTTGTATTGACCACTTGCGCCAGCGACCTTGACCACGGGAGCCAGGAAGTCGGCAAGAGACTGTTTTCGATCCTGCTGCACCCCGCGTGCAAAGTTAGTCAGGCCGATGTTTACGCTCGCAGTTGATGACCTACTCATAAAATTCAGAAAAAATGTGGGTTAAAATTGAGGCTTAGGATGGGATTATCCTGGGAGCTATGGGGGCAACCTCGATGTTCTCACCGGAGATCCCGTCTTCCATCGCGACACCAACAATCACCCGCGCCCCCGACTCGGCGTCGGTAATGACTGTGCCATTCGAGCTTTGCTGGACAAGCGCGTCCTTGGCGATCGTGCCACTGGCCCGCATGCGCACCGTGCCAGTCAACGCGCCTAGGATTCCGATTGAGACGGTCTCCGACGCATAACCCGCCGAGCTCCTGTTACCTTCAAGTATGATGCCCTTGGCCGGTGTAGTCGCTGAGGTGCTGATTGTGGCAGTCCCGGACGATAAATCGACCAGGTGTCCATCGCTGGAGCTGTAGTCGGCAGCCGGGGTCCGTGGCACGATTGCCGTGGACCGCGCAAGAAGGGAGGTGTTCATAAGATGTTAGGATGGGGGGGCGTTATTATGCCGCTGACTGGTATGAAGATTGGAATTTTGCCCACGAATCAAGGACTGCCGCCGCAGCCTCGACAGCCGGCCGATCATTGCTGACAAAGAAACTCAGCGTGCTGGCAGCCGCCAGCGCCTGGCGCGGCCGGCTGGCTTGAGCGGCCAATCGCTGGGCCTCGTCCTCATCCTTGCAGTGAGATCGGAATACCTGGGCCGTTTTCATGAGCTCTGAATCGTAGGTCCGGGAGGCCTCCTTGGAACATTCATCAACAAACGCCCGTGTGGCGTCGCGCAATTTCGACTCACAATCCTCCAGTGCCGAGGTCACGCGGGCCATGTGGATTTCTACCAACGAAATTCGCCCCTGGATGTCCCCAAATTTGCGTCTGTCTTGCTCGTTTTCGATGTCGAAGCTTGACTTGAATGCCTCCAATTCTGTTTTGGCCGTCTCGCCATATTTGATGGTGTCCTGCCGGATTCTCTCAAGTCGTTTATGCTCGGTAATGAGCTTCTGTAATTCTTTAGCGTTCATTCATTTGTGATGTATTTATGGTGTTTGATCCTGCTTACTTGGCCGCATTGACTCAGTGAAGGCGGCCAAGAGATCCTTGCGGCTCCGGTATCCTCCCCCTGGTTTCCAGTTGCGGATGCCGTGTTTTACGGCCAGCCGCCGGAGCGCCGGCAACGTCAACCCAATAACGTCGGTTCCAAAGTGCGTTGCCATGGCAAGCCGCGTTTCCCAATCCACGATACTGCTCCAAAATGGCCGCCGTAGTGCCCACTCGATACGATTTCTCATCCTCAAGGATGTAAAACCACGAACAAACTCTAAACGCATGCTCTTAACGACAACTCCGCACATTCGGGCAAGATCTGCTTGGTTCAGATTCAGTTCGAAGAGTGTTTTCCGAACCACTTTTGTGGTTATGTCTTCGCACTTTTTTCTCGGATTACTCATTTTCTGTTACAAAAGATACTAAAAGTACTAGTATCTTCAAGAAAATTATTCGCTTTTTTTTAAAATTGAATTGGGCGATTCTTAAAAAATGGCTCGAACGAACCCGCTTCCAGCACAAGAAAAGGCAATTTGTGAGCGAATCAGGCAATATAGGGAGATCTCGGGATTTTCAAGAGTAGCCTTTGCTTATGAGATCGGCCTAGATAGTTCGGGATTGGCCAATTACGAGTATGCAAGGGCTCCACTACGTTGCGATGTCGTCTTTAAGCTGCTCATGCGTTTCGGGCTAAATCCAGTATGGTTAGCCACTGGTGTGGGATTTAAAAATTTTGATTATTCAAAGGCGCTTTTGACCCCGCTTAAGGATCATCCTCGCGCTTTATTTTCGGAGATCTATTTCAAAGACCTGCATGACCATTTAAAGGCGGCAGTCCAGGACTATGAGGATTCACCGAAAAGCAAATGGGGCGAAATTCGTTTGAACTGTCCTGGTAACGCTAAAACCCGCGTGGCTGCCGAGCTGTGGCTTCAGGACCTAATCAAAGAGTGGATCCCAAGGGTCCCGTCGAGGCATCTTAATGACTTCGTGAATGAACTGATCTACTTTGGAGAATCGAAGTTGGAAGGTTATCCAAATGAGGATTTAGACGTGCAGGAATCCCGAATTAAGCGCATGGCTGCACAACGTGCAAAACTGTTAAAACGACGCATAGAGCTCAAACGAGATCAGGAATAATAGTACCGATGGAAAATTCCTCACTTTCCTTGTTGACGCCATACGTAGTATACGTATATTTAGGCGCGAAAGTTGGCCCATCAGTGGTGTAACACCGATGGGCCGTGACAGCATAACCAACCGTTCAAAGGCTTACTATGCCATCAGAAAAAAACATACCATGTACTAATACGCAGGGGCAACCATGGATCTCTCAAGAAAACTCAAGTCGGTCCGGGAAAGCCTCAATCTCTCCCAAAGCCAGGCGGCAGCAGCCTGGGGAATCAGCGTGCGGACCTTGCAGGAATGGGAACAAGGCCGACATCAGCCCCGAGGACTCGCCCTTGCCCAGCTCGAACAGATCCTCGACAAAGCGCTCCAGGAGGGCAGGGGAACCCAGCACAAAAGCACCGGCCAACGGGAAAAAAGGTAGGCCGGCCACTGGGGAGAAACCGCCACCCCAAAAACTCAGTTGGTCCGTTTCGTTGGACGACGGTTTGAGTTTGGCCCTGACGCAGCACGCATCCAGACTCGGTGAGTTTCCGGAATGTTTCATTGCCAGATCCGTTGCCCAAAGGATCCAGTTCCTAAATGCGGGAATGGATCCAAAGACAGCAGGATTGAGGGCACTGAACCGTGCTTTGGAGCTCTTTCGTGGAAAAGCCTTTCGAAGGCTGACTGGTTCCAAATCATTAGCTGAGGAAATACTAGGCGGCAGTCTCTACGATCCCCTGGAGGCTCTGGCACAGAAAAAGAACATCACTACCGAGGAAATGCTGATCCTGGTTATGTACCATCAATTAGTCCGCGCCAAGATCAGCATTGAGGACTCGTGGATTATAAAACTGGCTACAGAAATCGCCAATAATACCGGAGGCCAGGCATGAATCAACCATCTCAACTAGAACCGTCTTTAGCATCATTCGCTGCAACCTGGACGCCGGTTCAATGCCGTGAGGCTTCCATAGTTTTTGCGAGGTGGGCGCGACAGCTCAAAGCAGCTTCCGTGCAAAATGGGGATCCCAACCTTGGCAACCGCGTTTGCCCGGTGGTTATCAAGATCAAGCAGCGGAAATCGCGCCTACACTTCAACTGATATACCGGAGGCCAGGCATGAAGAAAGAAAAACAAAAGTGTCGTCTCGAACAGCTCGCGACACTGATGAAAATGAATCGGAACGAAGTCCAGGTTGTACGTCTTGCGGCGAAGTGGATGAAGATTAACCCTGCTGAAATTTGTCGTTTTGCGGCCGTTCACCTCGCCAAGTGCCATGCAAGGTGCTTGGATGAGTGGGCCAAGCCTATCGCAAAGACCAGTAAGCACAAAGGACCAAGATGGGAAAAGCGCAGGGCCTTGGCGTTGGAAATATTAATCGAGCTGATGCCGCTCCTATCTGATCAAGCCAAACCCCAAGTCCGAGAGCATTATCTTGGGAAAAGCCAATGGCCATGAAGACTAAGAAATCCCCAAAACTGGATCCCGAACTGGTTGCCGTGGTTGATCCAGCTAATCATCCGAAGTGCATCGCTATGGCCCGTGTATTCACCAGGTGGGCTCGACAACTGCGGCGTAGTGTCCAGCATGCCGGCAACCCCGTTCCAATCAAGTTCGAAGGGCCACAACGCGCACAGATCATCAAGATCGCCCGATGAAACCTGGCCAAAACCTCAACTAAACTGGAGACCCATATGAATCACGACGAAATGACTCACGATTCAATGATGACGCTTGGATCCAACATTGACGCGGCTTGCGCCCTGATACACCTCATGAGCAAGACCCTTGCAGAATCCTTGCGCGAAAGTGCGGCAAATGACTGGGCCGACACCATGGGGCGCAACGTTGAGCAGCTCGCCGGCCTTCAGGCCGCCAACCTGCGCCTGGCGTTTGACCAGGCCTGGAAACTGACCGCCAAGCCGACAACAGACCAGACCATCCAGGAAGTCCTTGAGACCTTGGATCCGCCAAGCCGTTCATGCTCAGGTCCAGATCCAAATCCTGAGCCTCTATCGCCATCCTAATATAGGTTCAACTTCCGATCACCGCGCCGGCTGGGGCCACCTGGCCGGCGCTTTTTCGTTGGATGACATCAGTCAGGCGATCCGCTAAAAAACCTTAGCGGTCGGAGCTTGGCGAGTTCCCGTCCAGATTCATCGATTACCAGGATCCTGCCATGGGTATCGATACATGGCGTGTCACCAATGAGGTGGGCGTAGTGGGTGGCGATATCCTCAGGGAATCCCTGGCTTTGGATTTCCTGGGCAAGACCATTAAAACCCTCCAGATCCAGACCCATGGGAGCTAGACTGGCATGGTCCCTGGCCGCCATCAAGCCAAACAGGGCAGGGAACCGAGTGACAAGCGCCCCCGCGCATATATACTATGTCCATGATCAACCCCAATGAACTCGTCACAGTGCATCCGGACGGCCGGATAACCCGGAAGCAGATAACCCCAGAAGAATCGCAGAGGCTACACGAGAAATTCTGCGAGGAGTTCGATCCAGAGACAATGGAGCGCCGCTCCTTCCAAGAATTCAAAAAGAGGTATCTGCGCACCTCGCGGCCGTCGCCACCGGCGACAAATCAATCTACCGCGCCAAATTTATGACCAAAAGACACGTTCTCTCGATAGTGCATCCGAACGGGAAAATCACTCGCAAGATAATCTCAGCCGCAGAATCGCAGCGGATGCGCGACGACTTCTTAGAGAGATTCGATCCCGTGACACTGGAATCTCGCTCGCTCCAACGGTTGAGGAACGCCTCTGAAAGACGAAGTAATCCATCCAAACCTTCATAGCGATCGTCTGGATTCATCATCTGCTTACCTGGAGACCATCGAAACAGGGCAGGGGAGGTGTCGGATTCCCCTCCCCGTCTTTTGCATTTGCATTGCATTTTTATCCAGTAAGCTTTGAGGCGGATCTGATCGGGATTTTGCCCCCAAAACCCGGAAACCAGGTTCGACCAGGCGCAAGCTATTTTCCAGCGTCATGCACTCAGCTTGCAGCGACACGGAAAACCATATTTAAGCCAACCTAATAACCATCATAAGGGCACTAGGCAACTTCTGCCTATCGGTTTCTTTAACGATAAAAAGTTGTCCGTTGTCCGCGTCTTTTTCTTCACTGATAATTTGTCCGGAATTTTGCGTTCATCTTGTCCCGGTTTTCGTATGTCATTGGTCTATAGTGAATAGCAGAACGGACAAGATGACGTGAAAAACCGGACAAATTATCACAAGCCTCCAAAATTCCGGACAAATAGGCCCTTCGAAAATCGGCCTTTTTTCAGTCGTAAGCCATTGATTTTAAGGCTTATTCAACATGTTCAGGCCTAATTCAGGTTTCGGACAATTTGTCAGTGAAGACTCAACTCAGATTACCAGGATCCCGCCATGGAGATCGATTAATTAAATATAACAAATATTGTGCGAAAATCATATTCTTATCAAAGGCCGTTGATTAGGGCGTGGGTTGAGTGAGGTTCAGCGTTGGACGGGATTATCGATGGGACCAGCCGAAACGGCTGCTGAGCGGCCAATAAACGAATCCGGATTTGCCGATGACCTTTTCTCTTGGGAAATCGCCCCAGTATCGGGAGTCGTAGCTGTTCATCGTATTGTCGCCCATGACGAGATAATGGTTAGGACGGACGCTGAAGACGTTGGTTTCGGAATGAAAAAGCGGCGCGATGCCTGGTCTCTGGAATTTTTCGCCGACGGTTTCGTTGACGTGGCCGAAGTAGGAGTATTCTTTGGGTGTGGGCTCGAAGGCATAGACCATCTCGAAGTGTGGTGTTGAGGCGTCGAGTCGGTTGCCATTGAGGACGAGGTGCTGGTCATTTCCGATTTGGACCTGGTCACCGCCGATGGCGATCAGGCGTTTAATGTAGAACGTATCCTGTTGAAGATCAGGGATTCCTGTGGTTTCGAAGATGACGATTTCGCCGCGTCTGGGTTGACGGAAGTTGTAGGTCATGCGGTTGACGAAGAGATGATCGCCGGCGACGACTTTGAGTTTAAGGATGTCTTCGCCTTTTTGGAATCGATGTCCGGGTTTGATCCCGGAATGGTAGAACATGAGGTGATCGGGTTGAATGCCGGGGCGGGCTGGCAGATTGGAGGGTGGGAACCAGATATCGTACCAGTGGTTGCCGACTCTGAATCTCTGTTTTTTAACGAAAGGCAGGATTTGTCGTGGGGCCTCGATGGCCTCCAATTCGCCTTCTTCGACGGCTGTCACATGGTAATAGGAGGTTCCGTAGAACCAGGAATCGATGAATTTGGCGATGCCGGTCGGGATGGAAAAGCCGGATTGTTCTTTGAGGTTATCGCAAGTGATTCCGTATAAGGTGGGCTGCATGGAGCCGGTGGGAATCTTCATCGGTTGCAGCATGAAGGTGCGGATCGCCATGGCCACGGTGATGGCGACGAGGATGACTTCGACATTCTCCCGGATCGAGGCATGGGGGTAAGGTTTGAGCCATTTATTGGCGGTTTCCTCGAGGGCCTTCATTTTTTCAATCAAGTCGGTCTTGCTGGAACCGCCTGAGAGTGAGGCGCGCAGGCTGTCGGTGGAATTCTGGATATTTTGAATGGCGTTGGCGGACAGGAGATCGCGTTGGGCGTGGAGGAGCCGCAGGACGTGTTTGCGCATTTCCACGGCTTGGCGCACCGTGCGCGAGAGGAACCAGCGTAAGATCATAAAGGAAGGAGTTGGAATTCAGCGGACGCAGTTCAGGCTTTGAGGACCTCGATGAAGGCCTCTTGGGGGATATGGACCGTGCCGATGGATTTCATCCGTTTTTTGCCTTCCTTTTGTTTTTCGAGGAGTTTTCGTTTCCGGGTGATATCGCCGCCGTAGCATTTGGCTGTGACGTCTTTGCGGTAGGCGCGGACGGTTTCGCGGGCGACGATTTTTCCGCCGATGGCGGCCTGGATGGCGACTTGGAATTGTTGTTGAGGAATGACGTCGCGCAACTTGGCGGCAAGCGCCCTGCCCCGGTATTCGGCTTTGGAACGATGCACGATGCAGGAGAAAGCGTCGACCGGCTCGCCATTGACCAGCATATCGAGTTTCACCATATCGGATTGCTGGTAATCGTCGTGCTCGTAATCCATGGAACCGTAGCCATGAGTCAGGCTTTTAATGCGGTCATGGAAATCGATCAAGATTTCATTCAGGGGCAGACGGCAGGTCATCATGACACGCCGGGGATCCAGGGTTTCGGTATGATCCGGTGAGCCGCGTTTCTCGGTGACCAAGGCCAGCATATCGCCGATGTTTTCGTTCGGGCAGATGATAAAGGCCTTCACCGTGGGTTCTTCGATGAAATCGATCAGGGTAGGCTCGGGGAGAAAGACGGGGTTATCGATCGTTTTCAGTTCGCCATTGGTCATTTTGACGCGGTAAATGACGCTGGGATAGGTGGCGATGATATCCATGTTGTATTCACGACGCAATCGTTCCTGGACGATTTCGAGGTGCAACAGGCCGAGGAACCCGCATCGGAATCCGAAGCCGAGGGCCACGGAGCTTTCGGATTGGTAGACAAAGGCGGGATCGTTAAGCTGGAGTTTGGCGAGGTTGGTCTTGAGGTGTTCGTAATCGGCGGTATTAATCGGATAGATGCCGCTGAAGACCATGGGATGGATTTCCTGGAATCCGGCCAGGGCGGGAGCGGGATGGCGGGTCTCGGTGAGTGTATCCCCCATTTTGACGTCGAGGGGGCTTTTGATATTGGCCGTGAAATAGCCGGTTTCGCCCAATTCGAGGGCCTCGCGGACGTAGGGTTTGGGATTGAAGCTGCCGACCTCTTTGATTTCGACCGTTTTGCCGGAGTGCAGGAGGAGGGCTTGCATGCCGGCTTTGAGGGTGCCGTTGAAGATTCGGACGTGGTTAACGACGCCTTTGAAGGTATCGAAAAAGGAATCGAAAGTCAGGGCTTGAAGGGATCCCACGCCGGTCGACTTTGGCGCGGGGATTCGGGTGACGATGGCTTCGAGGATTTCCTCGATGCCGATTCCTTCCTTGGCGCTGGCAAGGATGGCAGATTCGGCCGGGATGGCCAGGATTTCCTCGAGTTGGACCTTGGCCTGTTCCACATTGGCATGCGGGAGATCGATCTTATTGATGACCGGAATGATTTCGAGGTTTTTGCGCATGGCCAGGTGAAGGTTGGCCACCGTTTGCGCTTCGACGCCCTGGGAGGCATCGATGATCAGGAGGGCGCCTTCGCACGCGCTGAGGCTGCGGGAGACTTCGTAGGTAAAATCGACATGGCCGGGGGTGTCGATGAGATTGAGCTCGTAGGTTTGCCCGTCTTTGGCGGTGTACATCATGGTGACGGGATGGGCCTTGATGGTGATGCCGCGTTCCCGTTCGAGGTCCATGGAATCGAGCAACTGATCCTGCATTTCGCGCTGGCTGATGGTTCCAGTGCGAAAAAGCAAACGATCCGACAAGGTGGTCTTGCCGTGATCAATGTGAGCAATAATGCAAAAATTCCGTATCAGTTCCGTCTTCATGAATACCGCCAACACGCCCGGCGCCGGTTTTCGGCGCTTGAACCTTCCAAAGAAGCCTAATGATGCGCTTCCTGCAAGAAGATACTGAGCTCCGGCAGGAATCAAAAGGGAAAAATGCGTCAGAACCCGATCCCTTGCAGGGCGAGGGCGAGGCATCCTGAAAGGACAGCGGCCAGCCAGATGATGAGGACGGCCCCTGCCCTGCTCCATCCACGCCTGACTAATCGATGGGACCAATGGTTGTTGTCGCCCACATAGAACGGCTGGCCCAGGCGCCAGCGCAGGATCACCACCCAAACCAGGTCTGCCAGAGGCACAGCCAGAATCAGCAACGGGCTTAACACGGCCCAACGATTGGGATTCTGGAGGTTGTGGAAATGCGGCAGCACGGCCATGACGGCGGCCAGAAACCCTACGAGATGGCTCCCGGCATCTCCCAGGAACACGCTGGCCCGGGGATAGTTAAATGGAAGAAAACCCAGCAAGGCCCCGGTGGTTAGCAAGGCCATGGTTGCGACCAGATACTGGCCTTGAATCGCCCCACTCACCGCGAAGAAGAAGCCGGCAATCGCGCCCAAACCGGCGCACAACCCGTTCATGTTATCCATGAAATTGAACGCGTTGGTCACGGTCACAATCCACAGAACCGTCACCGCGAAACTGAAGATCTCACTGGGCACGAACAAGGTAATGCGGATGCCGGAACAGGCCACGAGACTGGCGAGCAGGAGCTGGCCGGCGAATTTGATCCGGGGCCGGAGTTCGTATCGGTCGTCGAGCCATCCCAGGACGACCATTCCGAGTGCGGCGGCGAGCAGGGCCAGGACCTGAATGCCTCGCCGGCTCAAGCCGTAGCGGAGAAGCCCCGATTCGGTTCCGGGGGCAAGTTGTCCATGGAGCAAGAGAATTCCGGCCAATACGGGGATCATCATGCCCGTAAAAACAGCCAATCCACCGGCCAATGGGACGGGCCGATGATGGATTTTGCGGTGGCCAGGGTCATCGACCAAACCCGAGCGCCGGGCCCAGGCCCTCCAAAGCGGCGTGCAACAGAGAGTGGTCAAGGCGGCGGCGCCTAACGCTGACAAATAGAGATTAAATGGAAAAACCATCCGATAAATTCCAGTTATGCCGTGGCCGCCGATTTTCGCAAGCCTCGTTCTTCCAACAGCCGATGATACAAGGCGGTCAGATCTTCGACCATCTTCTCCACGGCGAAGTGGCTTCGAACAAGTTCCCGGCCCGCGGCGCCCATCTGAGAACGCAGATCGGTGGAGTGCAGCAAACGCAGCACACGATCGGTCAATATCGGGTGATCGCCTATCGGCACGAGAAATCCCGTTTTTCCATCCTTGCAGACCTCCCCTGCCCCATCTGAATCATAGGCAATCACCGGCCGTCCCGCTGCCAAGGCTTGGGCGAGGGCCCGCGGAAGTCCTTCTCGCCTGGACAAATGGACGAGGAGATCCATTGCGCCCACCAAACCGGGAATTTCTTCGGGGGGCACCAGGCCGGTGAAGACAAAAGACCGCTGTAATCCGAGGCGGTTCACCTGATCTTCAATCCGCTGACGCCATATTCCATCTCCGACCAGGAGAAAACGGACATTCGGACATTGCGAGACGACAGGGCGGGCCACAGCCAGCAGGTCATCGTGGCCCTTGAGGGGAAACAAGCGCGCGATTTTACCCACGACAAGGTCTTCCGGCTTCAGTCCGTATCGTTGGCGAAGTCTATTGTCCGGGCCGGACTCGAGGTAGGGTTTGAGGTCAAAACCGCTGAAAATGCGGGTATACTGAGCCTCACGTCCGATGCCGGCCTTGAGGTATTGTTGTTTCATGGCATCGGCGACGGTTACGAAGTGATCGGTGGCGCGTCCGGCGGCGCGTTCGGCGGCCCGGTAAATGAGGTTGGGGATCGGGCCCTGAAAAGGGCCAAACGACGGGCCGTGGATGGTGTGCAATATCAGCGGAACCCGGGCTTGGCGCGCGGCCAGCCGCCCCAAAATGCCCGCCTTGCCGCTATGCGTGTGAACAATGAGGGGGCGCAGTTCACGGAAACACCGATTCAACTGCCTGAAAGCGATGAGATCATGCCAAGGATGAACCGGACGCACCAGGGAAGGCAAGAGCGTGAGTAATCCGGAAACGGCGCCGGCCTGGCTTTCCAAGGATCCTTCCGGGCCCCGGGCTGGACCGCTGATGAGGCGCACATCCCATTCCGGGTTCCGGCGGAGCCCCAGAACAGAAGCCACGGTGTTTTCCTGGGCGCCGCCGATGATCAGGCGGGTGATGACATGAATGACCCGCATCGGCGTTCTATCCGCCGGACTTCAGCGCCTTAAGGCGTTCGCGGACGGCCTCAATCTCGATCGTGCCCGCCGGGGCGAACTCCAGGAATTGCTCGAAGTAACTGATCGCTTTGCGGCGCTCCTGACGGCGGTCCGCGATCTCGCCCAGGCCATAAAATGCGGAATGGAGTTTTGGCAATCGTTCCAGCAGGGCGAGATAGTCTTTTTCGGCCTCATCGAGTTTGTCGAGCTGCAGTTGGGCGATGGCGCGATTCATGAGGGCGGCCTCGTTCTGGGGTTCCTTCTGAAGGACAACATTCAAGGGAGGAACAGCCCCGGCGTAATTCTGGAGCTGGATGCACAACGCGCCCTTGTTCAGCAGAGCCTTGACATTATGCGGATCGATTTTCAGCTGTCGTTCGACCGCCTCGAGGGCATTGGTAAAACGTTTGGTTAGGAGACTGATCTGGAAAACGGTTTCCGGAATGGTCGGATCGCCTGGAAATTTCTCTTGTGCTTCCAGGAGGACTTTTTCGGCGGCCGACAGGTTTGTTTGGGCAAACAACGCCCAGGCTTCCAGTCGCATGATCTCGGATTGTTGATCGAGGCTGAGGGGAATGGGAGGCTGTTTGTTTCTGATATCCGCGATCAGTTGTAGGGACAGCTCCGGCCGTCTGCCCTTGAGGTAAACATTGCCGAGCCACATGCTGGCCGTGATGGATCCCGGGTCCAATTCGAGCACGCGCCGGAACGATTGGGCCGCTTGCCGCAAAGAGGCAGGGGTATCCCCAGGGGCCATCATGAAGTCCTCTCCAATTTTTTGGGAGAATCCGGGCTCGTCAAACGGCCCATCCTCGCGCAAAAGCGCGGCCCAATTGCGACTTTTCATCAGGTCGGCCGTGTCCGGATCCAGCTTGACCTGGCTCACCTGCGATTGTCGCCGTTGAACGTTGTAGAGGGCGTTGATGACGGCCGCGGCGTTTTCCGGATTCAATTCAGCCGCCATGTCCAGCCAGGGCTTGGCCTCTTCCCACTGGCCCACTTTTTGCAGTTCCACCGCCCAAGCGTTCAAGGCGCGGGAATAAAAGTTCGCCACAAATCGAGCGTCGGTGAGCCCTGTGGCGCGATCCTTGTCCCGGGTTGGCCGGGGAAACCGATCCAGCTCGGGCTTGTATTCATTCCAGAACTTGCGGGCGGCTCCGAGATCATTTTCGCTTAACGGTGGAGGATAGATTTCATTGGGCGCATAGGCCTGCATCCGGTAGATCAATCCTTGCGGGTGACGATAAAAACCCTCGGCATAGAAGCTGGCGCTGGGATGAAGGTAGTAAACCTGATTGGAACGCGCCAGGAGGGTCAGTATCTTGACGCAGGAGATGAGATCCATTTCCTGGCCGGGATTCTTGGGATCCCGGAAGTCCGGCCAGCGTTCGCCGTGACGTTCGCGCATTCTCTTCAGGTAGATCGGATTGGAGAGCGATCGGGTATCCACGCCGATGAATTGGGCGCGGTTGGGTGATTGGGCGATGCCCAGTTCAAAGAGCAGCAGGGTCATCGGCTCGTCGCTGAGCACAAGGCCGGGGCGATCGCCCATGGACGCAATGATGTGTTGAGATAACCGGGCAAGCGTCTGGCCGGAATTGGAGCGAATTTCGGGCAGGTTGCGATACACTAAAACGGCTGGCACGATGATGATCGAAAGCCAAACGGCGCCCATCAGCAGCCGTTCCAGCAGGGTGCCGATCGGGGAACCATGGCGGCGATGTCGGCCGCGCTCCGGCGTGCCGATGAGCAAAAAATAGCCGCTGAAGTACCCCACGCTCAATGCCCCCAGGTAATAAAAAGGCAGGAATGGCAATCCGTAACCCAATTGGCGGGGACTGAACGGCGGATCAAAAGCCACCCAAAGACAGGCCACCAGAAAGAGCAGATGCACTACTCGAAACATGAATTGGGACATGATCGATCCGATGATGCTGGTATCGCCCAGGGAAGAAGGCCATCGGATGCCCATGAAGGCCACGGGCAGAATCGAAGTCAACCCACAGAGGATCACAATGTACTTGGGGAAAATGGCCAGCATGAACTTTTGATGTCCCAGCTGGGTTTTCATGAGTTGCCAGAATGAATAATGTCCCTGGTTCTGGATCCATTCGACTGTGGGAAGCACGAAATAGGGCAGCAATCCAATCACTCCCAGGGCGGCCAGGGTGGCCAACAGGCGAAAATCAAACAGGCTGACGCCTTTAATCCAGAACAAAGCCGCCAGAAACAACGGGAAGAACGCGATCATCGCGTAGTTGTTGGTCACGGCCAGCCCATAGGCCAGTGCCATTTGATAAAGCCATCCATTCCATTCATCCTGCCGATGTTCCAGGAGGCATCGGATGATGAAGGCGAACAACAGGAGGTTCAACGACTCGCCGGTAGCCGCGGTGGCATGTTCCCAAAAACTCAACTGCAGGCCACAGACCAGGGCGGCCAACACGGGGGGCAGCCAGGCCGAAGAAATGGTCAGACAGGAATACTCACTGGGTTCGCGTTGCCGTTGATCCCGGGTGCGATCGTGCGGCAGCAGGGCCACGGAACGGGCCAACAAACCGACGGTGCCCGCGGCGCAGAGCGCGGAGAAAATGTTTAGCGCCAAAACCTGCCAGGCCGGGGATAAGAACTTGAACGGCAGAAACAGCAGGTAAGCCAATGGCCCTTGCAGGTTCAAAGTCCACCAGTCCACACCGGTTGCTTTGCTGACCACAGGGAGGCTCGATAGTGTCACCCAATGATTCAAAGTAACCAGGTAAACTACCAGAGCCGCTCCGGCAATTAACCAAGGCAGGCATGTTTGAACAAAACCGGACTGTTCCTGAGGTAATTGCTCATCTTGCATAGAAGCTGTTTCAGTTAACCGAAAGTCATGGCCTTTGGCAAGGCGATCTTGAAATTCCTGCGCCGGTTTCAGCGCGTATTCATGAAGGGTTTTTCACAGTTTAGGCCGCTGGCGGGTGACAAAGGCCACGGCCATGGCCAGATTATCTTCCCCCATGGCGGCTTGGAAATCGGTGAGCG
>Ga0209310_1000600_pt1 | contig 37471 bp, 38 predicted proteins | sample AD_UKC030_MetaG_FD_184415 | JGI IMG/M metagenome (GOLD analysis project Ga0209310, IMG submission 184415) | Active sludge microbial communities of municipal wastewater-treating anaerobic digesters from USA - AD_UKC030_MetaG (SPAdes) (version 2) | ecosystem: Engineered > Bioreactor > Anaerobic >...
CAGTTCGACGCTGCTCGATACTTTCCTGACCCCCGCCATGTTCTGGTTGTTTGGCCGCAAGGATGTGGAACGCCTGATGGCTGACCGCGATGTTGGTGCGCTTTGATTATTACTTCACAAAAGGAAATCTCATGAAACCGATTCATCTGATCGCCGCAATTACTCTTTCCATGTCTGGCCACGTCTTTGCCGCCGCAGGACATGATCATGGCCACGAACACCAGTCGCTGCATGGCGGCGTGGTTACCGAGGTCAAGGATATGGATTACGAACTGGTGACCAAGCCGGACTTCATCCAGTTACATCTGCGCGATCACGGCAAACCGATTGACGTCGCTAACGTGAGCGCCAAATTGACCATCCTGGTCGGAACCGCGAAACAAGAAATCGAGCTGAAACCGGCCGGCCAATGGCTGGAGGCAAAGGGTAATTTCAAGGTTAATGGTGGCAAGGCTGTTGCCCTGGTCTCGTTCAAGGGAAAGCCCCCGGTAAGCGTTCGCTTTATGCTGAAGTAAGTGGAAAGGGACAAAGGCCGGCTCAGACAGAGAATTTGCCTAAAAGGAGTTTTCTGGGAATGAGTCGCCCCGCTTCTCTAAATGCCCATGAGCGGCGGTTAACCTGTGCAAACCGGTTCCTCATCCCAATCGCCCCCACTGACCGCATCGACCGAGGTGATGTCACTGGGCTGACGCCCGGTGCGACCACTCCACTCTGATAGCTGTCGTTGAACCTCTGACAGTTCGACCGGCAGTTCAGGGTCGGAAGTTCGCGTTCGTGAAGCCCGAAAGCTGACCTTCGGGTGATCTGGCTGCCAACGTCCGCAACCTGCTCAACACCGGCCGTACGTTCCTTCTGCACCCAATGAACGGATTGGCCGAAAAGCCGGAGTAGATATTCCAGGTGTGCAGGCATAGCCAGTAGATTCGTCACCAATTACCATTCACTGCCTGCAAGGTCTCGATCTGTGACGATAATCGAGACACTTCCTTCACATCATCTCGCTCGGCAGTAGTTTTTCACAGCATCCCCTTCCCAAACGTCCGCCAACGGGGATCGGACTTACGGATCGGCAGGCATTGCTCAGGCTTAAAGAGGTAATACACGGCGTTATCTAGCTTTTCACGCTTCAGTGTGTCGTTGCGGTTGACTTCGCCGATACCTTCTTCAGGATCGCCATACCACCGGTAGTTGCAATTGTGAAAAAAGCCGCGTCCCTTGGTGATGACCTCCACCCAATACTTGCCGATCTCTTGAGCCCAATACCCCGCCTGAGCACCGTTCTTCTTCTTAAAAAAGAAAAAGCAATGAAAATGTAAAAGGCGATCCTCACCGTATTCGAGCTTCCACACGTAGCCGGCTGCATCTGCGAACAAATCACGCTCACGGCATTCCCCCTTCACTCGTTTCCCATGACGCATGCGGTTCAAGAGACGGGCCATATCGGTCCTGGCATCAAGCGTGAAGATATCGCTAGCATGTTCCTTCAGATATTCGAGATCGACTCGCACCACTGCATAGCGGGACCAGTCGGAAAACAACCTGTCAATGAATGCTACGCAGGAGTCGAAGTTGTTCCGGTGATCGTTCTCAGCATGCCAAATCTTCGAAGGATATGGACGTTGCTTCGACAAGCGACGTATCGTGGCAATCAATTCGTTGAATGCCAGCGCATTCGCTTCACGCTTCGCGCCATAGTGTCCGAGCACATGGCTTGACCAGTCGAGTATCTTCAACTCGTCGCAAGCATTCAGGAAGAGGTCAACGAAGACATTACGGATGTCGAAACGCTCATGCATCTCTGGAGATATGATCGCTGTGATGGCCTTGCGATACGGTTCAATCCACCGCTGAGGTGCCCACGTGATGTGACCTGTGCTACCTGTCGTTTCGATATAGCCTGCATCGATGTTGGTCAGTATCTTTCGAACAAATTTATCGATTAATGCCAGGCGTCCAAAATCCCAGTGGTCGTCGATGACGATCGATGGCTTTCCAGATGTTGTTTCTTTCAGGTGCGTGTTACAGCGCAGTTCGAGGTCGTGATAGTCGGAGAAGGTGTCAGTGTCTGTCGTTACTTGGTTCTGAGTATTCATGACTTTGCCTCATTTTGTTGAGGATGGCATCCGTTGACAGGTGTGTAGCAGTAACCGATCAATCAGGAATGAAAGAGGAACGAGAAGAGGGGTAGGGCTATTAGGTCTGTGTATACATGAAGGCAATTGGATGGCTGTGTGGCGATAGATATTATTAATTAATATATTAATAATATCTAATGCAATATCCAGCTTTGAGGCTACTTAGGCTTTTCTCGGTGATGAGATATTCGATGTTCTGAAAAGCTCAGCAACTCCTTCATACAATGAGTGGAAAAGTTAATGGGAGAGCCGTAACTGATGTTGAGCGCTGGAAGCGATGGAGTGAAACATAGGAGACAACATGGCCTGCTCGTTTGTATTGCCGTAGAATTGAAACTGACAGGCCTAAAGGCAGGTTCCGGGCGCAGCCTATGAAAAAACGGGTAAGCGGACGGGTAAAAACAAGTATGGTTTATTTGTATTACTTGGATTGGCGTTGGTCTTGGTGGGGCAGTTCGGTTGTGCCCATCCCACCAGGAACTCTAAAGCCCGCAGAAATGCGGGCTTTTTTCTGCCCGATGCCCGGGGGGTGTCTTGCCGGGAATTCCGCAACCGGGTTGGTCGTGCGCTTTTCCGCTGGAAGCGGAAAGGCCTTATTTCTGGGTCTTTACGCCCGGCTTCCTGCCCGGGGCCGCCGAGGGCATATAGCCTGCAACCCGGCAGAACATGCCTTCAATGGGCGTGCCGTTCTTGAAAACGGTCATGCTGCACATGGAAATGGCTTTTTTTGCCGAAAGTTCGAGCAGCGAGGTGCGAACTTCGGGCAGCGCAATGCCGGTATCCTTGGCGATATCCGAGTCGAGCAATTGGCCGTGTTTTTTCAGGTGCAGGAGGATGGATTCCGTGTTCATGCTGTGTGCCTTCGCGAAAGATGCGGTTGAATGACTACCACCCCGGATCAGCAAAGTGCTTTCGAAGTGCCTGGGTGTTATCTGCAAGACAGCGGGCCAACCGGGTAGATCGGCCGCGGTGCTTGATTATTGGTGGGCCCGCAGGGACTTGAACCCTGGACCAAAGGATTATGAGTCCTCTGCTCTGACCAACTGAGCTACAGGCCCGAAGTCGTTAAGTCCCGTTGGTATCAAGGAAGCTGCGCAACTTGTCTGAGCGGCTGGGGTGGCGCAGCTTGCGCAGGGCCTTGGCTTCTATTTGACGGATACGCTCGCGGGTGACGTCGAACTGCTTGCCGACTTCTTCCAGCGTGTGGTCGGTGTTCATTTCGATGCCGAAGCGCATGCGCAGGACCTTGGCTTCCCGCGTCGTCAGCGTGTCGAGGATTTCCTTGGTGACACCGCGCAGGCTGGAGTACATCGCTGCATCGGCCGGGGCCAGCGTCAGTTGATCTTCGATGAAGTCGCCCAGATGGGAGTCGTCGTCGTCGCCGATCGGCGTCTCCATGGAGATGGGTTCCTTGGAAATCTTCATGATCTTGCGGATCTTTTCCTCGGGCATTTCCATCTTCTTGGCCAGCGTCGCCGGATCGGGCTCGGCGCCGGTTTCCTGCAGGATCTGGCGACTGATCCGGTTCATCTTGTTGATCGTTTCGATCATGTGCACCGGAATGCGGATGGTCCGTGCCTGGTCGGCGATCGAGCGGGTGATGGCCTGACGGATCCACCACGTGGCGTAGGTCGAGAACTTGTAGCCGCGCCGGTATTCGAACTTGTCTACCGCCTTCATCAGGCCGATGTTGCCTTCCTGGATCAGGTCGAGGAACTGCAGGCCGCGGTTGGTGTATTTCTTGGCGATCGAGATGACCAGACGCAGGTTGGCTTCGGTCATTTCGCGCTTGGCGCGGCGGGCCTTGGCTTCGCCGGTGGACATCTGCTTGTTGATGTCTTTCAGGTCCTTGAGCGGGATGCCGATATGATCCTGCAGGGCGAGCAACTTCTTCTGCTCTTCCTTGATTGCCGGTGCGTTGCGGGTCAGGATGGCGACATAGGTCTTGGGGGCGTTGGCGATTTCCCCGTCGACCCAGTCCAGGTTCACCTCGTTGCCGGGGAAGCTCTGGATGAAATGCGGGCGCGGCATCTTGACCTTGTCAACGCAGATTTGCTGAATCTTGCGTTCGGACTTGCGCACCTGTTCGACCATACGGCGCACGCTGTCGCACAGCCGTTCGATCGAGCGCGAAGTGAAGCGGATGTTCATCAGCTCGTCGGTGACCTGCTGGCGGACCTTGAGGTAGGTCTTGTCGAGCGGCCCCTTGCTGGCGAGCGACTTCTGCATTTTTGCATGCAGGGTCTTGATGTGGTTGAAGCGTTCCAGGGCATCGGTCTTCAACTGCAGCAGGGACGCCGAAACGGCGCCGGCGCCGCCGTCGTCCTCGCCTTCTTCGTCTTCTTCGTCGAGTTCTTCCGGCAATTCCGGGGCGGGTGCGGCTTCGACGGCGTTCGGATCGATCAGGCCGTCGACCAGTTCGTCGATGCGCATTTCGTCATGCTCGACCTTGGTGGCCATGTCGACGATGTCGGCAATCGTGGTCGGGCACGCGGAGATCGCCTGCACCATGTGTTTGAGGCCGTCTTCGATGCGCTTGGCGATTTCGATTTCGCCTTCGCGGGTGAGCAGTTCGACCGAGCCCATTTCACGCATGTACATGCGCACCGGGTCGGTGGTGCGGCCAAATTCGGAGTCGACCGTGGACAGCGCCTGCTCGGCCTGCTCCTCGACTTCCTCATCGTCGGTGGCGGCGGCGGCCGTATCGGACATCAGCAGGTCTTCGGCAGCCGGAGCTTCGTCGAAGACCTGGATGCTCATGTCGCTGAAGGTGGAGATGATCGTCTCGATGCTCTCCGCATCAACCACGTCATCCGGCAGGTGGTCGTTGATTTCGGCGTAGGTGAGGTAGCCGCGTTCCTTGCCGAGCTTGATCAGGTTCTTGAGGCGCGTTTTGCGCGCCTCCGCATCCAGCGGTGCCGGCGCTTCCGTCAGCGCGCCTTCGAGCAGCGCCCTTTCGGCAGCCTTCTCCTTGGCTTTGCTGGTACGAGCCTTGGGGGCTTCCTTAGCGGTGTCTTTTGCCTTGGCCATGAACGCGATCCATTAAATTGGAGAAAACCATAGATTATACCACAACTTAGCTTCGATTTGAAGCCGACGTGAGGAGCTGGAGATAGGCCTGTTTTTCCTCGGGGGACAGCCCAGCCACCCCGAGTTTCTGCGCCTTGACCTGAAGTTCCGCGAAGGCTCGCTTGTGGCTGCCTTCGAGCAATTTTGCCAGGGTGTCGCGGAATTCTCCTTCCGCCTCTCCTTCGTCAAATGGCTGGCCGAGAAGTTCCGAGGCGGCATTTTCGATCAGGGACTCTTCGGGGAGGCCGCGCAACTGTTCGCGCAAGCCGGCGTAGCTGGAAGCTTCACGGTTGGCGCTGACCAATCCGTGCAAGCGGATCAGGGCCGGGCGTTCGGGGGTGTCCGGCAACAGCTCGACGGGCAGGGTGGCCGCCAGCGGCGGTTTGTGCAAAACCAGGCGCAGCAAGTTGCGGGTCAGCGACGGTGCAGCGCGCCTTGATCTGGCGGGTGCGGCGGGGGCGTAGGATTTCAGTTCGCACAGTCGTTCCACTTCGCTTTGCGCAAAGCCGCTCGCTTCGGCCAGACGCTTGACCAGTTGCAGGCGGAGCAGTGGCGTCGGCAGCTTGAGCAGCAGCGGCTTGGCTTCGTAGATCAGCTGCGCCTTGCCTTCCGAGCTGGTCAGGTCGCAGCGCTGGGCGAGTTCGCGCAGCAGGAAGTCGGAGAGCGGCATGGCCTGGGCGACCTGACGGTCGAACTGCTCCTTGCCGAATTCGCGGATATAGCTGTCGGGGTCGTGTTCCTGCGGCAGGAAAATGAAAGCGAGGCGCTTGTTGTCGGCCAGCGCCTCCAGCGAATTTTCCAGGGCGCGCCAGGCGGCCTTGCGCCCGGCATTGTCGCCGTCGAAGCAGAAGACGATGCGGTCAACCTGGCGCAGCAGCTTGGTGACGTGGGTGGCCGTGGTGGCTGTGCCGAGCGTGGCAACGGCATTGGCGACACCGTTCTGGGCAAGTGCGATGACGTCCATGTAGCCTTCGGTGACAATGGCGGTATCGGTCTCGCGCAGCGCCTGGCGGGCCTGCGGCAGGCCGAACAGTTCGCGGCCCTTCTCGAACAGCGGGGTCTCCGGCGAGTTCAGATACTTCGGCTCGCCCTGGTCGATGATGCGCCCGCCGAACGCGATGATTTCGCCTTTCTGGTTGATGATCGGGATCATCAGACGGTCGCGGAAGCGGTCATAACGGCGGCCGGCCTCGTTTTCGATGACCAGTCCGGCAACTTTCAGTTCGTCGGCGTGGTAATCGGGAAACACGGCCTGCAGGTTCTGCCAGCCATCCGGCGCATAGCCCATGCCGTAACGGGCGGCGATTTCCCCGGTCAACCCGCGTTTCTTGCAGTATTCGACGGCGCGCGGCGACGCCTTGAGCTGATCCTTGTAATACTGGGCTGCGCGCGCCATGACGTCGATCAGTGCGCGCGTCTGCCCAGGCTTTTCGTCCTTGAAGCCGCGTCCCTCGCTCTCCGGCACCTGCATCCCGGCACGGCTGGCCAGTTCCTTGACGGCGTCGACGAAACCCATGCCCTGGTATTCCATGACAAAACTGATTGCGGTGCCATGGGCGCCGCAGCCAAAGCAGTGGTAGAACTGCTTGGTCGGGCTGACCGTGAACGACGGCGATTTCTCGTTGTGGAACGGGCAGCACGCGGCGTAGTTGGCGCCGGCCTTCTTGAGCGGTACGTAGCCGTCGACCAGGTCGACGATATCGACCCGGGCCAGCAGATCCTGGATGAACGAATCCGGGATCATCGGTGTTCAGCCGGCAAGTGCCGCCTTGACCAGCTTCGAAACCTCGGCCATGTCGGCCTTGCCGGCCAGTTGCGGCTTGAGCACGGCCATCAGCTTACCCATGTCGGCGGGACCCCTGGCGCCGGTGGCGGCGACGGCTGCGGTGACAGCAGCGGCCGTGTCTTCGGCGCTCATTTTCTCCGGCAGGTAGGCGGCGAGCACGGCGATCTCGAATTTCTCGGCGGCGGCCAGTTCCTGGCGGCCGGCGGCTTCGTACTGGGCGACGCTGTCCTTGCGCTGTTTGGTCAGCTTTTCGATGACGGCGATAACGGCGTTGTCGTCGAGCTCGATGCGTTCATCGACTTCCTTCTGCTTGACGGCAGCCAGCAGCAGGCGGATCGCTGACAGTCGCGCGGATTCCCTGGCCTTCATGGCCGCCTTCATGTCTTCGGTAATGCGTTCTTTGAGGCTCATTTTCGGCTTTCTTAAAGCAAAGAGCCGCCAGCTGTAGGGCGGGCGGCTCTTCAGGCAACGAAATTGTCCGGATTAGAACAGTTTCGGCGGCAGGGTCATGCTGCGGAGGCGCTTGTGCTGGCGTTTGACAGCAGCGGCAGCCTTACGCTTACGCTCGGCGGTGGGCTTTTCGTAAAACTCACGGGCGCGCAGCTCGGTCAGGAGGCCAGTCTTTTCGACCGTACGCTTGAAGCGACGGATGGCTACCTCAAACGGCTCGTTTTCCTTGACACGAATGTTCGGCATATAAATCACCCCCTTCCGTTAGGCGCCTGCCAGGTCAAGTAAACGGCAGTGCGCGCAAAATTTGTATCCGCATCGTTGCGGAAAGCCGAGCAGTATATTGCAAAAAACCTTTTTCGCTCAAGTGTTAAAATGCGCGCCCATGTTGGTCCTTGGTGTTGAATCCTCCTGCGACGAAACCGGTATTGCGCTCTACGACAGCGCCGCCGGGCTGTTGTCACACGCGCTGCATTCGCAGGTGGCGATGCATGCCGAATACGGCGGCGTGGTTCCCGAGCTGGCGTCGCGCGACCATATCCGGCGGGTCGTGCCGCTGCTGCGTGCGGCGCTGAACCAGGCCGGGCGCACGCTGGGCCAGGTCGATGCGGTGGCCTATACGTGCGGCCCCGGCCTGGCCGGGGCGCTGCTGGTTGGCTGTGCCTTCGCCGAGGCGCTGGCGGTGGCGCTCGACAAGCCGACGATTCCGGTGCATCACCTCGAAGGCCATCTGCTGTCACCGCTGCTGTCATCCGATCCGCCGACTTTTCCGTTCGTCGCCTTGCTGGTGTCCGGCGGCCATACGCAGTTGATGCGGGTGACCGGTGTCGGCGAATACGAATTGCTCGGCGAGACGCTCGACGATGCGGCCGGCGAGGCGTTCGACAAGAGCGCCAAGATGCTCGGGCTGCCTTACCCGGGCGGGGCGCTGCTCTCACAGCTGGCTGAACAGGGCGCGCCGGGCATCCATGAATTGCCGCGGCCGATGCTTCATTCGGGTGACCTGAGTTTCAGTTTTTCCGGCCTGAAGACTGCCGTGCTGATGCTGGTGCGGGCGCAGGGCGAAACCCTTTCCGATGAATTCAGGGCTAACGCCGCGCGCGCCTTTCAGGAAGCCATCGTCGAGGTACTGGTCAAAAAATCGCTGCAGGCATTGAAGCAGACCGGCCTCCGGCAACTGGTGGTGGCCGGCGGTGTCGGTGCCAACCGGCAGTTGCGGTCAACCCTGAATCTGGAGGCAAAAAGAAAGGGTTTTCGCGTTCATTACCCGGAACTGGAGTTCTGCACCGATAACGGCGCCATGATTGCGCTCGCCGGAGCGCTGCGCTTGCAGGCGGGGGGCGCGGCGAAGCAGGCCGGCGCGTTCGCGGTGCAGCCGCGCTGGCCGCTGATCGCTCCGGTGGCGGCGGATATCCGCCAATGACCGGCGTGGCATCGGTCACCTGCGCCACGTGCTATGCCTGTTGTTGCCGGCTGGAAGTGATGCTGATGGGCGAGGACGAGATTCCGGATGATTTCATTGCCGAGGATCGCTGGGGCGGCTGGGTGATGCGGCGTCTTGACGATGGCTGGTGCGCGGCACTGGATCGGCAGACCATGAAATGTTCCATTTATCAGGTCAGGCCGGCCATTTGCCGTGATTTCGAGATGGGGGCCAGCGATTGCCTTGAGGAACGGTCCAGATTTTTGGCGCCCGCCGGTCGATGACGCAGGCGCAACCGAACAATCCCCTGCATGGCCTGACGCTGGCGACGATCCTGGAAGAACTGGTCGCTGCGTATGGCTGGGAAGAATTGGGGCGGCAGATCGACATCCGCTGTTTCAAGCACGAGCCGAGCATCGCGTCGAGCCTGAAGTTCCTGCGCCGAACCCCGTGGGCACGCGAGCGGGTCGAGTCGCTGTATATTCATATGGCGCGGCAAAAAGCGACCGGGAAGGCAATTCAGCCATGACTTATGAAGAATATCTCGATGAGGTGACCACGCTGATCACCGAAAAATATGCCGCCAGTGACGCGGTGGCGATAGGGATGGTGATGCGCGCCCAGGCCGAGGATTATTTCGTCGGCCATGACGATGATCCGGCCATGCGTACGCTGGAGCGCGCGCATCAGGATGCACGATTTGTTTTCCGGAAGTACAAATAGGTGCTGCAAACGGCGCACCCGGGCTTGACCGTAACCCCTGTTGCATGGGATACCACCAACCATTGGCCGCTGCGCCGCACGGCCTGACATTCTGCCCTTGTGGCGATCAGAGGAGGCCTCTTGGCTAAACCAAACTATCAGTTCGAAAAACGCCAAAGGGATCTGGCAAAGAAAAGCAAGCAGGAAGAGAAGCGCCGCCAGAAGCTCGCGGGCAAGACCGCTGCCGATGACGGGGAGCAGCCGGAAACCGCGCCTCCCGCTGCTGGCGAGCCGTCAGCCACGGATGGCGCGAAGGCCGGTGAATAGGAAGATCAAGCCCGGGGTTCCCCGGGCTTGACGTATCAGCTTGAGGCCGCTGCTTGCAGGCGGCTTCTTCGCGATCAGGCGAGGTCGTAGCGGTCGAGGTTCATCACCTTGTTCCAGGCGGCCACGAAGTCGCGCACGAATGCTGGCTGCGCATCGCTGCTCGCATAGACTTCGGCGACAGCGCGAAGCTGGGCGTTCGAGCCGAAGACGAGATCGACGACGGTGCCCGTCCATTTGAGCTCGCCGGTCGCCCGGTCGCGTCCCTCCAGCACGCCTTCGGCGGCGGCCGACTTCTGCCATTTCGTGCCCATGTCGAGCAGGTTCACGAAGAAATCATTGGTCAGCGTCCCCGGCCGCTGGGTGAACACACCGTGCGCGGAATGATCGAAGTTCGCATTCAGGGCGCGCAGGCCGCCGACCAGCACTGTCATCTCGGGGGCGGTCAGCGTCAGCAACTGCGCCTTGTCGACCAGCAGTTCGGCCGCCCTTCCCTCGAATCCCTGGCGGGTGTAGTTGCGGAAGCCGTCGGCGACCGGCTCCAGCACCGCGAACGATTCGACGTCGGTCTGTTCCTGCGAGGCATCGGTGCGACCCGGAGCAAAGGGCACCGTGACGTCCTGGCCAGCTTTTTTGGCGGCAGCCTCGACCGCGGCGCAGCCGCCCAGCACGATCAGGTCGGCCAGCGAGACCTTCTTGCCGCCGGACTGCGCGGCGTTGAAATCGGCCTGGATCGCGGCCAGCGTCTGCAGCACCTTGGCCAGTTCGGCCGGCTGGTTGACTTCCCAGTCCTTCTGCGGCGCCAGGCGGATGCGTGCCCCGTTGGCCCCGCCGCGCTTGTCGCTGCCGCGGAAGGTCGCCGCCGAGGCCCAGGCGGTGGTAACCAGTTGCGGGATACCGAGGCCGGAGGCCAGGATCTTGCCCTTCAGCGCGGCGATGTCCTGCGCGTCGACCAGCTTGTGATCCACCGCCGGGACGGGGTCTTGCCAGATCAGTTCTTCCTGCGGCACCAGTGGGCCAAGGTAGCGGGCGCGCGGTCCCATGTCGCGGTGCGTCAGCTTGAACCAGGCGCGGGCGAAGGCATCGGCGAACTGATCGGGATTCTCAAGGAAGCGTCTGGCGATCTTTTCGTAGGCGGGGTCGAAGCGCAGGGAGAGATCGGTGGTCAGCATGGACGGCGTGTGCCGCTTGGCCGGATCGTGCGCATCCGGCACCGTGCCGGCGCCCATGCCATGCTTCGGTATCCATTGGTGGGCGCCGGCCGGGCTCTTGGTCAGCTCCCATTCATAGCCGAACAGATTCCACAGGAAGTTGTTGCTCCACTTCGTCGGCGTCGTGGTCCACGTCACCTCCAGACCGCTGGAGATCGTGTCGCCGCCTTTGCCGCTGCCGAAGCTGCTTATCCAGCCGAGGCCCTGTTCCTCGATGCCGGCCGCTTCCGGTTCGGCACCGACATGCTTCACATCGCCGGCGCCGTGGGTTTTGCCGAAGGTGTGGCCACCGGCGATCAGCGCTACCGTCTCTTCATCGTTCATCGCCATGCGGGCGAAAGTCTCGCGGATGTCGCGCGCCGCGGCGATCGGATCCGGGTTGCCGTTCGGTCCTTCCGGATTGACGTAGATGAGACCCATCTGCACGGCGCCGAGCGGATTCTCCAGGTCGCGGTCGCCGGAGTAGCGCTTGTCGTCCAGCCACTTGTTCTCGCTGCCCCAGTAGATGTCTTCTTCCGGCTCCCAGATGTCCGGGCGGCCACCGCCGAAGCCGAAGGTCTTGAAGCCCATCGATTCCAGCGCGACGTTGCCGGCGAGGATCATCAGGTCGGCCCAGGAGAGCTTGCTGCCGTACTTCTGCTTGATCGGCCAGAGCAGCCGGCGCGCCTTGTCGAGGTTGACGTTGTCCGGCCAGCTGTTGAGCGGCGCGAAACGCTGGTTGCCGGTGCCGCCGCCGCCGCGGCCGTCGGAAATGCGGTAGGTGCCGGCGCTGTGCCAGGCCATGCGGACGAACAGCGGGCCGTAGTGGCCGAAATCGGCGGGCCACCAGTCCTGCGAATCGGTCATCACGGCATGGAGGTCCTTGACGACGGCATCGAGGTCTAGGCTCTTGAAGGCTTCGGCGTAGTTGAACGCCGCGCCCATGGGGTCGGACTTCGCGGAATGCTGGTGCAGGATGCCCAGCTTCAGTTGATTCGGCCACCAGTCGGCGTTCGACGGCGCGCCGGCTACGGTGTTTTTGCCAATGTCGTGTGCGAACGGGCACTTTGCTTCGGTTGTCATCGTCTTCTCCTTCGCTTGTTTGTCGTTTGCTGCGTGCTTGCCTGAATTGCCGGTGATTGCAGGGTTCAGTAGTTTTCGGAAAGGGTGGCGAGAATGTCGACGTAATTCTCCCAGACCAGTTCCTCCTGAACGAAGTGCTGGATGATTCGGGAAATCATGATGCCCTCCGGGACTGAAACAGGTCGTTGCTGACCCGATGAAAGCAGTCTAGGCGCAGGCGGGGGATTGGTCCAATCGATAAATGGTATTCGGTCGATTGGGTTTGCCTATGGACAGACGAAGGCGGCGTTCAGCCGTTTTTCTTGCTGCCGATCTTTGTTTCCTGGCCGGCCAGCAGGCGCTGGAGGTTGGGCCAGTGTTTGCCGACCAGCGCCATGGCGAGGATGCCAACGACGATGGTCTGCCCGTTGCCGCCGTGCATCAGCACCGAATAGACGGGCGCCAGTCCCGCGGCCATGACCGCGGCGAGCGACGAATAGCGGAAGGCGAAGGCGACGAACAGCCAGGTGGCAGCGACAGCAAGGCCGAGCGGCAGATCGAGCGCGAGCAACACGCCGGCCGCGGTCGCCACCCCCTTGCCGCCCTTGAACTTGAGGAAGACCGGGAACAGGTGGCCGAAGAAGACGGCGAGCGCGACCAGACCGATGACGTTGTCGCTGAACCCCGTTTTCTGGGCGACGAACACCGCCACCCAGCCCTTGAGCGCATCGCCGATCAGCGTCACCAGCGCCGCCTTCTTGTTGCCGCTGCGCAGGACGTTGGTGGCGCCCGGGTTGCCCGAGCCGTAGCTGCGCGGATCGGCCAGCCCGAAGATGCGCGACGAGATCATCGCGAACGGAACGGAACCGAGCAGGTAGGCGGCGAGGATGGCGAGGGCGGTTTGCATGGGTCCTTGGTGGCGCTGGGGTACAATCGCGGCGGATTTTACACCTCTGCTGCGGTCGACCGCCCCATGGACATCATTTTCATCGAAGAACTGCGCGCCGAAACGTGGATAGGCATCTATCCGCGCGAGAAGGCGATGGCGCAGACGGTCGAGATTTCACTGCAGATCGGGGTGTCGACGGCATCGGCCGGGGCCAGCGACGACATCCGCGACACCGTCGATTACGCCGTGGTCGTCGAGCGCCTGCGCAACGACCTGGCGGCCAGCCACTTCAACCTGCTGGAAAAACTGGCCGAGCACGTGGCGACCGACCTGCTCGAAAACTTCGCCGCCCAGTGGGTGCGCGTCTCGGTCGCCAAGCTGGGCATGATGCCCGGCGTCAAGCGCGTCGGCGTCATCATCGAGCGCTCGGTCTAAAACACGGCGGCAAGCAGCGTCATCACCGCGAAGCCGCTGGCGAGGCCGGCGGTCGCGGCGGCCTCGCGTCCCGGCTTGTGCGATGCCGGAATCAGCTCATGGCCGACCACCCAGAGCATGGCCCCGGCGGCCGCCGCCAGGGTGAGCGGCAGCGCGGCGCCGGCGATGTTGGTGGCGATGACACCGAACAGTCCGCCGACCGGCTCGACGAGACCGGTCGCCAAGGCAATCGCGGCGGCGCGCAATTGAGAGGCGCCGAGCGCGAGCAGGGCGCTGGCGACGATCCAGCCTTCCGGAATGTTCTGCAAGGCGATGCCGAGCGTCATGCCGTGGTCGGCGCCGGCCGCGGCTGCGACGCCTACGGCGAGGCCTTCGGGCAGGTTGTGCAGGGCGATGGCGGCGACCACGAGGCCGAGGCGTGGCGCGGAATCCGCTTCATCGAGCCGCTCGACATGGGCGTGCGGGAAGCGGCGGTCCATCTGCTGCATCAACTGCGTGCCGGCGATGAAGGCGATGGCGGTGAGGAGACCGAGCGCCGGCGGTGCCGCGCTGGCGGCCACCGCTTGCACCGCCGGCACGAGCAGCGAGAAGAAGCTGGCGGCGAGCATCATGCCGCCGGCGAGGCCGAGCATCGGCGCCATCAGCTTCGGTTGCGGTCGACGCAGAAAAAGCACCGGAATTGCCCCAAGGCCGGTGGCCAGCCCGGCGAACAGGCTGGCCTGCAGGCCTTGCACGGCCATCGGGTGAGCGGCCAGCCATTGCGCCGACTGTTCGAGGCCGAAGACGAGGGCGATGGCGGCGATGACGATGCCGACCCAGAGGCGCGGGCGGGCTGCGGGTCTGGCGTAATGGCGGATGACGACTTGGGTCATGGTGGCTCTCCCTGGATACTGGATGCCACTTTACGTGCCGGCTCTTTATAGCGCAAATCAATTGCTTAAATCATGTCGATTGGCGATGGCAATCACCCCTTCAGCGCCGCCTCGACCGTCTTCGGCTTAAGCGCGCGCAGGATGTCGTGCGGGTGCACGCCGACCAGGTAGCCGCGGCGGCCGCCGTTGATGTAGATCAGCGGCAGGTCGAGGATGGTCTTTTCCATATAGACCGGCATCGCCTTCTTTGTCCCGAACGGGCTGGTGCCGCCGACCAGGAAGCCGGTGTGGCGGTTGGCGACTTCCGGCTTGCACGGTTCGACCTTCTTGCAGCCGATCTGGCGCGCCAGTTCCTTGGTCGACACCTTGCAGTCGCCGTGCATCAGGACGATCAGCGGTTTGGTGCTTTCGTCCTCGAAGACCAGCGTCTTGACCACGGCGTGCTCGTCGACATTCAGTTCGCGGGCAGAAACCTTCGTTCCGCCATGCGCTTCGTAGTTGTAGAGATGACTGGAAAAGGCAATCCGGTGCGCCTTCAGGAATTTAGTGGCCTGGGTTTCGGGGGCGTGGTCGGGTTTGCTCATGGCCTTTGAATATCCCGTTTCAACAGGGACAAAAGTTTGCTGCGGCTGGCCTTCAATGTCTTGTGGCGTTGTTGGTCAGGACCAGAAGCAGGCAAAAGCAGCCGAGAACCATGCCGCCGATGCCCGCCTGCAACAACGTCAGCGCTTCGAAGCTGCCGAACCAGCGCTGGCCGGCGAGGCGCGCCCCGCCACTGAGCAGGCAAAGGATCAAGCCGGCGGCACCGGCGCTGCGGCCGAGCCAGAGAAGCAGGTTGTTCATGAGGCAACCCTTTCAGGAAATGGACAGGTACGCGAAGTCATTGTTGCATGATAGGCGGGAGCGATGGCACAGGAAAGCGGCTTGGTCATCCCCGCGGATGGTGCGTCGCATGCAGGCTCTTTAAGCGCTCCCGTGCCACGTGGGTGTAGATCTGCGTCGTCGAGATGTCGGCGTGGCCGAGCAGCAGTTGCACCACGCGCAGGTCGGCGCCGCGGTTGAGCAGGTGGGTGGCAAAGGCGTGGCGCAGCACATGCGGCGAGAGCCTGGCTGGGTCGATGCCGGCGCTCGGTGCGTAACGCTTGATCAGTTGCCAGAAGGCCTGGCGGGTCATGGCGCTGCCGCGCCCGGTGACGAACAGGGAATCGCTCTGTCGGCCCTTGAGGATGTCCGGGCGGGCTTGCTTGAGGTAACGCCCCAGCCAGTCGATGGCGAGTTCGCCAAGCGGTACCAGGCGCTCCTTGCTGCCCTTGCCGAGCACACGAACGACGCCTTCGGTGAAGCCGACTTCATGGATCTTCAGATTGACCAGTTCGGAGACGCGCAGGCCGCTGGCGTAGAGCGTCTCGAGCATGGCGCGGTCGCGCAGGCCGAGCGCGGTGTCGGTGTCGGGCGCGGCGAGCAGGGCTTCGACCTGTTTTTCCGACATGACCTTGGGCAATCGCGAGGGGTGGGCCGGGTTGGCCAGCTTCAGCGTCGGATCGGCGACGATGCGGCCACGGGCCAGTTGCCAGCGGTAGAAGCGGCGCAAGGTCGAGAGATAGCGCGATTGCGAACTGGCCCGCATTTCCCGCGACAGTCGGGCAATGAAGCCGATCAGCGTCGCTTCGCGGGCGTCGAGGAGCGGCTCGCTGCCGTTCTCCGCGAGCCAGAAGGCGAAACGCCCGAGGTCGGAACGGTAGCTGTCGAGGCTGGCTTTGGCGAGGCCGTCTTCCAGCCACAGCGCATCGCAAAATGCATCGATCTCGGCGAGATCAGTCGCGCGTGCCGGCAAATTCGCTGCCTTCATGTTTCAGCAGCCAGCGCTTGACGTCGAGCAGGAAGCCGCCGCCCTGCCGGTTGAAGCCACCCAGTCCGCCGCCGGTGGCGATGACGCGATGGCAGGGGACGACCAGCGGAAACGGATTGGCGCCGCAGGCCTGGCCGACCGCGCGCGGGGCATTTTTGAGTCTTTTTGCCAGTTGACCGTAGCTGCGTGTTTCGCCGCCGGGAATGGCCGCGATTTCGCCCCACACCCGGCGCTGGAAAGCAGTGCCGGCCGGGCGCAAGGGCAGGCCGAATTCGAAGGCCGGGTCGGCAAGGTAGGCGCGCAACTGGCGCACCGCCTCGGCGGCAAGCGGTGTGGTCGGCGCTTGCTCGGGCCGGGGTTCGAGGAATTCGATGCCGGTGATCTCATCTTCGCTGCAGCGCACCCCGAGCGCGAAGCCGGGAGCGCTGACGACCGCGGCGAAGGCGTCAGGCGCGGACATGGCCGTCACCGAGCACCACCCATTTCTGGCTGGTCAGCCCTTCGAGGCCGACCGGGCCGCGGGCGTGGATCTTGTCGGTCGAGATGCCGATCTCGGCGCCCAGCCCATATTCGAAACCATCGGCGAAACGCGTCGAGGCATTGATCATGACCGACGCCGAATCGACCTCGCGCAGGAAGCGCATGGCTTTCGGGTGGTTGTCGGTGACGATGGCCTCGGTGTGGTGTGAGGAATACTGGTTGATGTGGGCGATCGCCTCGTTGATGCCGGCAACGACCTTGACCGAGATGATCGGCGCCAGGTATTCGGTGTAGTAGTCCTCTTCCGTGGCGGCGACAGCGCTCGGCACAATGGCGCGGGTTTCGGCGCAGCCGCGGATCTCGACACCCTTGGCGGTCAGCATGTGGGCGATCGGCGGCAGCAGCATGGCGGCGACCGAACGGTCGACCAGCAGCGATTCGGCGGTGTTGCAGGTGCCGTAGCGCTGGGTCTTGGCGTTCTCGACGATCTTCAGTGCCTTGTTCGGGTCGGCTTCCTCTTCCAGATAGACGTGGCAGTTGCCGTCCAGGTGCTGGATCATCGGCACCCGCGACTCGGCCAGCAGGCGGGCAATCAGGCCCTTGCCGCCGCGCGGCACGATGACGTCGACGAATTCGCGCATGGTGATCAGCTCGCCGACGGCAGTGCGGTCGGTGGTGGCGATGACCTGCACAGCATCGGCCGGTAGCCCGGCAGCCTGCAGGCCTTCCTGGACCAGCGCGGCGATGGCGCGGTTGGAGCGGATCGCTTCCGAGCCGCCGCGCAGGATGGCGGCATTGCCGGACTTCAGGCACAGTGCGGCAGCGTCGGCGGTGACGTTCGGGCGGGCTTCGTAAATGATGCCGATGACGCCGAGCGGCACGCGCATCTTGCCGACCTGGATGCCGGACGGGCGGTACTTGATGTCGGTTATCTCGCCGATGGGGTCGGCTAGCGTGGCGACCTGCTCGACACCTTCGGCCATGCTGTCGACACCTTTTTCGGACAGGGTCAGGCGGTCGATCATCGCGGTTTCGAGGCCGGCGGCACGGGCGGCAGCCAGGTCTTCCTGGTTGGCGGCGACCAGCGCCGCCTTGTCGCGGCGGATGGCGGCGGCGATGTGGAGCAGCGCGGCGTTCTTCTCGGCGGTGGTCGCCCCGGCCAGGCGGCGCGAGGCGGCACGCGCCTGGCGGCCGACGGTCTGCATGTATTCCTTGATGTCCATGGTGTTCTTCGTGCGGGGCAAAGGAGCATTATAGCCAGACAAATAACCGGGAACTTCCGGAAGCGGGTAAACTCTTACCCCCAACGACAACATGGGGTTTCCATCGGGGACAAGATGGCTGAGAAATTGATTTTGCCGACCGAACTCAAGGTCTGCGCCACGTGCAGTTATTGGGATGGCGAGCGGGTTGTGGATCCCGAAGTGGACGTGGTGGTGGTTGCCGAAGAATGCCAGGGCACATGCCTGGTAACCGAAAGTCAGAAATCCGGTTTGCACCACACCAGCAGCGATGAAGCCTGTCTTTGGGAAGAACTGGCGCCGGATGCGCCGATTGACGCCGGCGTCACGCGCTGATCAGGTTTTAACGCAGAGGCGCAGGCCCAGGCGCAGGAACTCTTCCTGGATGTTGCCGGTGCCGATACCCTTGACCAGCCGGTCAATCTTGCCCGCATGCTGCAACGCCAACTCGAGCGTTGCGGTCGACAGCCGCTGCAGGGCGCGTTTCACCGGTGCCACCCGCGGCCCCCAGACTTTTGCCTCCTTGAGCAGCGCATCGACCGGCCGGCCGGCATCCATGCCGCTGCGTATCACGGCCAGCGCGCGGATTTCCTCGCTCATTGCCCAAAGGAGCAGCGGCGGCGCTTCGCCTTCCTGCATCAGGCCATCCAGCGTCCGGGTCAGGCGGGCGACGTCGCCGGCCAGCAGCGCTTCGCGCAGGCCATCGATGTCGTAGCGGGCGACATTGAGGACGGCATCGCGGATCTGCGCGCTGGTCAGCTGGCCGGTCGGGTAGATCAGGCCGAGTTTCTGGATTTCCTGATGCGCCGCGAGCAGGTTGCCCTCGACCCGCTCGGCGATGAACTTCAGGCTCTCCAGGTCGGCGCTCTGCTGCTGACGGCGTAGACGCCCGGCGATCCAGCCCGGCAGCTCGGCCAGTGGCGGCGCCATCAGTTTGATCGCGATACCGGCATTGACCAGTGCGGTGAACCAGACGGCCTTTTCCTCGCGCCAGTCGAGCTCGGGCAGGGTGATCAGCAGCAGGTTGTCGGGCGAGAGGTGCTGGCACCACTGCTGCAGCGCCGCGCCGCCTTCCTTCCCCGGCTTGCCGGTCGGAATGCGCAGGTCGATCAGTTTCCTGTCACCGAACAGGGACATGTTGCCGCCGGCAGCGAGCAGCATTCCCCAGTCGAAGTGCTGCAATACGGTGAGCACCTCGCGCTCGCTGTAGCCCAACTGGCGGGCTTTTGCCCGGATGCTGTCGGCCGCTTCGATGACCAGCAGCGGCTCGTCGCCGTAGAGTACATAAAGTGGGCGCAGCTCGCGTTCGAGGTGCGCGGCGAGTTGGTCGCCCTTGAGCAGCATTACTCGTCTTCTTCGAGGTCGGGATTCTTCGGTTTGACGATGGAGAGGCGGCGCATGATCTGGTTGACCAGGTCGCTGTTCATGTCGCGCCAGAGCAGGCCCTCTTCGAGATCCTTGGCCAGCACGTTGCTGTCGCTGTAGGTGATGTCGCGCGACAAGTTGATTTCGTTGGGCCCGACCAGTTCGCGCCCCTTGGCGTCGACCACCCGGAAGCGGTAGTTGAGCTGCAGGCGATATTCGGTCACGCGGCCCTGGGCGTTGACGCTGAGGATGGTCTTGATCCGGCTGTCCTGCAGTTGCTGGAAAACCGCTTCGGCATCCTTGGCGCTGTCGACGATGGTCGTCTGGCCACCGGCGCGAATGTAGCGCTGCAGCCAGATGCGCACATCCGCCGTTTCCGGCAGGGCGATGTACATCGTCTTGTAGGGCAGGCTGCTACTTGCGCCGCGCAGCTGGAAGCCGCAGCCGGCGAGGATGGCGGCCGCAAGCAGGGCGAGCACAACGCGAAGCGGGAGGCGCATGGGTTTTCCTCAGACGACGATATTGACCAGACGGCCCGGCACGACGACAACCTTCTTCGCCGGCTTGCCTTCCATGAACTTGACGGCGCCTTCGGAGGCCAGCGCGGCAGCTTCAATGCTCGCCTTGTCGGCCTCGGCGGCGACGCGGATGGAACCGCGCAGCTTGCCGTTGACCTGCACCATGAGCTCGATCTCGTCCTGCTTGAGGGCAGCCGGGTCGGCCTTGGGGAAAGTGGCCGAGCCGGCATCCTGGCCCGGCTTCAGTTCGGCGTAGAGCGCCTGGCCGATGTGCGGGACGATGGGGAAGAGCAGCAGGGCGATGCTTTCCAGCGTTTCCTGCGCCAGGGCGCGGCCGGTGGCATCGCTGAGGTCGCACTTGTCGTAGGCGTTGAGTAGTTCCATCACAGCGGCGATGGCCGTGTTGAACTGCTTGCGGCGGCCGTAATCGTCAGCCACTTTGCCCATGGTCTGGTGCAGCTTGCGACGGAGGTCGGCTTGCGCGGTCGACAGGGAATTTTGCTCAAATTTGGCATCGACGAGGCCGGCCTGAACGTGATCGTAGGTGGTTTTCCACAAACGACGCAGGAAGCGGTAGGCACCTTCGACACCGGCGTCGGACCACTCCAGCGACTGATCGGGCGGCGAGGCGAACATGATGAACAGGCGGGCGGTGTCGGCGCCGTACTGGTCGATCAGCGCCTGCGGGTCGACGCCGTTGTTCTTCGACTTCGACATCTTCTCGGTGCCGCCGATGACCACCGGCTGGCCGTCGGCGCGCAGCGTGGCGCCGGTCGGGCGGCCGCGTTCGTCGGTGACGACATCGACATCGGCCGGGTTGATCCACTGCTTCTTGCCGCCATCAAGTTCGCGGTAGAAGGTCGGGGCAACGACCATGCCCTGGGTCAGCAGGTTGGCGAAGGGCTCGCCGAGATCGCCGATCAGGCCGACATCGCGCATCAGTTTGGTGAAGAAGCGCGAGTACAGGAGGTGCAGGATGGCGTGCTCGATGCCGCCGATGTACTGGTCGATGCCGCCCTTGCACCAGTAGCCGACGCGCTCGTCGACCATGGCCGTGGTGTTGTCCGGGCAGGCGTAGCGCAGGAAGTACCAGGACGACTCGAAGAAGGTGTCCATGGTGTCCGTTTCGCGCTTGGCGTGGCCGCCGCACTTCGGACAGGTGGTTTCGTAAAACTCGGGCATGCGGACAAGCGGCGAACCGGCGCCGGTGATCTCGACGTTCTCGGGCAGGACGACCGGCAACTGGTCATCGGGCACCGGCACGTCGCCGCAGGTCGGGCAGTGGATGATCGGGATCGGGCAGCCCCAGTAGCGCTGGCGGGAAATGCCCCAGTCGCGCAGGCGGAACTGGACTTTCTTGTCGCCCAGATCCTTGGCGGCGAGGTCAGCGGCGATGGCGTCGACAGCGGCTTCGTAGCCGAGGCCGTCGTATTTGTCGGAATTGACCAGCTTGCCGCGTTGCTTGTCGGCGTACCACTCAGACCAAGCTTCGAGGCTGAACGCCGTTTCGCCGTCGACAGCGACGACTTGCTTGATCGGCAGGTTGTATTTCAGGGCAAAGGCGAAATCGCGCTCGTCGTGCGCCGGCACGGCCATCACGGCGCCGTCGCCATAACTCATCAGCACGTAGTTGCCGACCCAGACTTCGACTTCCTGGCCGGTCAGCGGATGGGTGACGGTGATGCCGGTCGGCATCCCTTTCTTTTCCATCGTCGCGATGTCGGCTTCGGCAACGCCGCCCTTCTTGCATTCCTCGATGAAGGCGGCGAGTTCGGGGTTGTTCGCAGCAGCGCGCGTCGCCAGCGGATGTTCGGCTGCGACGGCGACGAAGGTGACGCCCATGATGGTGTCGGCGCGGGTTGTGAAAACCCACAGTTTTTCCGGTTGACCGTCGAATTCATACGGGAAGGCGAAGCGCACGCCGGTGCTCTTGCCGATCCAGTTCTTTTGCATCAGGCGAACCTGCTCGGGCCAGCCCGGCAGGTTGTCGAGTTCGCTCAGCAGTTCCTCGGCGTAAGCGGTGATCTTCATGTAATACATCGGGATCTCGCGCTTTTCGATCAGCGCGCCGGAACGCCAGCCGCGGCCGTCGATGACCTGTTCGTTGGCGAGCACGGTATGGTCAACAGGGTCCCAGTTCACGGTGCCGAGCTTCTTGTAAACCAGGCCCTTTTCGTACAGGCGGGTGAACAGCCACTGTTCCCAGCGGTAATACTCGGGCGTGCAGGTGGCGAACTCGCGCTCCCAGTCGATGGCGAAGCCGAGCGACTTGAGCTGCGTCCGCATGTAATCGATGTTCGAGTAGGTCCAGCCAGCCGGTGGCACATTATTTTGCAGCGCAGCATTCTCGGCCGGCATGCCAAAGGCGTCCCAGCCCATCGGCTGCAGGACGTTGTAGCCCTGCATCTTGTGGAAACGGGACAGCACGTCGCCGATGGTGTAGTTGCGCACATGGCCCATGTGCAGCTTGCCCGACGGGTAGGGGAACATCGACAGGCAGTAGTACTTGGGCTTGCTGGTGTCTTCGACGGCGCGGGCGGCGCCGGTCTGGTCCCAGTGTTGCTGGGCGGCGCGTTCGATATCGGCGGGGGTGTATTTGTCCTGCATGAGCGGCAATCGGCGGAAATCTGGAAAACCGCAAATTATACGCGTGTTTGCACCCCCGCCCCGGGCGTCGCCGGGCGCTTCGCTCAGCCTTTCGGGTCAGGCACGAAGCCGCCGGGGAAGGGGTTCGGGTGGCCGTAGCGCGGTGCGCCGGGAATGATGCCGCGGGCGATCAGGTTGGTGCGGCTGTCGTAGTAAATGGTGATGACTTCGTTTGGCTGCGTGCTCAGGCGGCGGAACTCGGTGTGGCCGACGCGGGCCGCGATGCGTTCGCCGTGGCCGGTGCCCAGCTTGGCTTCGGCGGCAGGCGCCGGTGCAGCGCTGGCGGCGGAACGGGCGGCGTTGTCGGCGGAGGCCTCCGCCTTTTCCTGGGCGCCGATTTGCACGGGCGGCGGCGGGACATACTCGTTGAACACGGCGACGCCGATGACCCCGACGTTTTGCGGCCGCTCGGTGCGGGCAGCGTAGCTGTCGGCGATGCGGGTGAAATAGAAGGCCGCGACTTCGTCCATGTTCTTGCGCCAGCCAGCGATTTCCGCCGCCTGGCCGGAAGCGAGCACGTAGCCCGACTGGCTGGCGTTGGCCGTCTCGCCGCTGATGGCGTTGACGCCGTCGACCGAGATGACGGCCAGCACGCGCCCGTCGCTCCGGTTGCGCAGGCTGACGGCGTAGCGGTTGCCCGGTGTCCCGGCAACGTAGAGGCGGCTGCGGTGGCGCCAGGTTTCGAGGGTCTGGCCGGTGCTCCGGTCGATGATCTGGACCTCGGCGAGGGTCGCGGCGCCGGCGAGGGGAATGCAGCCGGCGACGATGAGCAGGGCGGCAAGCAGCGTTTTCATGATGATCTCCATTTTCCGATTGAGGTGATCATGTAAACGCCGGCTTTGGCGGAAAGGGGTTAAACGTCGGCTAACGCAAATCTTCCGGCAACGCGTAGTCGGGGTAGGCGACGCGGAATTCGCGCAGGCGGCGTTCGGCTTTCGCGGGATGGCCCTGCCGACGCAGGTTGCGGATTTCTTCGAGCCAGGCTTCGGGGGATTTCTGCAGCAGCGGTGTAGCCGCCTCGCGTTTCGCTTCCAGCGCCGGTTCGGCGAGGGGCTTTCGGCGCTCGCTGCCGAGCATGTCTGTGCTTTCGGCATCGGCAGCCGGGTTGGGTGCCGCCTTCGCGGTACTGGCGCCGGGGGAGCCCTGCATTGCGGCCGGTGCCGCCGGGGCCGGCGCTTCCGCGGCGTTCCGGGTCGCTGGGGCGACTTGCTCGGGGACGGAAGGGCGCTCCTTGCCCGACGGGGTTGCCGGGATTTCGCCATCGGGTGGCGGATTGCGGTCCATGGTCAAGGTCAGGACGACGGCGAGCATGACGGTCGCGGCCAGCGCGAACGGCGCCTGCAGCCGGCGCCACCACGGGCGGGGCGGCCGTTGCGGTGCTGCGGCAGCACGCGCGGCGGCGAGGATCGCGGAATCCAGCACCGGCGACGGTTCGGTCGAGCTCGCCTTGCGGAAAAGACGGGAAAGTTCAGGGTCGCGGGGATCGTCGGGGGTATCGTTCATAGCAGATCCTGCAAGGATAGTCGCAGTTTGCCGACGGCGTAGCGAAGTCGGCTCTTGACCGTTTCGCGCCCGGTGGCGGTGGCGGCGGCGATTTCTTCCAGGCTCAACCCGCCTTCCTCGGCCAGCAGGAAGGCTTCGCGTTGTGGCACCGGCAGGTCCTCCAGCGCCCGCGTCAGGCGGCTGGCGAGGTCGCTGCGTTCGAATCGGCGCGCCGGATTGGCGCCGTCGGCCGCCGGCAGTTCATCCGGGTCGATGCTGCCGTCGAAAAGAGTAGCGACGTTGCGCGCATGCTGCCGGTAGTGGTCGATCAGGCGGTGGTGGGCAATGCGGTAGAGCCAGGTTGAAAATTTTGCCAGCGGCTCGTAGTCGACGCGGGCATTGATGACCTTGAGCCAGACGTCCTGATAGAGTTCCTCGGCCAGCCGCGGGTCGCCGCACTGGTGGGCCAGGTGGCGGTAGAGCCGGGTGCGGTAACGGGTATAGAGCGCATCGAACGCAGCCGCATCGCCGTCGCGATAGGCGAGCATCAGGCGTTCGTCGCTGAGGGCGTCGTGCATGGGCGGCAGTGTAGCAGTCCCGCCTGTCCGAGGACGGGGAGCCCGGAATAGCGCCCGATTTGGGCATCTTTCCGGGGGCGACCGCAACCGCTCTCAGGCGCCGAATCCCGGGTACGAACAAAACCCGCCCGAGGTTATCGGTCTGATCTATCGCGGCGCGCCAAGGGAAATCTGCTGACCGGGCGTCAGGCGCATTTGCTGGCCGGACGGTGAGGCGGGTGCCTGCACGCACCCGCGTCACCGGTCGAAGGCTTCAGCTTCGCCCGGTCAGGCGGCTTTTTTTGGCGCGCCGAGATTCCCCCACGTGTCCTGCCAGAAGCGGTAGGTATTCTGGGCTGCCATTAGCGAAAGCAGCGAGATGCGGCTCTGATGGCGACATATCCAGGTCAGGCGCGGGGCGGGCGCCAGGTTGTAGCGAACACTTTCGCCAGCCTCGTCCTCGACGAGGGCGAGGAAGCGGTCGACCGTCAGGCCCCAGTACTCGGAACCTGATGACTTGCCGGTGAGATACTCGGCCTCGGAGACGGCGCGCCGCCAGATCTTGAGGGCGAGTTCGTCGCTGATGCCGGCCTTGCGGGCGATCCAGGGAAGGATCTTGGGGGCGTTCATCGTGTTATTCATGCTGTTTACTCCTTCATAACTGCGTGGCGGTGGCCACCTGGTGCTGTGACTGCCTTGTGGGCAATAAGTTTTTGTGCACTGCAATATATTTGATGAAAGTATACTGCCTAGGTTTCAAGCGCGAGTAGGTTAAGTCCTCTAACCGCAATGCTGCGTTGCACAAATCCAACAGATTGGTCTGACCAGTTGTCCTTTTTGCGCGGAATGCGCGCGTGAAACCCTCTGCTTAGCGAACCCGGAACGAGCATGTCCGACCTTTTGGCAAACCTTAATTCCCCACAGTTGCAGGCTGTTACGCTGCCGCCGGTCCATGCGCTCATTCTGGCCGGCGCCGGCAGCGGCAAGACGCGGGTGCTGACCACGCGCATTGCCTGGCTGATTTCCACCGGCCAGGTCGGGCCGCATGGCGTGCTGGCGGTGACCTTCACCAACAAGGCGGCCAAGGAGATGGTGGCGCGCCTCTCGGCGCTGGTGCCGATCAACACGCGCGGCATGTGGATCGGCACCTTCCACGGCCTGTGCAACCGCCTGCTGCGCGCCCACTTCCGTGAAGCCGCGTTGCCGCAGACCTTCCAGATTCTCGATTCGGGCGACCAACTGGCAATGGTCAAGCGTTTGCTGAAGAACCTCAACGTCGATGACGAGAAGTTCCCGCCGCGCGAACTTTGCCATTTCATCAACGCGCACAAGGAGCAGGGCGTGCGCGCCGCGCAGGCCGAGGCCTACGACAATTTCACGCAGCGGCGCGTCGAGCTCTACGCCGAATACGAAACCCAGTGCAACCGCGAGGGGGTCGTCGACTTCGCCGAACTGCTGCTGCGCTGTTATGAGCTGCTGCAGCGCAACGAACCGCTGCGCCGGCATTATCAGGAGCGTTTCCGCGCCATCCTGGTCGACGAGTTCCAGGATACCAACAAGCTGCAGTACGCCTGGCTGCAACTGCTGGCCGGGGGCGGCGCGACGGTTTTCGCGGTCGGTGACGACGACCAGAGCATCTATGCCTTTCGCGGTGCCGAGGTCGGCAACATGCGCGATTTCGAGCGCGACTACGCCGGCGCCAACGTCATCCGCCTGGAGCAGAATTACCGCTCGCACGGCAACATCCTGGCGGCTGCCAATGCGCTTATCAAGAACAACCGCGGGCGCCTGGGCAAGAATTTGTGGACGGCGGCAGGCGAGGGTGAACTGATTCGTGCCTTCGAGGCCTATTCCGACCTCGACGAAGCGCGTTTCGTGATCGACGAAGTCCGCGAACTGGTGCGCGACGGCGTCAGCCGCAACCAGATCGCGCTGCTCTACCGCTCCAATGCCCAGTCGCGTGTCCTCGAGCACGAGTTGTTCACCAAGGGCGTGCCCTACAAGGTCTATGGCGGCCTGCGCTTCTTCGAACGCCAGGAAATCAAGCATGCGCTGGCGTACCTGCGGCTGCTCGGCAACCCGGACGACGACACGGCCTTCCTGCGCGTGGTCAATTTTCCGACGCGCGGCATCGGCGCCCGTTCGCTGGAAAACCTCCAGGCCACCGCGCATCAGTGCAATTCCAGTCTGTACAACGCCGCCGCCTCGCTGACCGGCAAGGCCGGCCAGACGGTGGGGGCCTTTGTCCGGCTGATCGAAAGCCTGCGTCAGGAAACACAGAACCTCCCGCTGCCGGAAATGGTCGAGCACATCGTCGAGAAATCCGGCCTCGCCCAGCATTACCGGACCGAGAAGGAGGGCCAGGAGCGCTTGGAAAACCTCGACGAACTGATCAATGCCGCCGCCACCTTCGTCGATGACGACGGTGTGGTGTTGGGAAATTCGGGCGAGGGCGGCGCGCTCGCCTCCTTCCTCGCCCACGCCTCGCTGGAAGCCGGCGAGCATCAGGCCGGCGAGGGGCAGGAGGCAGTCCAGCTGATGACCGTGCACTCGGCGAAGGGACTCGAATTCGATGTCGTCTTCATCACCGGCCTCGAGCAAGGCCTTTTTCCGCATGAAAACTCGGTCAACCAGGGGCGCGAAGGGCTGGAAGAGGAGCGCCGGCTGATGTACGTTGCGCTGACCCGCGCCCGCCAGCGCCTTTATGTTTCCTGTGCGCAGACCCGCATGCTGCATGGCCAGACGCGCTATTGCGTGCCCTCGACCTTCCTTGAGGAGATCCCTGAGCAACTGCTGCTCAAGCTCAACAAAAAGGCGGAGTCGGCCGCTGCCGTGCCGGCTTTCGGCGAGTTCGGCGGCGGCTATGCCGAACCGGCCGCCGGTGGCCTGCGCATCGGGCAAACGGTTGAACACGCCAAATTCGGCATCGGCGTCATCGTGTCGACCGAAGGGCGTGGTGGCGATGCGCGCGTGCAGGTTAATTTCGGCGCCAGCGGCATGAAATGGCTGGCCCTTGAATACGCCAAACTGACTCCGGTCTGACCATTCATGGACGCGTTCTGGTTCCTCAAGGATGTGCTGGTCATCCTCCTGCTGCCGCCGGCCAATGGTTTGCTGCTGATTTGCGCCGCCGGCCTCTTCCGGCGTCGGCGCTGGGCTTTCGGCCTGGCCGCGCTGGGGACGGCGCTGCTTGTCCTGCAATCCTTGCCGCCGGTCGCCGATGCCCTGATGGCCTCGCTCGAGCGGCGCGCCGGGGCGGTGGTGCAGGACGCCGACGGCGCCGGGGCGATCGTCGTTCTCGCGAGTGGACTGGTGCTCGAACAGCCCGAATACGGTGGCGACAGCGCGGGCGAACGAACGCTGGTCCGGCTTCGCTACGGCGCCACGCTGGCCCGCCGTTTCGGGCTGCCGGTGCTGGTCAGCGGCGGCCTTCCGCAGGATGCGACGCGGACCGAGGCCGCCGTGATGGCCGATATCCTGGAGCGGGAATTCGCCGTCCCGGTCCGCTGGCAGGAGACACAGTCGCGGAATACCGCCGAGAATGCCGAGCGCTCGGCGGCCATCCTGCGCGCCGCAGGCGTCAAGCGCGTGCTCCTGGTTACCCATGCCTTCCACATGCCGCGCGCCGTTCGCCTGTTCCGCGCGGCCGGCATTGAAGTCGTCCCGGCGCCGACGCAGTTCAAGGCCGGCAGTGAATCATCGCTGCGGCCCACGGACCTGCTGCCCGGGATCGCCGCCCTGCACAACTCCTATTACGCGCTGCACGAGTGGCTCGGAATGGCCTGGCTTGCATTGACGGTGGAAGGAAGCAAGGCGCGGTGATAATCTCGCTGTCTTGCATAAGGACAACGAGGAGACCCCCATGCCCCACGCCATTCGCATCCATCAGACCGGCGGACCCGAAGTGCTTTCGTGGGACGAAGTCGACGTCCCTGCGCCGGCAGCGGGCGAGGCGACGGTTCGCCATCATGCGGTCGGCCTCAATTTTATCGACACCTACCACCGTACCGGCCTCTATCCGCTGCCGCTGCCTTCAGGCATCGGCCTCGAAGGGGCCGGTGTGGTCGAGGCGGTGGGCGCCGGCGTCAATGAGGTCAAGGTTGGCGACCGCGTTGCTTACGCCGGCGGGCCGGTCGGCGCCTATGCCGAGGTGCGCAACATCCCGGCACATCGTCTGCTCAGGTTGCCCGACGCCATCGGGTTCAACACGGCTGCCGCGATGATGCTGCAAGGCCTGACCTCGGCCTACCTGCTGCGCCGCGCCTATCGCGTGCAGGCCGGCGACCCCGTGCTGATCCACGCGGCGGCCGGCGGCGTCGGCCTGATCGCCTGCCAGTGGGCCAAGGCGCTGGGGGCGACGGTGATCGGCACCGTCGGTTTGGCGGCCAAGGGCGAGCTGGCCAAGGCGCATGGCTGCGACCACGTTATCAACTACAGCAGCGAGAACTTCACCCAACGGGTACGGGAGATCACCGGCGGCGAGGGCGTACCCGTGGTGTACGACGGCGTCGGCAAGGACACTTTCATGGGGTCGCTCGACAGCCTGCGGCCGCTTGGCCTGCTGGTCACCTACGGCAACGCCTCCGGGCCGGTGCCGCCGCTCGACCTCTTGCTGCTGGCGCAGAAGGGTTCGCTGTTCGTCACCCGGCCGACGCTGGCGCACTACACGGCCAGGCGCGCCGATCTGGAAGCGCTGGGCAGCGAACTGTTCGACATGGTCGCTTCCGGCAAGGTGCGCATCGAGGTCAATCAGACCTATGCGCTGAACGATGCGGCGCACGCCCATCGCGACCTTGAGGCGCGCAAGACCACCGGGTCGACCATCCTGCTCCCATGATGGCCAGATTCAAGGCCGGACTGCTGTCGCTTCGTGACCTGTTTGCGACGGCCTGGTGGATATTCCTGATCGTCGGCATCGGTTTCTACATCGCCTACCAGTTCGTCGCCCCGGCGCCGCCGAGCAGCATCGTCATCACCACCGGCAGCGATTCCGGCGCCTATTACCACTTTGCCCAGCGCTATGCGGCGATCCTGGCACGCAACGGCATCACGCTGGAAGTCAAGACCTCGGCCGGCTCGCTGGAGAACATCGAGCGCCTGAAGAACGACGACGCACAGGTCGGCTTCGTGCAGGGCGGCGTCATCGAACTGCCCGACGACCCGGATGCCGAGCATGATTCCGGACTGCTCTCGCTGGGCAGCGTCTTCTACGAGCCGGTCTGGGTCTTCTACCGTGCTGACCGGCGCCTCGATCGCCTGAGCGACCTGCGCGGCAAACGCATCGCCATCGGCCAGGAAGGTTCCGGCGTGCGCCAGCTGGCGCAGCAGTTGCTGGCCGCCAACGAAATCAAGGTAAACGATCACGTGCTGCCGTTGTCCGGCCTCAAGGCTGCCGAGGAATTGCAGCAGGGGCGCATCGACGCTGCCTTCATCATTGCCGCTGAAACCGCGCCGGTCGTCCAGGTGCTGCTGCGCTCGCCGGGGGTCAAGGTGATGAGCTTCGCACAGGCCGACGCCTACCATCGCCGCTTCCCTTTCCTGAGCAAGCTGACCTTGCCGCAGGGCGTCGCGGATCTGGTCCGCGACTACCCACCGCATGACATCACCCTGCTGGCGCCGACGGCCAACCTGATCGTCCGGGGCGACCTCCATCCGGCGCTGCAGAGCCTGCTGCTGCAGGCGGCCAGCGAGGTACACGGGCGCTCCGGCTTCTTCCAGCGTGCCGGCGAATTCCCCGCTCACAAGGATCGCCTGCTGCCGCTGTCGCCCGAGGCCGCGCGCTATTTCCGTTCCGGCCCGCCCTTCCTGCAGCGCTACCTGCCATTCTGGCTGGCGGTGCTGGTCGATCGCCTGATCGTCCTGCTGATTCCCTTCTTTGCCCTGCTCATTCCCTTGCTCAAGGTGGCGCCGGCGATCTACAGCTGGCGGGTGCGCGCCAAGGTGTTCCGCTGCTACGGAGAACTGAAATATCTTGAGGAAGACCTGCGCCATCGCTTCAAGCCCGAGCAACTGCCGGAATACCGTTCCCGGCTCGAGGCGCTGGACGAAGAGGCGCGGGGGCTGCATGTTCCGCTCGCCTTTACCGATCTGGTCTACACGCTGCGCGAGCACGTCAACCTGGTGCGCCAGGCGCTGGTCAAACTGGAGTCATCGAAATGAAAGCCTTTCTCGTCGCCAACCCCAAGGGTGGCTCAGGCAAGAGCACGTTGGCCACCAACCTTGCCGGCTATCTGGCCTCGCGCGGCAATGAGGTGATGCTGGGCGACATCGACCGCCAGCAGTCGGCACGGGAGTGGCTGGCGTTGCGTCCCTTCGAGTTGCCGACCATCGACACCTGGCAAATCGGCCCGGACAATATCGCCCGCCCGCCCAAGGGCACCAGCCACGTCGTGCTCGACACCCCGGCCGGTCTGCACGGCAAGGCTCTCGACAAGGTACTCAAGTTATCGACGCGCGTCATCGTGCCGGTGCAGCCGTCGCTGTTCGACATGCTGGCGACCCGCCATTTCCTGACCGCGCTGCTCGAGGAAAAAGCCGTGCGCAAGGGCCGCGCCGATGTCGCGGTGATCGGCATGCGGGTTGACGCAAGGACGCGGGCAGCTGGCGAACTGGAGCGCTTCTTCGCTACCTTCGACCTGCCGGTGCTCACCTATCTGCGCGACACCCAGATTTACGTCCAGGCCGCCGCCGCCGGCATGACCATCTTCGACCTGCCGCCGTCGCGCGGAGAGCGCGATGTCGAGCAATGGCAGGCAATCATCGACTGGGTGGAAGGCGGGGAGCGGGCAGACGTCTGACGCTACCCCGTCTTGGTTAGCGAGGCGAGCAGATCCGCCGGCTGCACCGGCAGGGTGAAATGATTCGTTGGCACAGCGCGCGACGCCACCTCGCTGTTGAAGAAACCATGGTTTTCAGAAGTGCCGCGCGACGATCAAATTGGGGGGGGTCTCACGCTGTGAGACTGTGCGGTGTCAAAGTGTCGATAACCATCCACTGGAAATCGCCATGGGCCACGCTGATCACCTCGACCGTCTTGTTTTCATTACCACGCTGTTCGCTGCGCTGATTGCGCTATTTCCGTGGTGATATCCCATTCGCCTGATGGTGCGCACAAGCACCCCAAGCTATGATGACAAAACAATAAGCGGGAGGGGTATGACCCAGTCTGAGCGCTTCGGCATCATCGAACGCATGCTGCTTTCGCGGCGCGGCGTCAGCTTCGTCGAAATTCAGCAGCGCCTCGAAGTCTCGCGCGCTACGCTACACCGTGACCTACGCGATCTTCGCGAACGTATGCACGTCCCCATCATCTGCGACCGCGATACCGGCTTCTACCGCATCGATACCAGCGTCGAGCGTTACGAACTCCCTGGCGTCTGGTTCTCCGCCGGCGAAATCCACGCCCTGCTCAGCATGCAGCAACTGCTCGCCGCCTTCGACGCCGGCAGCCTGCTCGCCGAACACGTCGGCCCGCTGCGCCAGCGCCTGCTCGGCATGCTCGAAAGCGCCACCGATTCGGCCGACGAGATCGCCCGCCGCATCCGCATCCTGAGCGCCGCCGCCCGCCACTACGCGCCGCAACACTTCCAGCACATTGCCGCCGCTCTCATGGAACGGCGCCGACTCAGCATCCAGTACGTCGCCCGCAGCAAGGGTGACACCAGCCAGCGCGAAATTTCGCCGCAACGCCTGACCCACTACCGCGACAACTGGTACCTCGACGCCTGGTGCCACCTGCGCGACGAACTGCGCAGCTTTGCCGTCGATGCCATCAAAACGGTCAAAACGCTCGATGTCGCCGCCCGCGAAATTCCCGAAGCCGAACTCGATGCCGCCCTGGGCGCCGGCTACGGCATCTTCGCGGGTGCCCAGGTGCAATGGGCCACGCTCATCTTCACCACCGAACGCGCCCGCTGGGTCGCCGCCGAACACTGGTACCCCGAGCAGCAAGGCAGCTTTCTCGACGACGGCAGCTACCAACTGCGCCTGCCGTACAGCAACGATCCGGAGCTGATTATGGATATCTTGAAATATGGGCCGGATTGCGAGGTGGTGGGGCCGGCGGGGTTGCGGGCGAAGGTGGTGGGATTGTTGAAGGCGGCTATGGGGAGGTATGGGGATGAGTGACGAGCGGGACTTTGAACACACCGATTTCCTGGCGCATATAAGGAACGATAACGGCCGCCTGACTGCGCATCGGCTGGAGGATCACCTGATCGATGTTTCCGTGCTAGCTGCCGACTTTGCCGCCGAATTCGACGCCGCGCCGTGGGCTGCGTTAGCTGGCATTTGGCACGATCTCGGTAAATACCGGGACGGATTCCAGCGCTACATCCGGCAGTGCGGCGACCCGGATGCGCACATCGAAGGCCGCGTCGCTGGCCCTGAGAAGACGCACTCTGCCGCTGGCGCCTTGTGGGCGCAGGAGTATCTAGCCGAGGTGGACAAACGTTCCGGCCCGGTCGTCGCGCGCGTGCTGGCTTATCTGATTGCCGGCCACCACGCCGGGCTGGACAACTGGTTCGGCGGCCTGCACGAACGGTTCAATCGCGAAGATACGGTACGAGAAGGGCGCGACGCGCTGGCCGTGGCGATACCCGAAGCCATTCTCAAACCGCTAGCCGGATTGCCCGACCTGAACGCGATCCGCACCGATCTGAAAGACAACATTCCCGGCCGTTTCGCGCTGTGGGTGCGCATGCTGTTTTCCTGCCTGGTCGATGCCGATTTTCTCGATACCGAGAGATTCATGTCGCAGGGTAAGGCCGAGGCACGCAACGGTTTCTTGCCCATCAGTGAGCTGGAAAAGCGCTTGGCCGAACGTCTGGCACAGATGGCGCAGGCGGTCGCCGAGCGCGGGGAGGCCGGGAGCCAGGTCAATCTGAAACGCGCCGAAGTGCTGCGCGCCTGCATCGCCAAGGCCGAGCTGCCGCCCGGCGTGTTCAGCCTGACGGTGCCGACCGGCGGCGGCAAGACGCTGTCCAGCCTGGCTTTCGCGTTGCGGCATACCGTACTTCAAGAGAAAACCGATGAGCGACCGGTAAAGCTAAGGCGCCGGGTCATTTACGCCATTCCCTACACCAGCATCATCGAGCAGACGGCGGGCATCTTCCGAAGCATCTTCGGCGACGAAAACGTCATAGAGCATCACAGCAATGTTGAGGTGGACGACAAGCAGGAAACCGCCCGTTCCCGCCTGGCCTGCGAAAACTGGGATGCGCCGTTGATCGTCACGACCAACGTGCAATTGCTGGAAAGCCTGTTCGCCAGCCGTACTTCGCGCTGCCGCAAGCTGCACAACCTGGTCGGCAGCGTCATCGTGCTCGACGAGGCGCAATTGCTGCCAGTGCCCTATCTGCAGCCGGTGGTCGACGTGCTGCGCCTGCTGGTCAAGGATTATGGCGTGACGCTGGTGCTGTGCACGGCCACTCAGCCGACGCTGGAAAGCCGCAACGGTTTCGATCAGGCCCGCCAACTGCGCGGCTTCGTGGCAGGCGAAATCCGTGAGATCGTCGATGACGTGGCCGGGCTGTACAGCGCGCTGGAGCGGGTCAAAGTCCATCTGCCGGCCGACCTGAAAACCCCCAGCAACTGGGAGCAACTGGCGCCACAAATCGCTGGACACGATGCCGTGCTCGCCGTCGTCGGCCGCCGCGCCGATGCGCGCGAACTCTATACGCGGGTCAAGGCCGAAGACCGTGCCGGCCTGTGGCATTTGTCCGGCCTGATGTGCGCCCAGCACCGCAGCGACACCATTGCCGACATCAAGCAGGCCTTGCTGGCCAGGCGGCAGGCACTGGCGGCCGGGCAAACCCCGCCGCCGATCCGGGTGATCAGCACTCAACTGGTCGAAGCCGGCGTCGATATCGACTTCCCCGTCGTCTATCGCGCCCTGGCCGGGCTGGACTCCATCGCCCAGGCTGCCGGTCGTTGCAATCGCGAGGGGCGGCTGGACAAGGGCGAAGTGCATGTCTTTGTGCCGCCCAAACCGGCGCCGCCGGGGCTGCTGCGCATGGCCGAACAGGCAACGCGCATCCTGTGGGAAGCCTTGCCGCCCGAGGCCGATCCGATGGGCGTCGAGCGCTTCGCGGACTTTTTCCGCCGGCTTTACGGCGACGCCGATCTCGATGCAAAAGATGTTTGCAATTTGCTGCGCGTCGGCCAGATCGGCGACGTCAATTTCCGCACTGCCGCCGAGCGCTTCCGTCTGATTGACGAAGCCGAAGGCGCTACGCTCTTCGTCCGCTACAAGCGCAATGCCGAGGACGATGCCATCGACGTGTTGCTGAACACCCTGAAAAAAGAAGGCCCGCAGCGCTGGCTGTTGCGCAAGCTGCAACGCTACGGCGTGAGCATCTACCAGCGCGACCTGCAACGCCTGGAAGGGCAGGGCGACATCGAGCCGCTGGGCGGCGACTTTCCGGGTTTGTACGTGCAGTCATTCGGCAACGATGTGCTTTACGACCGGGTTCTGGGCATCAACGTGGATGGTGCGCCGGGCGATCCAGGGAGTCTGGTGTGGTGAGACTGGAGGGGGTGAGTATTCAAGGAAAAGGGCCGGGGTTACCCGGCCCTCATGAACAGTTCATGCCCCTGTTAAGTTTCAATCCACGTCGGGGTTTTCCCAACGAGTACGCATGGTAGCAGAGTGGGTTTGAAAATGCTTACTTTGCCCCAGTTAAGAAATTTGTTATTGTTGGTCTCGTTTTCTGGCCGGGACGACCCCAATGAACAGCTTAATTGGACTCTTACGCGAACTGCGATTGATGAAGGATCAGCCTTCTCATCGCTTTTACGCGGTATGGCTTCTGATTTTGTTGTTCATAGGTAGAGGCTTCGTATTGATCGTTTTGATACTCGGTGGAGGGTTCGTGATCAAGCCAGAATTAGTAATGGACTTGCTGTCACGCTTCTTCTGAAAGAAAGGAGTTGAGCTTGGATAAGTTCTGTCTTGAAGTATCAGGTGACTTCGCCTGCTTCACCCGACCGGAAATGAAGGTCGAGCGGGTGTCCTACGACGTGATCACGCCATCGGCGGCGCGTTCGGTGTTCGAGGCCATTCTGTGGAAGCCGGCGATACGCTGGGAGGTGCGCCGCATCGAGGTCTTGAAGCCGATCAAATGGATCAGCGTGCGGCGTAACGAGGTGTCGGCCAAGGCTTCGGTGCGCAATGCCCAGGCGGCGATGAATGCCGGGCAGGGCAATCTGGCGCTGTACATCGAGGACGACCGCCAGCAACGGGCCGGACTGTTCCTGCGCGACGTGGCTTATCGCCTTCACGCCGATCTGCTGCTGGTCGGCGACGATGCGCGGGCGAATCCGGCCAAGTACCGGGAAATGTTCCAGCGCCGGGCTGAGAAAGGGCAGTGCGTCAATCAGCCCTATCTCGGTTGCCGCGAATTCGCCGCTCGTTTCCGACTGGTCACCGATCCGGACAGCGAGGCGCCCGCACTGGCCGAAAGTCGAGATCTGGGCTGGATGCTTTACGACATGGATTTTGCTGCGGTCGACGACCCGAAACCGCGCTTTTTCCGGGCCGATCTGCAAAATGGGGTCATCGACCTGACGCAAGCGCAGGTGACGGCATGATCCTGCAAGCCCTCTACGACTACTACCAGCGCAAGGCCGCCGATCCCGACCCGGCCCGCCGTCTGCCGGCCTTCGGGCTGGAGGACAAGGAAATTCCCTTCATCGTCGAGTTGACCGCCGAAGGCCGGCCGCTCGGCATCGTCGACACGCGCCAAGGCGACGGCAAGAAGAAGCAGGCGCGACGTTACCAGGTGCCCAAAGCCGTCAAGCGGGCCTCAGGTGTTGCTGCCAACCTTTTGTGGGACACCGCCGAATATGCCTTGGGCGTCGATACACGTGGCAAACCGGAGCGGGTGCTTGAGCAGCATGCGACCTTTCGTCAGCGTATTGCTGAACTGCCCGAAGCGGCCCGCCAGGATGCCGGTATTCAGGCTTTGGAAAGTTTCTACGCCAACCAGGGGCAAGTCGCATTGGCCGCCGATCCGGCCTGGCCAGAAATCGTCGAAGGCAATCCAGTTATTACGTTCCGACTGCACAACGATAGCGATTTGATTTGCCAGCGCCCGGCTGTTGTCGCCGGATTGGGTAACTTGGTAGAAGAAGATGCCAAGCAGGCTTTCTGCCTTGTTACCGGTCAAGCGACATCTGTCGAGCGTCTCCACACGGCCATTAAGGGCGTTTGGGGAGCACAAACTGCTGGCGCGAACATTGTTTCCTTTAACGCCAGAGCTTATGAGTCCTATGGGAAAACTGAGCGACAAGGTGAAAATGCTCCAGTCGGAGAATTTGCTGCCTTTGCCTACACCACGGCGCTCAATCACCTGCTCGACCGCAATTCCCGCCAGCGCATCCAGGTCGGCGATGCCTCGACGGTGTTCTGGGCGCAGAAGGACGATGCCGAGATTGAGGAAGGTTTTGCCGCCATCTTCGGCGAGCGGGATGATCCCGATCACCGTGCCGAGCAAGTGCGCGCCCTGCTTGGTGCCGTCCAATCCGGGCAGTTCGACGGTGGCCGGGGCGACAAGCTGTTTTACGTGCTGGGTCTGGCGCCCAACGCGGCGCGGGTTTCCGTTCGTTTCTGGCATGCCGCCCCGCTGCACGAAATCGCCCGCCAGATCAGGCAGTGGTTCGCTGACCTGAAAGTCGTGCGCAGCGCGAAAGACCCGGAATACCCGAGCCTGTTCCGTCTGCTCGCCGCCTGCGCCCAGCAGGGCAAGGCCGACAACATTCCGCCCAACCTGGGCGGCGACATCATGCGGGCGATTCTCTCCGGCAGTCCGTTTCCGGCTACCTGGCTCAATGCGGCGGTGTTGCGCTGTCGCGCCGAACAGAACGTCACCTACCTGCGGGCTGCCGCCATCAAGGCCAGCCTCAATCGTTTGCAACGCTTTCAACCGAATCAATCTCTCGACAAGGAGTTGTCCGACATGCTCGATTTAGAGAACACCAGCCCGGCCTACCGGCTGG
>Ga0209310_1000606_pt1 | contig 37259 bp, 36 predicted proteins | sample AD_UKC030_MetaG_FD_184415 | JGI IMG/M metagenome (GOLD analysis project Ga0209310, IMG submission 184415) | Active sludge microbial communities of municipal wastewater-treating anaerobic digesters from USA - AD_UKC030_MetaG (SPAdes) (version 2) | ecosystem: Engineered > Bioreactor > Anaerobic >...
GCGCCTGGTTCGTCGGCGCACTGCTCTTCATCTTCGGCCTCAAGGGCATGAGTTCGCCGGCCAGCGCGCGGCGCGGCATCGTCTGGGCCGGCTACGGCATGCTGATCGCCGTCGCCGCCACCTTCCTGATCCCCGGCCTGCAGAACCTGGCGCTGATGGTCCTCGCCCTCATCGTCGGTGCAGCGGCCGCCTGGATCTCCGGCAAGAAGGTCAAGATGACCGACATGCCGCAGATGGTCGCCATCTACAACGGCATGGGCGGCGGGGCGGCGGCGGCGATCGCCGCCATCGCCTTCGCCCGCGGCGAGGCGCACGGGACGGTGGCGACCACGCTGGCGGTGATCGGCGCGCTGATCGGTTCGGTCTCGTTCACCGGCTCCTGCGTCGCCTTCGCCAAGTTGCAGGGGCTGCTCAAGAAGACCCATCGCCTGCCGGCGCAGAACGTGGTCAACGTGCTACTGGCGCTCGCCGCCATCGCCCTCGGCGGGGCGATGATCGTCTCGGCCCCGGCCCGGCCGGAACTGATCTACGCCTTCTTCGCCCTCGCCCTGCTGCTCGGCCTGATCGTCACGCTGCCGATCGGCGGCGCCGACATGCCGGTGGTCATTTCGCTGTTCAACGCCTTCACCGGCCTGGCAGTCGGCTTCGAGGGCTATGTCCAGGGCAACCCGGCGCTGATCATCGCCGGCATCGTCGTCGGTGCGGCCGGCACACTGCTGACCCAGTTGATGGCCAAGGCCATGAACCGGCCGATTTCCAACATCCTGTTCACGCCGATGGTCGCCAGCGGTGGTGGCGAGGCGATCGAGGGGACGATGAAGGAACTGTCCGGACTCGATGCGGCGGCAATGATGCGCTACGCGAGCAAGGTGATCATCGTGCCGGGTTACGGCATGGCGGTGGCGCATGCCCAGCACAAGGTGTGGGAGATGACCTCGATTCTGGAAGAGGCCGGGGTCGAGGTGAAGTTCGCCATCCACCCGGTGGCCGGGCGCATGCCGGGCCACATGAACGTGCTGCTGGCCGAGGCCGGGGTGCCGTACGACAAGATCTTCGATCTCGAGGAGATCAATGGCGAGTTCGGCCAGGCCGACGTGGCGCTGATCATCGGGGCCAACGACGTGGTCAATCCGACGGCACGGACCGACAAGACGAGTCCGATCTACGGCATGCCGATCCTCAATGCGGATATGGCGCAGAACGTGATCGTCATCAAGCGCGGCAAGGGCACCGGCTACTCCGGGGTCGAGAATGCGCTGTTCTACACGGAAAACTGCCGCATGCTCTATGGCGATGCCCAGCCCATGGCCGGGGAAATCATCCAGCATCTCAAGACCATGGGGTGAACGGCCAGTTGCGGTCGACCCCGTTTTTTGGGCAAAAATGACTGAACGCATCGGGCGATCCGGCGTCCACTGACATCCACGCAACCGGCCGCCGGGAAAACCGGCGGCTGCCAATCACAACCACAGGAGATATTCATGTCGAAGACCGTAACCCTCGGCGGCAACCCCATCGCAGTCGGCGGCCACTTTCCCGCAAAGGGCGAGCAGGCCCCGGCTTTTTCGCTGGTCGGCAAGGATCTGGCCGACGTCACGCTGGCCAGCCTGGGCGGCAAGCGCAAGATCCTCAACATCTTCCCGAGCATCGACACGCCGACCTGCGCCACCTCGGTCCGCAAGTTCAACCAGTCTGCCAACGACGTCGCCAACACCGCCGTGCTCTGCATTTCCGCCGACCTGCCTTTCGCGCAGGGCCGCTTCTGCGGCGCCGAAGGCCTGGACAACGTGCAAACGCTATCGACCATGCGCGGCCGTGAATTCCTCGAAGCCTACGGCGTCGCCATCAAGAGCGGCCCGCTGGTCGGTGTCGCCGCCCGCGCCGTCGTCGTGCTCGACGAAAACAACCGTGTGTTGCACAGCCAACTGGTCGGCGAGATCAAGGACGAACCGGACTACGCCGCCGCGCTGGCTGCCCTGGCGTAACCCCCTCGCCCAAACGACAAGCCCGCCGATCCGGCGGGCTTTTTTTGTCGCTGGCAAGCGCTCAGTGCTTGCCGGTACTGCCGAACCCGCCCTCGCCACGCGAACTGGCGTCGAAATCCTCGACCACGTTGAAGCCGACCTGCAGCACCGGCACCACCACCAGCTGGGCGATGCGCTCGAGCGGGTTGAGCGTGAAGCTCGCCTGCCCGCGATTCCAGACCGAAACCATCAGCTCGCCCTGGTAATCGCTGTCGATCAGCCCGACCAGGTTGCCGAGCACGATGCCGTGCTTGTGACCAAGCCCGGAGCGCGGCAGGATCATCGCCGCCAGCCCCGGGTCGGCCAGGTGAATGGCCATGCCGGTGCGCACCAGCGTCGTCTGGCCGGGTACGATTTCCAGCGGCGCGTCGAGACAGGCGCGCAGGTCGAGCCCCGCCGAACCCGGCGTTGCGTAATGCGGCGGGCTGTCGTGCAGGCGCGGGTCGAGAATCTTGACGTCGATACGGTGCATCAGTTTTTTCCTGTCAGATGAGCGATATGTTCGACCAGCTGGCGCGCCAGTTCGGATTTCGGCGCCGGCGTCAGCGGGTGCGTGCCCTTGTCGTCAAACAGGACAAGGCGGTTGTCGTCACCGCCGAAACCGTCCTGGATCAAATTGCCGGCGATCAGCGGGATGTTCTTCTTGCGCCGCTTGGCTTGGGCATACGCCTCCAGGTTGCGGCTCTCGGCAGCGAAACCGACACAGAACGGGCCGTCCGGCAGCGCGGCGACCTCGGCCAGAATATCCGGATTCTCGACCAGTTCGATCGGCGGGATACCGCCGGTGTCCTTCTTCAGCTTGTGCTCGGCGGCATTGGCGACGCGGTAATCGGCCACCGCCGCGACGCCGATGAAAATATCGGCGCCGACCACCCGCGCCATCACCGCCGAGTGCATGTCGAGGGCGCTCCGGACATCGATGCGGTCGACCCCATGCGGCGCCCCAAAACCAACCGGCCCGGAAACCAGCGTCACTTCTGCCCCGGCCTGCCGCGCCGCCCGCGCCAGCGCGTAGCCCATGCGACCGGACGACAGATTGGTGATGCCGCGCACCGGGTCGATGGCTTCGAAGGTTGGTCCGGCAGTCATCAGGACCTTTTTGCCGGCCAGCAGCTTGGGCGTGAAGAAGGCGATCACCTCTTCGAGAATTTCCTCAGGTTCCAGCATGCGACCGGCGCCGACTTCGCCACAGGCCTGCTCACCGCTGGCCGGGCCAAGAATTTTCACACCGTCGGCCTGCAACTGTGCCACGTTGCGCTGCGTCGCCGGGTTTTCCCACATCTGACGGTTCATCGCCGGCGCCACCAGCAAGGGGCAATCACGCGCCAGGACCATGGTCGTCAGCAGATCGTCGGCCAGGCCATGAGCCGTCCGCGCCAGAAAATCGGCCGATGCCGGGGCGACCAGAATCAGGTCGGCCTGCCGCGAGAGATCGATATGCGCCATGGCATTCGGCATGCGCGCATCCCACTGGTCGGTAAATACCGGTTTGCCGGAAAGCGCCTGGAAGGTCGTCGCGGTCACGAAATGCGTCGCCCCCTCGGTCATCGCCACCTGCACGTTGGCGCCCTGCTTGCCAAGCAGACGAACCAGTTCAGCGGCCTTATAGGCGGCGATGCCGCCGGTGACGCCGAGAACGATACGCTTTCCCTGTAATTCCATTGTCGTGCCATTAGAATGTGAGCTTTCCCATTCTACTGGAAACCGCATGGCGATCACCGACTGGCCCGAGGGCGAACGCCCGCGCGAACGGCTGCTGGCACACGGACCGGAAGCCCTGTCCGACGCCGAACTGCTGGCCATCTATCTGCGCGTTGGCGTCCGTGGCAAGAGCGCCGTCGACCTCGCCCGCGATCTGCTGCAACGCTTCGATGGTCGTTTGAGCACCCTGGCCGAGGCCTCGCTGGAAGAACTGGCCAGCGTTTCCGGCATCGGCATGGCGAAGGCGGCACAATTGAAGGCCAGTTTCGAGTTGGCCCGCCGCGCACTGTCGCAAGACATGGCAACGCGCGACACCTTCTCGTCACCCGGCAAGGTGCGCGACTGGCTGCGTTTGAAACTGTCCACGCGCCAGCACGAGGTCTTCATGGCGCTCTGGCTGGATGCCCAGAACCGGCTGATCAAAGCCGACGAACTGTTTTCCGGCACGTTGACGCAAACCAGCGTTTATCCCCGGGAAGTCGTCAAGGCAGCGCTGGCCCACAACGCGGCAGCCGTCATCCTCGCCCACAACCATCCGTCCGGCATCGCCGAGCCGTCGCGCGCCGACGAAATGCTGACCCGCGCGCTGAAGGAAGCGCTGGCGATGGTCGACGTCAAGCTGCTCGATCATTTCATCGTCGCCGGCAATACCACCCCGCTGTCGTTTGCCGAACGCGGTCTTTTGTAGAAAAGACAAAAAGCACTTGAAATATCAGTATGTTTTTCGCTATACTCGCGGGCTTTCTTCTAGCGAATTCTGGAGCACCAATCATGGCGCGAGTCTGCCAAGTAACGGGTAAAGCCCCGATGGTTGGGAACAAAGTTTCCCATGCCAACAATAGAACGAAGCGTCGCTTCCTGCCGAATCTGCAGTACCGCCGCTTCTGGGTCGAAAGCGAGAACCGCTTCGTCCGTCTGCGCGTTTCCAACGCCGGTCTGCGCGTTATCGACAAGAACGGCATCGATGTCGTGCTGGCCGACCTGCGCGCCCGTGGCGAAGTCTGATTAAGGAAGGATAAAGAAAATGGCTAAAGGCGGTCGCGAAAAAATCAAGCTGGAATCCACGGCTGGTACCGGGCACTTCTACACCACTTCCAAGAACAAGCGCACGACGCCTGAGAAGCTGGAAATGATGAAGTACGACCCGAAGGCCCGCAAGCATGTGGCTTACAAGGAAGTGAAGCTGAAGTAATTCGCTTCTCTCCAGCTTTCGACAAACCCGCCTTTCGGCGGGTTTTGTTTTTGCAGACCCTGCGGCGCTCAGTCCTTGCGCATGAACAGTAACGCAGCGTAGCCGACGATCCCGGCGAAAACCAGCAGGGACCAGTTGGCCATCGACAGCCCGAGGAATTCCCATTCGCGGCTGGTACAGAAGCCGGTAGCGAGAAACAGCGAAGGCGACTGCATGCCGAGCCAGTCGACCAGGCGTTCAATCAGGTTCGGGTCGCTGTAGCCACACTCCGTCGCCAGATGCGGGAAAGCCTGCATCCACGTCTGGTAGCCTGCCACCGCCACCCCGCCGGCGGCCAGCGCGGCAATCAGTGCCGACCACAGCAGCCTGCCACCAGGCAACAGCACGGCGGCCAGCGCCACCAGTCCGATGACGATATAGAGCAGGCGCTGAAAGATACAAAGCGGACAGGGCGCCAGCCGGAACAACTGCTGCAGTTCCATGCCAAACACCACGAGGCCCAGCGTGCCCAAGGCCAGCGTGGCAAACCACGCGCGAACGGGGATGTCACGCCACGGCATAGCTGCGCATCCTGATCGAGAGTTCCTGCAACTGGCGAATGCCCGAGGCCTCGGCCTTGTGGCACCACGACTGGAGATCGGCAACCAGCTGCTCGCGGCTGGCATTGGTGCGGTTCCACACCGCGGTCAGTTCGGCACGCATGGCATACAAGGTAGCCAGACTCTGGCTCCTGGCCAGCAAGGCATCGAGACGCTTGCGCCAGTCATCGGGTATCTGGTGTGCCTCGACTTCCAGCCACTGCTTGAGGCCCTTGAAGGATGCGTTGTCCTGCAGCTTGGCCAGTTCCTCCCGGTAAAGCTTTTTCAACGAGCCAGCATAGCGCGCCAGCACGTCGTAGCGGTTGTCGATGACTGCCTGCAAGGTAGCGGAATCGACCACCGGGCGCGGCGAGACGATCTTCGGCACGGGTGCCAGCTTTTTCACCCGCGCCATGCCCAACGCCGAGAGGATGCAGATGTACATCCAGCCGATGTCGAACTCGTACCAGCGGCTCGAGAGCTTGGCTGAGGTGGCGAACGAATGGTGGTTGTTGTGCAACTCCTCGCCGCCGATCAGGATGCCCCACGGCACGATATTGGTCGACGCATCGGCGCAGTTGAAATTGCGGTAGCCCCAGTAGTGGCCGATACCGTTTATGACGCCGGCCGCCCAGAAGGGAGTCCAGACCATCTGCACGACCCAGATCAGGACGCCCGGCAGGGCACCGAAGAGGGTGACGTCGATGGCCAGCATCAGCACGATGCCAAGCTTGTGCCAGGGCGTGTAGAGATACTTCTCCAGCCAGTCGTCGGGCGTGCCGTGGCCGTAACGCTGCAGGGTTTCCTTGTTGTGCGCTTCGCGGACATAGAGGAAGACGCCGCCCCACAGCACGCGGTTGATGCCGAACACCTGCGGGCTGTGCGGATCGTCTGGCGTTTCGCACTTGGCGTGGTGCTTACGGTGAATCGCCGTCCATTCCTTGGTCACCATGCCGGTGGTCAGCCACAGCCAGAGCCGGAAGAAGTGCGAAGGCAAAGGCGACAGGTCGAGCGCCCGATGGGCCTGATGACGATGCAGGAAGATGGTGACCGAAGCGATGGTGATGTGGGTAAGCACCAGGGTAACGAGCACGTAGCCCCACCAGGGCAGAGCAAAAACGCCGGATAACATAGATTCCTTGATAGATAGATCGCGCACGACATTCTAAGGCATGCGCCCGGTGCCGGCTAAGGCCACACGCTGTGGCTGACCGGCAAATGTGAAAACAGCCTCTCCGGCGACGTCGACCGCAACAGGGTGGACCAGTTGGCAGGCCGCCGTTAAGATGCCCAGATGAATACACGTATCCTGCTGGTCGAAGACGACGAACGCTTGGCCGAACTGACGGCCGAATACCTCACGAAGAACGACATGCAAGTCGCCATCGAGCCGCGCGGCGACATGGCCGAGGCCCGCATCCTAGAAGAACAGCCGGACTTGGTCATTCTCGATGTCATGCTACCGGGCAAGGACGGCTTCGAGGTCTGCCGCGGCGTACGCCAGCAGTATCGCGGCGTGATCCTGATGCTGACGGCGCGCGACGAGGATTTCGACCAGATCCTCGGTCTCGAAATGGGGGCCGACGACTACATCGCCAAGCCGGTGCAGCCGCGCGTGCTGCTCGCCCGCATCAAGGCCCTGCTCCGTCGCCTGCCGACGGGCGGCGAAGGCCCGGCCAGCGAAACCGAAAAAATGGTCTTCGGCCAGTTCAGGATCAGCCAGGCGACGCGCACCGCCTCGCTCGGCGGCGAGACTATCGACCTGACCACCGCCGAATTCGACCTGCTCTGGCTGCTTGCGTCGCATGCCGGCAACGTCCTGTCGCGCGACGACCTGTTGCAGGAACTGCGCGGCATCGGCTTCGACGGCCTCGACCGCTCGATCGATGCCCGCATCTCGCGCCTGCGCAAAAAACTGAACGACGACCCGGAAAATCCGACGCGCATCAAGACCGTGCGCGGCAAGGGCTACCTTTTCAGCAAGCATGACTGGAACTGAGCCCGGCAACGGTCACGAGAAAAGCCAGGGCCTCGTCCGCTCGCTCTTCCGCGTTTCGCTGCCGCGCTGGCGCGGCGGGCGCTACAGCCTGTCCAAGCTGTTCTTCAATTTCTACCTGCTGGCGATGGGCTCGTTCGTCGCCATCGCCTTCACCGCCGATTTCGTCATCTCTACCGCCCAGCGCGGCATCACCGACGACTATGCCCGCCGTTTCATGCGCGGCACCATCACGCTGATCGAGGACGAGCTTTACCGCACCCCGCGCAACGCCTGGCCCAAGAAAATCTTGGAACTCGACGAAAAATTCTCCTACCGCCTCGGCATCGTCGAACGCATTAGTCTCGACCGGACCATCACCCCTGCCCAGGTCGCCAAGCTGGATGCCGGCGACATCGCCATCGACCACGACGGCGATGTCATGTATCACCGCCTCGGCACCAGCAGCAAGGTCCTCGTGGTCGGCCCCTTGGCCGCCAACCGCAACCCGGAACTCAAGGACCGCCTGCCGCTTGATCTACGCCTGCGACTCCTGACCTGGAGCCTGACCGGTGTCATCTTCGGCATCGCGCTATGGTTCTGGGTGCGCCCGGTCTGGCGCGACCTGGAAACCCTGCGCCAGACCGCCCGCGACCTCGGCGACGGCGATTTCGAGGCGCGCTCGCCACCGGCGCGCAGCCAGCTCTTTGCGCCGCTCTCCGACACCATGAACAGCATGGCCGAGCGCGTGCAGCAACTGCTCGCCACCCACCGCGAGTTGTCCTCCGCCATCTCCCACGAATTGAGGACACCAATCGCCCGCATGCGCTTTGCGCTGGAAATGCTCTCCGGCACCGACGAACGCGCCGAACGCGAGCGGCTGTGGGCGATGATGGAGGCCGATCTCGACGAACTCGACCACCTCATCGATACCAGCCTGACCTACGCCCGTTTCGAGCGCGAGGCGCCGGAACCACACTTCTCAAGCGTCCACTTCGCCGAATGGCTGAGCGACGAGGTCGATGCCGTCCGCCTCCTCGGCCGCGACCTGACGATCACGGTCGACACCGCGAAACTACCCGAAAACCTCAACATCGACCTTGACCGCAAGGCGATGCCGTATGCCTTACGCAACCTGCTGCGCAATGCTTTCAAATACGCCAGCAAGCAGATTATCGTCAGCGCCGAGATGCAACAGGACCGAATCGTCGTCCATGTCGACGACGACGGCATCGGCATCCCGCCCGAAGACCGCGAACACGTCTTTTCCGCCTTTACCCGCCTAGACCGCTCGCGCGACCGCGCCACCGGCGGCTACGGACTCGGCCTGGCGATCACCCGGCGCGTCCTCGAACTGCACGGCGGCACCGCGACCGCCGACGCTGCCCCGCTCGGCGGCGCCCGCTTCACGCTGTCCTGGAAGGCGCAGCAGTAGCTGCTGTTACACGGCGTCACAAAACATCAAGTCCGGTTACGTCGACGCCACGCTCGCGCAACAGACGCGCGGCATGGCAGCCCATAGAATGCAATGCATCGACAAACAACAATCCCAACAAGAGGAAACCTGCGACATGATCGAAATGAACATCAGGCAATTCATGGAAGCTGCCCGTCAGCACCTGTTCGGGGTGCTCCCCGCCCAACCGTCTTTTGCCACCATTCCTGCAACGGGTTGCCGGGGACGTTGATGGCCTTCGCCGACAATCTGCCGATCAGTGAAAGCCTCGGTGTTTTCGTCGGTGTCGCCGGCCTCGACTGGCTGGCCGACGGCCAGGCTGAACCGCTCAACGCCATGCTCGCTGCCGTTGCTGCGGGTGCCGCCATCGTCGCGGCGCGTCACTGGCTGAAGCGCCGGCGCAAGGACTGACCCCTTTTACCCTCCCTCGAAACTCCCCCTTTCGAGACCTCCCTGTTACCCCGCCCTCGAGGCGGGGATTTTTTTGCCTGCCGCCTGCGAAGTGAAATAGCCTTCCTCAGCCCAAGCTGCTGATGGCCGCAGGCGCCGGCTCCTGTCCGGCATTCTCCAATCCAGCGCTGTTTCAACCCGGATATGCAGGGTGGTAGCGTCACTTTGGCAGCGCCATCATCGAACACCGGATTCAGAAGCCTTGGCATCCAGAAGCGGCGTCATTGGTGACTGCCTCCCAGCGAACTTGCATTCTTGAATCAGCCAAAGAAAAAGAGGCTCACATGGAGCCCCTTCGATCAGGACAGAAATTGGTTACTGGACCTGCTGGATGCCGGCCAGCACCCAACCGCCTTTGCCATCGCGCGGCTTGGTCATGTGCCAGATTTCGTCAAACGGCTCGGCCACCGCGTTGGCAGCTTCGCGGATCAGACCGGTGAAGCGGACGCTGACGATGTAGCGTGCACTCTCTTCGGCGACGTCGAGCACTTCGGCGTTCACCGTCACAACATCGGTCTGCTGGGCGGCCTGGCCACGATCGACGAAATTCAGCTTGATCTCGCCGAACATTTCCGGCGTCGTGAATTCGCGGATGTCTTCAAGGTTTCCGGCATCGTTGGCTGCCTGCAGACGAATGAAATTGACCTTGGCGTTACGCACGAAAGCGTCGACATCGAAATCGGCGGGAATATGACCGCCACTGCCGGTAACCGGCGCTACGGCGGCGCCGCCGAAATCACCCGGCGCGGTAAGGCCAGGCTGCACCTCAGGAGCGCGCTGCAGCGGCGAACCAGCGCCTGCATACTGCATGCCGCCGGCCATTGCCGGTTGCTGGGCGGCCGCCTTGCGGCGCATGACGAGGCCGATGACGACCATCACGGCCATGACCAGCAGGCCGATCATCAGCATGGAGGCGAGTTCCTGGCCGAAGCCGAAGTGCGAAGCCAGCGCGGCGAGGCCGAGACCGGCGGCGAGACCGGCCAGCGGACCCATCCAGGAACGCTTGGGCTGGGCTTGCGGAGCACCCGGCGCAGCCTGCGGCTTGGCGGCCGTCGGCGCTGCCGCCTGGCTGGGCGCCGGCGCGGCGGAGGGGGATTTTTGCGGGCTGATGGATTCGCGCTGCATGCCGGAAGACGAGCCGCCCCCCAGACGCCGGGCTGCTTCGGCATCGCCAGTTACCAGCGTAAAGCCGAGCACCAGCGCGGCAGATAAAAGGGCAATCGATTTCATTGTTGTCTCCGTTCAGGGTATGAAATGCACGATACAGGATAACCTTGCTTGAGATTCATTAAAACAAGAATACGCCGAAGTCAGAGTTCGAAAAATACGAATCAACGAACACTTTCCTCAGGCCGCCTCTTCGAACTGGCTTGCGTCGATGCGGCGCGCAACGCCGGCCGGGCGCATGGAATGATCCGTTGCAGGGAAGCCAGCCCCCTCGATGCAAATTGAGCGCAATAACGGACATGCGCGTGCTCATAACTTAATTTCCCGTGGCAAAAACCGGGCCTGTCAGCCAGTGTTACAAAGCAGGCAAGAAAGTCGAACAGACGCCCGCCGCCGCCCGCATTAAATTGTCTTCGTCGTCAGCCACCCAAGGAGACAATCATGGAGAAAACGAAGAGCAAGGCGAAGCGCTTTCTGAAGCTGGACCGACTCGGTTTGCGCATCGCCCACGCCCAGAAATACTTTGCCAAACGGCGCAAGGAGCGCGCCGAACGGGCCTACGAGCGGAGCATGCTGCAGGCCACGTAATTTCTGGCAGCCTCTTTCCCATGCAAGCGGCGGAAGCCTTCGGGCTATTCCGCCACTTTTTCGTTGAGCATCCGCACTTCGCGTTGCGGGAAGGGAATCTGGATGCCGTTTTCCCTGAACACCCGCCAGATGGCGAGGTTGATGTCGGAGATGACATTGCCCTTGCCCTCTTCCGGATCGGCGATCCAGAAGCCGAGTTCGAGATTGATGCTGCTTTCGGCAAACGCCGTCAGGAAAACGCGCGGCGGCGAATCGCTCAGCACGCGCGGCTGCGCCGCCGCCGCTGCGCACATCAGGCGCATCGCCAGTTCGAGGTCGCAGTCGTAGGCAACGCCGACGGTCGTCGACAGGCGCAGGCGCGTATCGGAATACGACTGGTTCTGCACCACGTTGGAAATCAGCGCCTCGTTGGGGACGATATATTCGGTGCCGGCCGGGTGCTTGAGTACCGTGTAGCGCGTCGTGATCTTGCTCACCTGACCACTGTCGGCCCCCACCTGCACCACGTCGCCGAGATGGATCGAGCGGTCGAGCAGGATGATGAAACCGGAAACGTAATTGCTGGCGATGCGCTGCATGCCGAGGCCGAGGCCGACGCCGAGGGCGCCGGTGAATACCGAGAACGCTGTCATGTCGATGCCGACCATCGACAGTCCGGTGACCAGCGCAGCCACCGTCAGCAGCGCCTTGGCGACGCGCACGCCAACGATGCGCAGGCTGGAGTCGACGCCCTCCATGCGCATCAGGCGCGCTTCGATGACCCCGGCCACCCAGAGTGCGACGACCACGGTCAGGAAGACGGTGACGATGCCCTGCAGGATCATCCACAGGTTGATGCGCTGCGCGCCGAGCGGGAAGACGATGCCTTCCAGGGTATCGATGAAATGCGGCGCCAGATCGGTGATGTAGAGCGCCAGCCAGCCCCAGACCAGGGTCGCGATGATGCGCTCCCAGGTCGTCAGCCAGGTCGCTTTGGGGAATGCCTGGCGCAATACGAAAACGACGGCGCGCACCAGCGCCATCGACCCGAGCAGCGGCATCGCCAAGCGGAACAGATTGACGTGAATGAAGTTCTGCAACACCAGCTTGGTCACGCTGACCAGCAGCATCGCCGTCAGCGGGAAAGCCAGGCGGGCGCCGGCATCGTGCAGGCGGCCACCGTCAGCCTTGTGGTGGCGCGCTAGCCACCAGCGGGCGATCAGCCAGGCGGCGCCGAGACAGGCCGCCAGCGCGACCAGTTGCCAGACGAAATTCGGGTCGCGCAGATCGTCGACCAGATCGCGGAACAGCTGCAGGGCTTCGTTTTGCTGCTGCTTCATGCCTTTTTATCCAGGATGGCGGCGAAAAAGCCGTCAGTATTGTGCTGGTGCGGCAACAGGCGCAGGAAATCGCCATCGAGCGCGATGCCCTGCTTGGCCAGCACGGCGGAGGCCGGCGTCAGCGTGAACTCCGGATGCCGGACCAGGAAAGCCTCGACGATGGCATCGTTTTCTGCGGTCAACAGGCTGCAGGTGGCGTAAACCACGCGCCCGCCGGGGCGCACCAGTTTGGCGGCGGCATCGAGGATGGCGGCCTGCTTGACCGCCAGTTCGGCCACCGAATCCTCGCTCTGCCGCCATTTGAGATCGGGGTTGCGGCGCAGTGTGCCGAGGCCCGAACATGGCGCATCGACCAGCACGCGGTCAACTTTGCCGGCCAGGCGCTTGACCTTGGTATCGCGCTCGTGCTCGATTCGCGCCGGGTGCACGTTGGACAGGCCGGAACGGGCCAGCCGCGGCTTCAGGTTGGCAAGGCGCTTGTCGGAAACGTCGAAGGCGTAGAGGCGGCCGGTGTTCTTCATCAGGGCGCCGAGCAGCAAGGTCTTGCCGCCGGCGCCGGCACAGAAATCGACGACCATTTCACCGCGTTTCGGCTCCAGCAGATAGCCGAGCAACTGGCTGCCCTCGTCCTGCACCTCGAAGGCGCCTTCGAGAAAGAGCGGGTGTTTGGCCAATGCCGGCTTCTCGCGCAGGCGCACGGCCATTGGCGACAGCGGGCCGGGAACGGCGGCGATGCCGTCTTCCGCAAACCGGGCAAGCACCGCTTCGCGGTTCGTTTTCACGGTATTGACGCGCAGATCGAGCGGCGCCGGCTGATTGAGCGCCTGCGCCAGCTTGCCCACTTCCTCGGCCCCGAACTGCGCCTCGAGCGCGTTGTACAGCCAGTCCGGCAGGTCGCAACGAACCGCCGGCGGCAACTCGCTCTCCGGCATCGCCTTGGCGGCGGCCAGCCATTCCTCCTCGCTCGCCTTGAGCACCGGCGCCAGTTCACGCTGGCTCCAGCCGCGCGTCACGGCCAGTGCCGCCAGCAGCCGGTTGCGATCCGAGAGTTTGCCGGCGCAGCGTGCTTCCAGGCTGCGCCCGCGCCGCAACACGGCAAATACCGTTTCGGCGACGAAGGCGCGGTCGGCATGACCAAGTTCGCGATGTTCGCGGAAATAGCGCGAAACGACGGCATCGGCCGGATATTCGAAGCGCAGCAAGAGGCCCAGCACGGCTTCGGCGTGGGCAAACAGGGCGGGGGTGAAGCGAGCTTTCATGGTGTTCCCAATTCAGTGGCGATCTGCTCGAAGCTTTCGCCTTTTTTGTCCGTAAAGCGGATTTTAACCGGCAAGCGCTGGCGATCGAGCGCAATCCAGATTTCCGTGACGCTGTCGGTCATTGCCCGCAGATGCAGCGTGCGGAAGCGGCCGGCCGGCGTTTCGATCTCCTCCTCGCCCAGCGAATCGATCGCATAGCGCTCGTATTTCTTGCCGGTGACGACGCCCAGCGTGCTGCCCTCGGCCAGTTTGCCGAGGTAGGCCAGCTGGTAGTTGAGCGACAGGATGTCCTGCGTGCCGGGCGCAATCGGCCGCACGCTGCCGTCGCGCGACAAGGTAACCGCACCGGTCGCCCAGTCGAAATCGGCGTTTTCGTTGGCATCCTTGCCGTTCTTCAGCGTGCGGTAGCTGTCCGGCTGCATGCCGCCGGCCACCATCCGCCCCCGGCTCTCGGTTTGCAGGCGCACCGGCTTGAACAGCGCCGCCAGGCCGCTGGTTTCGGTGATGCCGGTCAGCCGGTAACTGCCGTCTTCGGCGAATTCCCAGCGATGCTCGGCGCGGCCGATCTGCAGGCCCAGTGATTCCTTGTAGATGGCGAAACGGATCGTGCCCGTGGCAGACAGAATCGGCTTGGCGGGTTCGGCTGGGGGCCTGGTTGCGGTCGACGGCATTTCAGGGGCGATTTCCGGAGCGGGTTCGGTTTCAGTTGCGGGTGCGACCGGCACAGCCTGCGGCGCCGGCTTGGTCATTGCCAGCTTGGGCGTTTTCGCCGGTCTGGCGGCCGGCTTGGCAGGCGCTGCCGGCGCGGCTTCCGGCGCGGCTTCCGGCGGGGTGGCCGGCGGTTCGGGCAACGGCCTCAACTCGGCGCGCAACGGCACCGTCGCTTCCGGTTCGCCGCCGAACAGTTCGGCATCGGTGCCGAACAGCGCCGCAGCATGTATGGCCAGCGAACCGAGCAGCGCGGCGAACAACGCGACCGGCATCGCCGCTCAGCGCACCTCGGGCGCGATCAGCACGGCGCCGTCGGCCAGCTCGGCCGCCAGCCGCACGCGGCCGTCTTCCAGGCGCAGGCGGTCTTCGGCGAACCAGCGCACGGCCTGCGGGTAGATCCGGTGTTCCTGGCGCAGCACGCGGCTGGCCAGCGTCGCCTCGTCGTCACTATCGAGCACCGGCACCGCGGCCTGGATGATGACCGGGCCGTGGTCGAGCGTCGGCGTCACGAAATGCACGGTGCAGCCGTGGATGCGCACGCCCTCTTCCAGAGCCCGCCGGTGGGTGTGCAGGCCGGGGAAGGACGGCAGCAGCGAGGGATGGATGTTCATCAGGCGGCCGGCATAATGGCGCACGAAACCATCGCTGAGGATGCGCATGAAGCCGGCGAGGACGACGAGGTCCGGCGCGAAGCCGTCGATGCACTCGGCCAGCGCGGCGTCGAAGGACTCGCGCCCGGCGAAGGCCTTGTGATCGATGAAATGGGCGGTGATGCCGGCCTTGGCGGCCGTCTCCAGGCCTGCCGCGTCCGGCCGGTTGCTGATCACGGCAGCGATGTTGACCGGCAACTGGCCGGCATCGCGGGCGGCGATCAGCGCCTCCATGTTGCTGCCGCGGCCGGAGATGAGGATGACGATGTTTTTCATTTGATGAAGCTTACAGGCAGGAAAATGGTGGTGACCACCGACTGTGTCACCCGGGAAAAGCCGCGGCCGTTGCGGTCGGCGACAATCTTGGCCATCAGGTCGAGGAGCGCAATTTCGCGGCCGAATTCGCGCTCGAAGGAAAGGTTGCGGTTGGCCGGATCGAGTTCATTGGACAGCAGAAACAGTTCGCCGGCCGCAGTGCGGTCGCCGCTCAGCTTCCAGATCGCGATCTCCATGTTGCGCGCGCTGTTGTAGAGCTTGCGCTCGTCGAGCGCATCGAGAATGTAGAACTCGTCCTTGTGCTCGAAGGCGGCGTCGGTCATCGTCAGCAGCCCGAACATCAGTGCCAGCACGCGGTCACCCTCGTACACCTCGCTGAAGGCCAGCGCCGCCGCCTGCCCCTCGCGCAGCCCGCCGAGCTCGGGAAAGCTCTTGTACTGGCGCAACTTCAGCCGCAAGACCGCCGCCTCGCGACTTGCCGCGCTCTTTTTCCATTCGCGCGGGTTGCGCTTGTAGAGTTTGTCGGCGATCAGCAGCAAACCGTCCACGGTATCGGTACGCACGGTGTCGGCGATGCGGTCGACCTCGGTTTTGACCAGATATTTGGCGTCGACCGTGGTCTCCGTCCGGCCATCCTTCCCCATCTTGGTCGAACAGGCCGCGACCAGAAGCATGGGAAGAATGGCCAGCCAGTGCATCAGGCCGTCTTGCTCTTCAGGTAGCCGATGCCGACCGGCACCAGCGTGAAGGCGATGATGCCGACGATGATCAGTGACAGGTTGGCCCTGACCCATGGCAGGTTGCCCAGCCAGTAGCCGGCCAGGCACAGGGAAACCACCCAGCTCAAGGCGCCGATCAGGTTGAACAGCGTAAACCGGGCATAGGTCATCGAACCGATACCTGCCACAAAGGGCGCGAAGGTGCGGAACAGCGGCAGGAAGCGCGAGATCACCAGGGTCTTGCCGCCGTGTTTTTCGTAGAAGGCGTGCGTCTTGACCAATGCATCCTTGTTGAATAAACGCGAGTTTTCCCAGTGGAAGACCTTGGGCCCGAGGAAGCGGCCGATCTGGTAATTGAGGGTATTGCCGAGGATGGCGGCCACCAGAAGCACGCCCATCAGCACGAAGATGTCCATGCCGCCCTCACCGATCGCCGCCAGCGCGCCGGCCACGAAGAGCAGCGAATCGCCGGGCAGGAAGGGCGTCACGACGAAGCCGGTTTCGGCGAAGATGATGACGAACAGGATGCCGTAGATCCACAGGCCATACTGCTGCACCAGCAGCGCCAGATGCTTGTCGAGGTGGAGGACGATGTCCATGAACTGCATGAGTAATTCCATCGGAAAGCGCCGGGCGTGATAAAGCCGCGATTTTACCTCAAGGTATAATCCCGCCATGCCGACGATTGCCCGCCTCCCCGACCTGCTGATCAGCCAGATTGCCGCAGGCGAAGTGGTCGAAAGACCCGCCTCGGTCTTGAAGGAACTGCTGGAAAACAGCCTCGACGCCGGCAGCAAGGCGATCCAGGTCCATCTGGAGGAAGGCGGCGTCAAGCTGATCCGCGTCACCGACGATGGCTGCGGCATCGCCCGGGAAGAACTGGCGCTGGCCCTGACCCGCCACGCCACGTCGAAGATCGTTTCGCTGGAAGACCTCGAAAGGGTCTGTTCGCTCGGCTTTCGCGGCGAAGCGCTGGCCTCGGTCGCCTCGGTCGCCCGCCTCGCCATCAGCAGCCGCGAACACGGCGCCAGCCACGCCTGGAAGCTGAAGGCCGAACCCGGCGCCGAACCTGAACCGGCAGCCTTGATGGCCGGCACCGTCGTCGAAATGCGCGACCTCTATTTCAACACCCCGGCCCGCCGCAAATTCCTCAAAGCCGAAGGCACCGAATTCGCCCACTGTGCCGACGCCGTCAAGCGCCTGGCGCTGACCCGCCCCGACGTCGCCTTCAGCCTGACCCACAACGGCCGCAACCTGTTCCAGCTCGCCCCCGCCGACAGCGCCCGGCGCATCGCCGATATTCTCGGCGACGATTTCCTCGGCGCCGCCCGCCGCTTCGACGCCGCCGCCGGCCCGCTCGCCATCACCGGTTTCGCCATCGACCCGACGCGCGCCACCGATGCGAAAGACGGCCAGTACGTCTTCGTCAACGGCCGCTATGTGCGCGACAAGGTGATCGCCCACGCCCTGCGCGAAGCCTACCGCGACGTGCTGCACGGCAGCCGCCAGCCCGCCGTCTGCCTGTTCGTCAACATCGATCCGGCTCTGGTCGACGTCAATGTGCACCCGGCCAAGACCGAAGTCCGCTTCCGCGACTCGCGCGCCATGCACCAGTTCGTCTTCCACGCCATCCAGCGCACGCTGGCAGCGCCGGTGCAGGGCGAAACGGCCAATTTGGCACCGGTTGCGGTCGACGCCCAAAAACCGGCAAATTCCAATTTTGTCCCGAACTACCCGCCGCCGCTAAGCCACCAGAGCACGCTCGGCGTCGCCGAACCCGCCGCTGCCGCCTACCTCGCCTTCGCCCGCGCCACACAAGGCCTGGGCGAACCGGCGAACACCTCCGCCGCCGTCCCCCAATTCACGCCTGCCGAAGCCGTCGACCGCGACGGCCCGCCGCTCGGCTACGCGCTCGCCCAGTTGCACGGCATCTACATCCTGGCCCAGAACGCGCGCGGCCTCGTGCTCGTCGACATGCACGCCGCGCACGAACGCATCCTCTACGAAAAACTGAAGACCTCCCTCGACAACCGCCAGATTGCCACCCAGGCGCTGCTGATCCCCGCCGTCTTCGCCGCCGACCCGCTCGACATCGCCGCCGTCGAAGAACACGCCGAAGCGCTGGCCGACCTCGGCTTCCAGATCGCCCCGCTCGGCCCCAACCAACTCGGCGTGCGCAGCGTCCCCGCCCTGCTCCAGTCCGGCGACCCCGCCGCGCTCGCCCGCTCGCTAATCGCCGAGTTGCGCGAACACGGCATCACCCAACTCGCCACCGCCCGCCGCAACGAGTTGCTCGCCACCATGGCCTGCCACGGCGCCGTCCGCGCCCGCCGCATCCTCACCGTCCCCGAAATGAACGCCCTGCTGCGCCAGATGGAAGAAACCGAACGCGCCGGCCAGTGCAATCATGGGCGGCCGACTTGGACGGAACTGTCGATCGATCAACTGGACAAGCTGTTTTTGCGTGGACAGTAAGCAACAGCATCATTTGGTCGAATAGACACCCCCTAGACAGTGACGTATTCTCTCCAACGTCATACTCGGAAATCGCTAACGATGCCAAGCGCAACGCTCAAAATATTTCTCGTCAACGGCGATCCCAAGCGACTGCGAACAGCCGAGCTCTCAAACTGGACCGGTAAAGCTGTTGCTGGGCCACGCAGTGAATTCGAAAACGTGATCGGACGTGAGGAGGCGCAAAACCCCGGGGTTTATTTTCTGACGGGAAGCGACCCCGAGAGCGGAAAACACGCCGTTTACGTCGGAGAAGCCGAGTCCATCAGAGATAGACTGAAAAGCCATCTGGAAAAAGACTTCTGGAACCATGCCATTTTCTTCATCAGTAAGGATGAAAACCTGACGAAAGCCCACATTCGTTACCTTGAAGGACGCCTGATTGAACAAGCGAAGCAAGCTGGTCGCTTCATAGTGAAAAACGGACAGAGCAGTGGCGCGAAACTACCCGAGTCGGACCGTGAAGACATGGAGATTTTCCTCGAGAAAATCCATCAGTTGATGCCAGCACTCGGATCGGACTTCCTCATCCCGACAGCTCCAGTCAATGCATCTACGAGCTTGCAAGAAACCTTGTATTGCGAAACCAAGGGCAGAAAAGCCATTGGCAGCTTAAGTCCAAACGGGTTCGTGGTATTTAAGGGATCTCATGCTTCACTAGATGAGCGGCCATCAGCACATAAGTACCCATACGTCGTCAATCTTCGCAAACGCCTGATTGAAGAGGGCGTTTTGATCGCGGACACCGATGTTCTGGTATTCACCCAGGACATGGAGTTTCCGAGCCCAAGCTCGGCAGCCACGGTCATTCATGGCGGGACCGCAAATGGCCTGACTGCATGGAAGAACAGGCAGGGCAAAACGCTCAAGGAACTTGAGTCGAAATAGGACGATCGCAACGATGCGACTCTATTTATCTCTGGATTCCTAAGCTTTCTTGCCAGTACGCGCCGCCTGAACGGCATCAACTAGCCCACTGAACGCCCGATCCACCTCCCGGCTTCTCCGAACCTCGACCAGCCGCACCTCGCCCAAACTCGGGCCAAACGCCGCCTGCAACACGACCCTGTCGGTCGTCTCGTCAACGACCAGCACCAGCCGCTGCGGCGCCAAGCGCTGGGCCAGTTGTTGCAGTTCGAACTCGCAGCCGCGCCGGGCCTGGGTGATGCCGCGCACATCCATGATCACCGCGTCGGCACGCAACATCAGTTCGACGACCGTCGCCTGCCAGGTCGAATCGCGGCAGCAAAATTCGTTGATGCGAAAACGTCCGTCAGGGTCGGGGTTAAGGTCCAGGCCCGCCAGCTTGGCATCGAGGCTGGCACGCGAGGTGACGAACAGTTCGTCCACCCGCCCGGTCAGCCAGCGCAGGTAGTCGCCGGCGTCGATGGTGCGGGCGGTGACATCGGGCGCCGCGATCATGGTGACCGGGCCGATCAAGCGCCAGCGAGCTGCCACCCGGTCGAACAAGCGTTCGGTGCGCGCCGTGTAGCCGAAGACGCGGAGCAGCAACAGCGTCGGCGCGGGCCGTCCTTCGCTGCCTCGGACGACACCCAGCCGTTGCAGCACCCAGCGGTTGACCGGCGCGAAGAGCAGGATTTCGCCAGCGACAAGCAGCAGCGCGAAGACGGGGCGCTCCCGGGCGATCAGGATGTCGAAGCCGATGGTGACGACGAGCATCAGCCACCAGGTCCGGGCCAGCAATTGGGCGTCGGAAAAGCGTTTGGCCTCGTAGTCGCGAGCCAATTTGCGCAGGCGCAGCCAGGCCAGCCAGCCGACCGGCAGGGCGATGAGCACGAAGACACCGTTCAGTCCGAGGGTAAACACCCAAGGGGTGCCGAATTCTGTGGCGGCCAGCGCAGCCGTCAGGCGCGAGCCGGCAAAGGGAGCGAAGCCGAAGACCAGCAGGGCGGCAAAAGTGATCGGCACGACGCCACGCAGGCGGACCGGCCACGACATCAGCCAGAACAGGCCGGCCATCCACAGCTGGTTCCAGACCAACTCGCCGAACAGGGGGATCAGGCCGAGGATCCGCCAGCTGACAGGCCGGCCGGCTATGGATCGTTCAATCATGCCGGCAACCAGGACCAGCGCCGCGCAGCAGAGCATCATCGCGACGAAGGCACCGACCATACGCAGCGTCGGCCAGGCCAGCGACACGGCGATCATCGGCAGGGCAGCGACCATGTAGCAGAGCGTCAGCCCGAGCGCATAGGTCGGCGACAACCCCATGTTCGCAACGGACATGTAGGCGATGGCCATCGGCAAACCGCAGATGGCCGTCGTCAGCAACCAGGCGGCAGCGATGCGGCGGCGCATGGCGTGCTCACGGGCCGGCAGATCGCCCCCCGGCCATCCCGCCAAAGCCTGCTCCGTGCCCCCCGGCAAGGGCAGCGCCACGCTGTCGCCCTGCATCATGCCGCCGAGAATCGCCTGCCGGTAACGCCAGAGCACGAAGAGCGCGACGACGACCGTAACCAGCACGCTGTTGATAAAGTGTACGCTCAACTCGCTGCTGTTCGTCATCGCTCGCTCCCTCCGGGTAAGAATGGTGCTAGCCTACTGCCAACCTCATTCTCTGGAAACTGTCTTGAGCGGCACGCTCCCCAATGCAGACGACAGCCGGACCCACTGGCGCGAGCAGTGGCGCTTTCTGCTGGCCACCCTGGCGATTACGGCACTTTACCTCGGCATTCAGGCGGTCTGGATGTGGGGGGCGGGGCAACTGGGGCAACGGGGCTGGACGGTCAATGATCCGGCCCTGACCTACGCGGCCGAGGCGGCCGCGATCGCCGAACGGTCGCGGCAACGCGAGGCGGCGCTCGACCCGCACTTCGCACAGCGCGTCTTTCGGCTGGGCTTCGAATACGGCTACCTGAGCCAGTGGCTGGGCGGCTACGGGCAACAGACGGATGAAGTTATGCAGCAGTTGTCACAGCCGGTCGCGGCACACATCCGCCACCTCGACGAGCTTGCGGCACAACTCGGCGTCGCCCCGGTCACCCGCTTGCCGGTGCGTACTGCCGCCGATTTCAGCGGGCTGACCCAGCGCATCGAAGAAGACCCCAGCGGCATTGCCGGGCGCATCGAACAGGCCGGTTCGCCGCGCCTGCGGCATCTGTTCCTGTTTGCCGCCCATGTCGGCACCGAAGCCGCCGCCCTGGAGCCGCCGGGCGATTTGACGCCGATCCCGGCCACCTTGCTGATCGGCATGCACGCGACGTTGGCCGGCGTTCCCGAAGCGCTGTGGCGGCCGCTGAGCCGGGTTCCGCACGGACCGCGGGAAACAATGCACCGTGATTACCAAACCGCCGTCGGCAACATGGATAATTGGCTGGCGAGCGCAATGGCGCAAGAACATTGAATGGGCAAGTCCGACGAGCAATTGGAGCCTGCATCCATTTGTTCGATTCCCCATGAGAGAATTTCCCGATCATTCACATCAAGGAGCCGTAACGCATGAAATCATGTTCCAGACTTGTCGTAGCCGCCCTGCTCTGTCTCTCGACGGCCGCGTTATCGCTGCCGGCCAGCGCCGAGGAGGCCGCCCCCGCGGCCCCAGCGGCCGACCGGCGCGAAGGCAACAATGTCGTCTGGCGCGGCGATGTCGATGGCACGATCGACATCTCGCTCCGCAACCGAACCCTCAGGGTCGATGTGGTTGCCGGGCGCAGCCTGCGCCGCGGGCACCAGAATCACCGGATCACGGGCTTCCTGCCGGCGCGCGACGTCACTGTGGGGCTGGAAAACGTCGAGGGGCCGGGTACGGTCGAGGTGATCCAACAGCCCGAGCGGTCGAACAATTTCACCGCCGTCGTCCGCGTCGCGAACAGCCAGCCGTCCCGCGCGGAATTCCGCTTCACGCTGGCCTGGTAGCGCATGAAAGCCCCATTCGGCAGCATTCTGCTGCGCGGCGGCATGCTTCTGCTGCTCATGCTGCCGCTCTGCCATGCCGATGTACCGGACGCTCACGAGGCATGCGAGTACCGCAATTCCGCACTGTGCGAGGCGAATGGTATTGCCTTCATCCAGAACAAGCCTTGCCCGGCCACGGCGAAAACCCTGCGCCCGCTGGGCCACGAAGATTGTTCCAGGGCGCTTGAAGCGCCGCCCAAGGTCAGCCGGGCCGAGCAGGCGCCCCCACCCGCTGCGCCACCGCAAACCGATCTTGCCTATGTTGGCCGGATCGAACGCTGGCTTATCCCGCTGCTCGTCATCGGCGGCGTGCTGCTGCTCGGCGGGCTTGCCCTCTACCTACTGCTGCGCAAGCGTCGGCAGAAACCACAGAGCGCAATGAGCAGCGGCCACCAGGCCATCGTTTTCTTCGCTGCGGGCAGCATCGGACTGGTGGCCGCCTACCACGCGGCCGGCGCGGTGTTTTCTCATGTCGATGCCGGATTCAGGAACCACGATTCGGCCGGCCCGGTGCTGATTGCCGGAGGCGCGGCGCTGCTCGCGTTCGTGCTGGTGTTGCAACTCGTCTTCGCCTTGAGCGCCCTGACGCTGCACGCCGTACTACGCCGGTTCCGGCGCCCCGGTTAGCCGTTGGCCGGCTTGTTGATCTGTTGCTTGATGATCGGCCCGACGGCGTTCCAGGCCATATTGCCAGCGATGAACAGTACCGCCGTGCCGATGACAAATTGAACGACCAGCGCGATCAGGTCGCGCTGCTGGCGGCTCATCTTGTGCCCGGGATTGGTGGCCCCGCAGCCCGGGCAGGCTTCGGCAGAGGTATCGACTTGATGGCCGCAGGCGCGGCATGGAACGAGCGGCATGGTTTCCCCCTGAGATGGCGGAATTATAGCCGCCGGCGTGCGTGGTAGCATTCGCCGCCATGAATCCGCCCCGCCTGCCGCCCGCCATCCTGATCATGGGCCCGACCGCCTCGGGCAAGACGGCGGTCGCCATGGCGCTGGCCGACCGTTTTCCGGTCGAATTGATCAGTGTCGATTCGGCGCAGGTTTTCCGCGACATGGACGTCGGCACCGCCAAGCCGGATCGTGACACGCTGGCGCGTTACCCGCACCGCCTGATCGACCTCATTTCGCCGGAAGAAAGCTATTCCGCCGCCCGCTTCTGCGCCGATGCGCTGGCGGCGATGGCCGAGATCACCGCGGCCGGCAAGGTGCCGCTGCTGGTCGGCGGGACGATGCTCTATTTTCGCGCCCTGCTGCACGGGCTGGCCGACCTACCGCAGGCCGACGCGGCGTTGCGTGCCGAAATCGACGCCGAAGCCGCCGCCAAAGGCTGGCCGGCGCTGCATGCGAAATTAGCCCTTTTTGACCCGTCGACCGCAGCAAGGCTGCATCCGACCGACAGCCAGCGCCTGCAACGCGCCTTGGAGATCTATCGCCTGACGGGCCGGCCGATGTCCGAACTGCTGGCCGCCAGCGAGCGGCAAAAACCGCCCTGTGACTTCCTCTCCATCGGCCTGCTGCCTTCCGACCGTGCCGTGTTGCACGAACGCATCGCCCGCCGCTTCGACGATATGCTGCTGGCCGGACTGGACGAAGAGGTGCGGATGCTGCGCAAGAAATACGCGCTGCGCCTGAACCTGCCGTCGATGCGCTGCGTCGGCTATCGCCAGACCTGGGAAGCGCAGGAGGGCATCATCCCGCACAAGGAACTGCGCGACCGTGGCATCTTCGCGACGCGCCAACTGGCCAAGCGCCAGATCACCTGGCTGACCAACTCGTTCACCGCCGAAAACTACGACTGCCTCGACCCCTTGCTGGCCGCCAAGGTCGCGACCCGCGTCGCGGCCTTTCTTGGCGCCTGAATTGGCGTCCGGCCGGCGCGGACGCCGCGGCGGCGTTCAGCCGATGACGCCGACGACGTGCAGGAAGATGAGGCCGATCGCCAGCGGCGAGCCAAAGCGCAGGACGTTCAGCCAGATGCCCAGCTGCGCCCCGGACAGGCCCATTTCTTCCGCGACATGGTGGCGGCGCATGACCCAGCCGACGAACAAGGCGATGAGCAGCCCGGCCAGCGGCATCATGATCTTGGTCGTCAGGGTGTCAAGCAGGTCGAAGATGCCCAGCCCGAGAATCTTGAAGCCGCTCCATTCGTTGAAGGACAGCGCGACAGCGATGCCGAGCAACCAGGCGACCAGCCCCATGCCGCCGACCGCAGCGCGGCGCGACAGTCCGAAACGCTCGATGAGGAAAGCCGCGAAAGGTTCCATCAGCGAAATCGACGAGGTCCACGCGGCAAAGATGACCAGGATGAAGAACAGCGGCCCGACCACGGCGCCGCCCGGCATCTGTGCAAAGGCCAGCGGCAGCGTCTGCAGGATCAGGCCCGGGCCGCTGGCCGGTTCGAGCCCCTGGGCGAAGACGATGGCAAAGATGGCGAGGCCGGCCATCAGTGCGATGCCGGTGTCGGCCAGGGCGACGTAGAAGGCCGTGCGCATGATCGAGGTGCCGCGGTCGAGGTAGGAACCGTAGGCCATGATCGCCCCCATGCCCAGACTGAGCGTGAAGAAGGCATGGCCCATCGCCGATAGCACGACCTCGCGCCGAACGGCGCCGAAATCGAAGTGAAACATGAATCGCACTGCCGCCGCCATGTCGGCGGCGACGATGCCGTAGACGATCAGCGCGACGATGATGGCAAACAGCGCCGGCATCATGATCTTGTTGGCGCGCTCGATGCCGCTGGTGACGCCGCTGGCGACGACCAGCGCAGTGAGGATCATGAACACCGTATGCCAGCCGATCAGGCGCAGCGGATCGGCGAGCAGCGCGGCAAAAGCGGCCCCGGCCTCCGCCTTGGTGAGGCCGGCGAAGCCAGAGAAGGAACGCATGGCGTAGTCGAGAATCCAGCCGGCAACGACACTGTAGAAGGAGAGGATCATCAGCGCCCCGAGAATGCCGATGAAGCCGATGGCGATCCAGCCGGGATGCGCCCCGGCTTCGGCGACTACCCGGCGCATCGAGCCGACCGGGTTGGCCTGCCCGCGGCGGCCGAGCATGGTTTCCGCCATCAGCAGCGGCACGCCGATGAAGGCGATGCAGAGCAGGTAGACGAGCACGAAGGCGCTGCCGCCGTTGGTGCCTGTCATGTAGGGGAACTTCCAGATGTTGCCGAGGCCGATGGCCGATCCGGCGGTGACCAGAACGAAGGCCCAGCGGCTCGACCAGTGGCTGCGCGCGACTGCGGTGGAATCCATGATGCTTGTGCTCCTGATTGACGTACCGCTCAGGCGGCGACTGCCTCGGGCGTCTTGCGTGCCGCCAGCAGCGTGTACACCGTCGGCACCACGAACAGCGTGAAGAAGGTGCCGAGCAGCAGGCCGCCGACGATGACCCAGCCGATCTGCTGCCGCGATTCTGCCCCGGCGCCGGTCGCCAGCGCCAGCGGCAAAGCGCCGAGCACCATGGCGCCGGTGGTCATCAGGATCGGCCGCAGGCGCAGCGTCGCCGACTCGATGACCGCTTCCTTCAGCTCCATGCCCTTCTCCTGCAGCTGGTTGGCGAATTCGACGATCAGGATGCCGTGCTTGGTGATCAGGCCGACCAGCGTCACCAGCCCGATCTGGCTATAGACGTTGAGCGTACCGCCGCTCAGCCACAGCGCCAGCAGGGCGCCGGCCATCGACAGCGGCACCGTCAGCATGATGATGAACGGATCGCGGAAGCTCTCGAACTGCGCCGCCAGCACCAGGTAGATGAAAGCCAGCGCCAGGCTGAAGGTCAGCCCGAGCGAGGACGACGACTGCCGGAACTCGCGCGTCTGGCCGTTGTAATCGACCGCGTAGCCGGGCTTGAGCAGCTGGTTGGCGATGCCGTCCATGGAACTCAGCGCCTCGCCCATCGTATAGCCCGGCGCCAGGTTGGCGGTGATGGTCACCGCGCGGCGCTGGCCGAAGTGGTTGAGTTCGCGCGGCGCGATGGTTTCCTTGACGCCGACCAGGTTGTCGAGCGAGATCATGCTGCCGTCGCGACCGCGCGCGTAGATGTCGCGGATGTCTTCGGGATTGCGGCGATCGGCGTCGGCGACCTGGACGATCACGTCGTACTGCTCGCCGTCGCGCTTGAAACGGGTCACCTGACGGCCGCCGAGCAGGGTTTCCAGCGTGCGGCCGATGGTCTCGACCGGCACGCCCATGTCGGCCGCCTTGTCGCGCTTGACCTCGACCGACAGTTCCGGCTTGTTCAGCTTGAGGTCGGTATCGACGTTGGTCAGCCCCGGGTTCTTGGCCAGCTCGGCGAGGAACTGGCTGGTCACCTGCTGCAACTCCTCATACGAAGCCGAGGTGACGATGACGAAGTTGATCGGCCGTTCGCGCGGGCTCTGGCCGAGCGACGGCGGCGTCACCGGGAAGGCGAGGACGCCGGGGATGCCCATGAACTTCGGGAACAGTTCCTTGGCGACAGCCGCCGAGTTGCGATCGCGCGCCTTCCAGTCGGTGAGGCCGACGAAGGAAATGCCCTGGCTGACCGTCGGGTTGCCGGAAACGACGAAGAAACGTTCGACGTCCTTGGTCTGGCTGTAGATGTTTTCGATCTGGCGCGCGTACTTGTCGGTGTAATCGAGTGTCGCGCCATCCGGCCCGAGGAAGACGCCGAGGATGACGCCGCGGTCCTCGACCGGCGCCAGTTCCGACTTCAGCACGCCGAGCAGGGCGACGCAGGAGGCGGCAACTGCGACGAAACCGGTCATGATGATCCAGCGCCGCGCGAGTGCTGCGGTCAACACCCGTTTGTAGCCGGAATTCAGCCAGATCAGGAAATTCTCGACGGCGACGAAGGCCTTGCCGTGCTTTTCCTCGTGCTTGAGCAGCAGCGAGCACATCATCGGCGACAGGGTCAGCGCGACGAAGCCGGAAACCAGCACGGCGCCGGCCAAGGTCAGCGCGAACTCGATGAACAGCTTGCCGGTGCGCCCGGTCATAAAGGCGACCGGGGCGTACACCGCCGCCAGGGTGAGCGTCATCGCGACGACGGCGAAGCCGATTTCCTGCGAGCCCTGCAAGGCAGCCTGCATTTTCGGCATGCCTTCCTCGATGTGGCGGTAGATGTTTTCCAGCACGACGATGGCATCATCGACCACCAGACCGATGGCCAGCACCAGCGCCAGCAGGGTCAGCGTGTTGATCGTGAAGCCGAGCATGAACATGATGGCGAAGGCGCCGACCAGCGAGACCGGGATGGTCACCAGCGGGATCAGCGTCGCCCGGAAGTTGCGCAGGAAGAAGAAGATGATCGCCAGCACCAGCAGGATCGCCTCGCCGATGGTCTTGAACACCGCCTCGATCGAGCGGTCGATGAAGATCGACGAGTCGTAGGCGATGTCGGCGCGCATGCCGGGCGGCAGCTCGCTGGTGATCTTGGGCAACTCGGCGCGCAGGGCCTTTGACAGTTCCAGCGGATTGGCCGTCGCCTGCTTGATGACGCCGAGCGCCACCGCCGAACGGCCGTTGAAGCGCACCGAACTGCGTTCGGAAGCGGCAGCGATTTCGACGCGCCCGAGGTCGGCGATGCGCACCGGGTAGCCGTTCGCCGTCTTGACGACAATGGCGCCGAAGCCTTCCGGCGTCGTCAGGTCGGTATTGGCGACTACCGAGAACTCGCGTTCGCGGCTCTCGATCCGCCCGGCCGGCACCTCGACGTTCTGCTTCCTGAGCGCATCCTCGACATCGGCCGGGGTCAGCTGGTAGGCGGCGAGGCGCTGGCGATCGAGCCAGATGCGCATGGCGAACTTGCGGTCGCCGAAGATGCGCACGTCGGCCGCCCCCGGCAGGGTCTGCAGACGCGGCTTGACGATGCGGCTGGCGAAATCGGTGACTTCGAGCGCCGAATGCTTGTCCGACGAGAAGGCGATCCAGATGATCGGATTGGCGTCGGCCTCGACCTTGGCGATCACCGGCTCGTCGACCGAATCCGGCAGCTTGTTGCGCACGCGCGAGACGCGGTCGCGGACGTCGGCCGCCGCCGAATCGGGCGCCCGCTCCAGCTTGAAGCGCACCGAAATCTGGCTGTTTTCGGCGCGCGAGATCGAGGTGATGACCTCGACGCCCTCGATACCGGCCAGCGAATCCTCAAGCGGTTTGGTGACCTGCGATTCGATGATCTCGGCCGAAGCGCCGCGATAGGTCGTGTCGACCGTCACCACCGGCTCGTCGATCTTCGGGTACTCGCGCACCGGCAGGCGGGTGTAGGAAACGATGCCGATCAGCATTACCACCAGCGACAGCACGGTGGCGAAGACCGGCCGCTTGATGCAGATTTCGGAAATCTTCATTTGGCTTCCGCCGCCTTGGCCGGCGCCATGCCGGACATTCCTTCCATTCCGCTCATCCCGATCATCCCCGCCGGCGGCTGCGCACCCGGGCTACCCTCGCCGATTGCCCGTACCGGGGCGCCGTCGCGCAGCTTGAGCTGGCCGGCGGTGACAACCACATCGTCGGCCGCCAGGCCCTCGGTGATCTCCACCTGCGCCGCCCGCCGCACGCCCAGCTTGACCTTGGTCGCCAGCGCCTTGCCGTCGACCACCTTGAACACCGTCGGCTGGGCGCCCGGCACGATGGCCTGCTCGGGCGCCATCAGCACGTTCTTGCGCTCGCCGAAGAGCAGGCGGACGCGGACGAACATGCCCGGCCGCAGTTTTCCGGAAACGTTGTCGAGCCGGGCGCGGCTGGAAATTGCCCGTCCGTTCTGGTCGACCATGGGGTCCACGGCATCGAGCACCGCCTTGAACTGCTCGCCCGGCAGCGCATCGGTGCTGACCTCGACGACCTGCCCCTTGACGACGCGGCCGAGGTAGGTTTCCGGCAACTTGAAATCGACGCGCAGCGTGCCGATGTCCTCGATGTTGATCAGGTCCTGGCCTTCCTTGACGTAATCGCCGACGCTGACGTTGCGCAGGCCGACCATGCCGTTAAACGGTGCCTTGATGCGCATCCGGCCGACCTTGGCTTCAGCCAGCTGGACGGCCGCTTCCTGCACCTTGAGCGTCGCCGCCGAGTTGTCCAGTGCCTGCGCGGTGACGAATTTCTTCTCCAGCAGTTCCTGGTTGCGCTTGTGGTTGCTCTGAGCTAGCGTCAGGTTTGCCCTGGCCTGCTGCAATTCCGCTTCCTGCACCGCAGCATCGAGGGTCACCAACACTGCGCCCTTGCCGACGATGGCGCCATCCTTGAAATTGACGGCGGCGATGCGCCCGGGCGTTTCCGGCCGCATGACCACCGATTCGTTCGATTTGAGATTGCCGACGGCGCTCGCCTCGTCTGAAAAATCCGCTGCCACGATCTTTGCCACCTCGACCGCCATCGCAAAACCGCCTGCCGGGCCGCCGCCCGGTTTTGCAGCCGCCCCGCCGCCCGGTGCACCAGGCCCGGCGGCCGGCGCGCGGTTCGCCGTGTAGGCGTAGTAGCCAAGGCCGGCGAGGCCGGCCAGTGCAAGGGCAATGATGCCGAGTCGGGTATTTTTATTCATAAGGTTCGCCATGGTTTTTCGTACTGACCTAAAAGTCAGTAATAGGTTCGATTGTATCCAACTACCTTGCCGGCCGGGCGCGAATTCCGCTCAGTGCATCGCATCGAGTTGCGGCGGAAAAGCTGTGTCAGGCCAAGCCTTTGCGCTCGTCGCAACGGGCTGCGCGGCATCGGTTTCGAAAGATGCCTGGCAGGAAGTATCGTTGCGTATGTTGCTCTTGAGCGGCGCCACGCGAACCAGCACGACGCCGGCCCGGACCATGTCGAGATATTCGGCAACGCCGCGCGATACATCGATGACGCGCCGCCGGTGCCGGGCATGCATGCGGTCGTTGACCTTGACGATGGCACAGCGGCTGTTGTCGAGCCGGCGCACCGCCACCCAGCTACCAAGCGGAAAATGATTGCTGGCCGCGGTGAAGCCGCGCAGGTCGAAAATTTCGCCGGTAGCTGTGCGCCGGCCATGGAAATCCTGGCCGTAGAAACTGGCGGAGCCATGCAGCCCCGTCGTTTCCGATTCGATGATTTCTGCGGTGCCGAATTCGGCGGAAGGGGGTGAGGCAAGCGGCTTATTTGCCCCCCTGGCCGCGGCGGCTTTCTTCGCCGGAGCGGATTTTTGTGCAGATTTCTGCGCGGCCTTTTCCGCCGCCCGGAGCGGCCCGGGCAAATTCAGCAACAACAGGCCGCAGGCAAATGCCGCGACCCGCAATTGCCAGCTAGACCACGACGGTCTGCGCTTCGTCACCCTGACGCGCCCGGATCTTGCCGATGCGATAAACCGCTTCGCCCTGCGCCTTCAGCTCGGCCATCGCTGCTTCGGCATCGGCTGCGGCAACGACGATGACCAGCCCGATGCCGCAGTTGAAGACGCGGTGCATTTCGTTCTCGGCGACATTGCCTTCGGCCTGCATCCAGTCGAACAGCTTCGGCCGTGGCCAAGCGGCTTTTTCCAGCTCGGCGACTGTGTTTTCCGGCAGCACGCGCGGCACGTTTTCGAGCAGGCCACCGCCAGTGATGTGGGCCATGCCCTTGACGTTGATCTTCGCCAGCAGCGCCAGCACCTGTTTGACGTAGATGCGGGTCGGCGCCATGACGACGTCGGCCAGCGTCCGTTCGCCGTCGAACCTGGCGTTCATGTCCGGCTGGGAACGCTCGATAATCTTACGGACCAGCGAGTAGCCGTTGGAATGGGCACCGGAAGAGGCCAGGCCGAGCACGACATCGCCGGCGGCAATCGACTTGCCATCGATGGCCTTCGATTTTTCGACGACGCCGACGGCAAAGCCGGCCAGGTCGTATTCGCCGTCAGGGTACATGCCCGGCATTTCGGCGGTTTCGCCGCCGATCAGCGCGCAGCCGGCCAGTTCGCAGCCCTTGGCGATGCCGCCGACGACCGAAGTAGCGGTATCGACATTGAGCTTGCCGCAGGCGAAGTAATCGAGGAAGAACAGCGATTCGGCGCCGAGGACCAGGATGTCATTAACGCTCATGGCGACCAGATCCTGGCCGACGGTGTCGTGCCGATTCAGCTCGAAGGCCAGGCGCAGCTTGGTGCCGACGCCGTCGGTACCGGACACCAGCACCGGCTCCTGGTAGCGCTTGGGCACTTCGAACAGCGCGCCGAAGCCGCCGATGCCGCCGAGCACGCCGTCGCGCAGGGTCTTTTTGGCCAGCGGCTTGATGCGGTCGACAAGGGCGTCGCCGGCATCGATATCGACGCCGGCATCACGGTAGGAGAGGGAGGTAGTCTGGTTCATGGTCGTTTTCGGGCCAGGAGCGGCAGAGTGCCGCTTTGAAATGAAAAAACGATTTTACCCGAAACCGGCGGCCTGCCCTAACCGCTCCCGAACGGCGGCGGCATTCGGGGGCGGCGTCAAAGCGCCGCGGTCAACCGGAAATTCCGGTCGGATTCGCCCGGCCGCAGTGTGCAACGTGGTCCGGAAATCCGCACCGCCTGACGGCCTGGACGCCCGCCTCTGCTAAAATCGCGCGTTCGATTTTTTGCGGCACTGCCGGTTTGCCTGGCACGCCCATCCCGTGGAGAAAATACAATGTACCAGTCCCCCCTGCTTCAGGATCTGCATGATCGAGGCCTGATCGCCCAGCTGACCGATGCGCAGACGCTCGATCAACTGCTGAGCAAGGAGTCTGTGACGCTGTATTGCGGCTTCGACCCGACGGCGGACAGCCTGCATCTGGGCCACTTGGTGCCGGTGCTGATCCTCAAACGCTTCCAGGAAGCCGGACACAAGCCGATCGCGCTAGTCGGCGGCGCCACCGGCATGATCGGCGACCCGAGCTTCAAGGCTACCGAGCGCAAGCTGAACACGCCGGACGTGATCGCCACCTGGGTCGAGAAGATTCGCGGCCAGGTGACGCCCTTCCTGAAGTTCGAAGGCAGCAACCCGGCGATCATGGCCAACAATTACGACTGGTTCAGCCGCATGAACTGCCTGGAATTCATGCGCGACATCGGCAAGCATTTCTCGGTCAACGCCATGATCAAGAAGGAATCCGTGCAGCAGCGCCTGGAGCGGGAAGACCAGGGCATTTCCTACACCGAGTTCTCCTACAGCCTGCTGCAAGGCTACGATTTCGCCGAGCTCTACAAGCGCCACGGCTGCGTGCTGCAGATCGGCGGCTCCGACCAGTGGGGCAACATCGTCGCCGGCACCGACCTGACGCGCCGCCTGCACCACGCCCATGTGCATGGCGTCACCGTGCCGCTGATCACCAAGGCCGACGGCACCAAGTTCGGCAAGACCGAGTCCGGCGCCGTCTGGCTCGACCCGAAGAAGACCTCGCCCTACGCTTTCTACCAGTTCTGGCTCAACACCAGCGATGCCGACGTCTACAAGTTTTTGCGTTTCTTCACCTTTTTGCCGGTCGACCGCATCAGCGAAATCGAGGCCGCCGACCAGGCCAGCGGCGGCAAGCCGGAAGCCCAGCGCATCCTCGCCGAGGAAGCCACCCGCCTGGTGCATGGCGAAGTCGCTCTGATGGCCGCCCGCCGCATCACCGAAAGCCTGTTCTCCGGCCAGCTCGCCGACCTGACCGAAAACGACCTAGAACAACTCGCCCAGGACGGCATGCCCGGCGTCACGCTGGAGGCCGCCAACGGCAGCCTGATCGACGCACTGGCCGCCGCCGGCCTCGCCAAGTCGAAATCCGAAGCCCGCAGCTTCATCCAGAGCGGCAGCGTCACCATCAACGGCGCCAAGGCCGACGCCCTCGACCACCAGATCGTCGGCGCAGAACGCCTCTACGGCCACTTCACCATCCTGCGCCGGGGCAAGAAGAACTACGGTTTGATTAGCTGGCAGTAACTCCGGCAGCCAGATTCAAAAAGGGCGCGGGCAAGGAAACTTGCCTGCGCCTTTTTTCAGTTGTGGCGGATGATGGGGCTGCTATCGACCCAAAGCGGAAGTAGCGGCTTCCCGATAGTGGCCATTCAGACAAACCCAGGTTCAGTGAACTGGAATTCTCCGAAGCAGCCGTTGGAGACCTCACCCTCCCGGCCATTTTCGGACACGGGGGGATCGCTTCAAAGCTGCCGTTCGCTGGAGACCAAAAATTACAATTGGTAGCGCGACTGGCACAATCAGTTCTCCATCAAATAGTAGCGGGTATGACTGCCATCCATTCTCGCAAATATGACCCGGATCCTAACGATATACTCTATCGGTCGGGTATCCGGGCTGCCGCGTCATCCAAGTTATATGGCACTCGGTCAGCTTATACGGCAATAGTGCCGTCTACTTCACGTTATAGGGCCCGCACGATGAAATCTCCATTTTCTGGCGGCTGCGCATGCGGCGCCATCCGTTACACATGCGCCAGTGCGCCCATCGCTATGCTCAACTGCCACTGTAAGGATTGTCAGCGCTCAAGTGGTGCTCCTTTCGCATCAGGCGTGGTGGTCATGACCTCGGACCTTACAGTCACGGGGGTCCCAGCTGCGCACTCCATTCGCGCGAGCAGTAGCAACCAAACAACTCGCAGTTTCTGCCCTACCTGTGGAACTCCACTCTTCACGCAGGGTGAGGCAAACCCAATGTTCACATCCATCCGATTCCCTTCACTGGACGAGCCGGCAGAGTTTCGACCAATGCTGGATATCTGGACTTCAAGCGCACAGTCCTGGGTGTGCCTTGACCAAGCCATCCCTCAGTTTCAATTCTCACCGCAACCGCCGGGTTGACGCCTAAGCCATCCATCAACACGGACGCCGCGCGATGAAGCCGCGCAGCGCCCGTTATGTCAGATGTTAAGCGTCAGCTTTTAAAGGTAGGGCACTTCCGGTTTGGGTCGGGACACGACGACCCCGTTTTCAATTTCGCAGCCACGAAGCGGTCATTCAATTTTCGCTTCCCGGAAGCAACCATTCGTCACCGAGTGCAGGCGACCCCCTGCGGTCATTGCTGGATTCGATGTTCCAACGGCAGCTTGCTGAGGGGAGCGGTCGCTATGTGTTTAGGAAAGTCGGGCCAAATTGCAGGCAAAAAGAAGCCCGCACTAGGCGGGCTTAAATCCATTCTTGGAGGAGAGATGGAGGAGACAGGTTTCATTTTGCCCAATAAATGCTGCGCTGCAACATAATTATTGTGACAATCTGTAACGATCGATCTCGGGCGGTTGTGTCGACAAGCCTGATGGTCGTTGAGAGTTTCAGCAATTGCAGAAATCGACCCTAAGCGACCGGTAAGGTTATGAATTTCTGAACGGCGGACATATGCGCTGGAGCAGTCGGTGATTTGACGATCGCAATACAAGCTGCACCACTTTGCATTGCACACGTCAGTGCGAGTGTTCCCGGTGGTGGGCGTCGGGAAAGTGAGTGTGCGCATGGACTAAGGGCTCGTGCCTATGAAGGTGCGTGTGCTTTGCGCCCGGAGCAGCCGGAATTTCGTGAGCGTGCTGATGATGCTCATCATGCGCGTGCTCGTGGCTATGCTCCATTACTTCATGGATGTGCTGATGCTCGTGTCGCTCAGTTAGGTGCAGCCAGATGCCAATCGCCATTAGGCCGCCGGCAATAGTCAGTCGAAGGGTGAGCGGTTCTCCGGTGGCGAGTGCAATGAGGGCGCCAAAGAAGGGAGCCACTGAAAAGTAAGCACCTGAACGAGCGGTGCCCAGATGGCGCATGCCGACGACAAACAAAACTAGGCTGACTCCGTAAGCGAGCAATCCGACTCCCATGGCTGCTACCGCGATGGGCCAATCAGGCAGACGGTCGCCAAGGGAAAACGCGAGCACGAGATTCACGCTCCCGGCAGCCATGCCTTTCACCGCTGCAATCCATGTTGCGTCGGCCAGAGAGACCTTGCGCGTCAGATTGTTGTCGATGCCCCATGCCAAGCAAGCCCCCAGTATCGCCAAGGCTGGCAGCGCACCAGAAAACTGAGCCTCTCCCGGCCAACTCAGCACTACTGCACCAGCGGCAATAGCCCCCATACCCAGTGCAATGCGGTGGTCAAAGTTCTCTTTGAAGACGACCCAGGCCAGCAATGCTGTGAAAACACCCTCGGCATTCAACAGCAGGGCTGCACCTGAGGCCGGCATGCCTGTTAGACCAAACATCAAGAGGACAGGGCCAACCACTCCGCCTGAAAGGATGGCCCCAGCCAACCAGCCAGTTTCTCCTTGCGAAAGATGGACAGGTGCGGCACGGGTGAGTACGCGCCATAGTGTCAGGCCTATTCCAGAACCGAGGTAGAACAGACCTGCAAGAAGCCACGGATCCACATCGCGCAACAGCATTTTCGCCAGTGGTGTGCTGGCGCCAAAGAGCAGTGCTGCACCCAGCGCCGCAACGACCCCTGAGCTGAACACTTGGGCTTTACCGTTCATTGATGCCTGCCATAGTGGAGACAGGATACCCTGTGTGTCACTGAATGACAGCCACCGGGAGCGAAGCAGTCGCCAATGATTCCCTTCTCTGAATGTCGTCAATGACCGGAACTGGCCGGGTCCTGAAATTCTCGCGATCAACTTGATCGCCGAAAGCCAGCCATTCAATTCCACCTGGCACGAGAAATTTAGATGTAACCGCCACGGGCGGCTGATGGCCGGGAGGGTGAAATCGCCAATGGCCGCTTCGGAGCATTCCAGTTCGCAGAACCTGGACTTGGCTGACTGGCCGGTTTGGAGAGCGCTTACCGACCGTTTGGGGTCGGGACGCGAACTACCCCTCTCCAAGTTCATCGCCGTAAAGCTGCCGTTGGAGTTTCGCTTCCCGGAAGCAGACCTTCATCACTGAGTGCAGCCGACCCGTTCCGGCCTGATGACGTTTGCAATCGTTGTGTCTGCTTCGTGAGCATATTCTGGCTGCCAGTTCAGTAACGCGTTGTCCGCAATACGCTGTTACATGTCTTAGACATCAGCAACACATACGTGATGAAAGGCAGGACCTAGACTACGAACGATTCACCAAGGTCAATAGGAGAACTGTAGATGAGCGACTCGATCTTCTTGGAGATTGAATTTTTTTTGCTGGTCCTTTTCTCGCTCATTCTGCCCATCAGCATCTATGCCTTCATGATGTGGAAGAAAGCCATATCCCGTAAGACCGTACTGTTGCTTGGGCTAGTCATGATTGTTACTGCAGGGGTCGATGTATTTCTCTTGCAACAACTGAAAGGGCTTGCGCAATCATCCTCTTCTATAGCTGATGATTTTTTCTTCGTCTCTGAATTGGCGGTTGCCCTGTACCTCTTGCCCGCCCTTTTTGCAGGGATAGGCATCAATATGGTTTCCCATGTGTTGATGCATCACCTTGTCGATGCCGAACGTCGATTCGACCGCGAACATCCTGATCGCCGCAAGCTGAATACTTCGAAATGATCGCGCCGTATCCAGTCGCAGCCAACGGCGAATGTCTGATGGCATCGCCCCCTTTTGCTGCAGACCGCTCCGGCCGATGAGCAGGCCGATCTACTATGGCCGAGCGACAGGTATCTTAGGAGTTACCTGCCGTTCGCGCTGCTCGAATTTTTGGGGTCGCTACGTCCAGATTTTGCCGGGTCCTGAAATTCTCACGATCAACTTGATCGCCGAAAACCAGCCTTTCGATTCCACCTGGTACGAGAAATTAAGATGTAACCGCCACGGGCGGCTGATGGCCCAGACTGTGTAAAAACGTCGAGGAATTGAGCGACTGGCGATTTTACGCGTTGCGTCGTCACTTGAATTTCGGAAGCATGTCCTTGATGCAGCCGCGGCGAACAGATAAAGAGCCCCGCTCAGG
>Ga0209310_1000610_pt1 | contig 37049 bp, 57 predicted proteins | sample AD_UKC030_MetaG_FD_184415 | JGI IMG/M metagenome (GOLD analysis project Ga0209310, IMG submission 184415) | Active sludge microbial communities of municipal wastewater-treating anaerobic digesters from USA - AD_UKC030_MetaG (SPAdes) (version 2) | ecosystem: Engineered > Bioreactor > Anaerobic >...
GTCAACCACGACAAGGAAAAGCACTCTGACTTTGTAGACATCGTATGGGATTTGGAAGTAATGCCCTGGATTTGGGGCGATGAAGAGTTTGACAAAATCATCGCGCTTGACGTTATGGAGCACTTGAAGGTCGATATTAGCGAGTGGCTGGTTGAGTGTTGGCGCATACTCGTACCGGATGGAACGCTGGTTTTGCGCTTGCCAGCATGGGATCACGAAAACTCGCACATTGACCCGACCCACCGCAAACTGTTCCACGAACACACCTTTGATTACTGGGATAGCCGCACGGATTATCACGCTAATTATGGCAAATTCTACTTCCCACAAAACAAATGGTGGACGGTTGAATCAGTCGAACGGCGCGATAACAGGTCGAACATCGGCTACGTGCTAAGGAAACAAGCATGAGTCTATCCATTGTCACCGTCACTAATTGCGAGGCACACGCCGAAAGGTTTATTGCCCGTATGCGCAAAGACGCGGACGCGCTGGGTGCTGAACTGGTTATCGGCATTGACCGCGAAAGCGCGCCTAAAGCCATTGAGGCGCTGGCAGACGTGGTTGTGAGGGTGAAAAGCAAGGGCTACATCGAGAGTGTTCTGGATGAGGTGCTGAAACATTGCACGGGTGATTACATCCTGCGGCTCGATGATGATGAAACAATCAGCATCGCCCTACTTGACTGGCTGGCGGCTGAATGGTACGAGGCTGGCGAAGTGTTCGCCTTCGTGCGCCCTTACCTTTGGGGTGACGAGCGGCATTTCCTACCCGCGCTGCTGCCTGATTATCAGACGCGCTTGAGCACGCGTGCGAAGTCGGGCGGGCGCAATGAGATCCACGTTGGCAGCCCGTACGGAACGGGGCAATTAGTACCGTTCCCCATTGAGCATCACAAGTTCCTTGTCAAGTCGCGCGCGGAGCGGGAAGCCATTGCCGCGCGGTACGAAAGTATCAGGCCCGGCGCTGGAACCTTGCCGCACTTTGGCATGTACAACTTGCCGGAAATGTACTTTGAGACGCTTGAGGTCATGGACTACTCATGCTGATAGAACACGTTGAAACGAATATCACGCTGGCTTGCCAGAACGCCTGTATCGGGTGCAATCACTTTATCCCGATGCAAAAGGGCGAACGCTTGAGCGCGGAGCAAGTCGGGCGCGACCTGCGCGACTTTGGAAGGGTGGCGCATATCAGCCGTTGGGCGGCAATCGGCGGCGAACCCACCCTGCACCCTGACATTGACGCGGTGCTGAAGGCTGTACGCGAAAGCGGCACGGTTGACATTATCGAAGTTTGGACGAACGGCGCGCGCTTGAGGGCAATGACTGAAACGTTCTGGCAACTTGCGGATGAGATTGACTTGACGCTGTACCCTGGCAAGCCGGTGGATTTGGATTTTGTGCAGGCTAAATGCGCCGAACATGGAAAGGTTTTGCGCGTCAAGAACGGGCGGGATGACTTTACGACCCTGCTGTACAAACGCACGGCAAGCGATGCAGAGGCGGCTGGAATATATAAAGGCTGCTGGTATCGCACTTATTGCCGGGTGCTGGATAACGGTTACTTCTACAGGTGCTGCACAAGCCCGTTCATCCCTGAGTTGATCTTAGGACTGGCAAAAGAAGCGGACGGCATCAAAGTGAAAGGGCTAACGGAACAGGCATTATCGAATTATTTGAATCAACCCGATACACCGGCATCCTGCTACCGCTGCGCAGGACATAGTGGATACCATATCGGCTGGCGGGAAGAGCGTAACCGCGACAAGTGGCTCGCTGAAAGCATGAGGTGAAATGGCACGAACAGGGATGCAGACATTAATTGACACGGTACGCGGCTATGCCAACGCCGGCGCGACTGAGTGGACGGTTACGACCGATTCCAGTATTACAAACTATTGGGATGACATTCAAATCCAGAATGTGCTTGACCGCCATAAGGTTGAATATATCCACGCTGACATGACGCCGGTAGTTTCGTACTCAGGCGGTTCGCCGGTTTACACGCAATACAGAACCGACGTTCCTAACATTGAAGGTGGCACGGCGGTATTCAAAGTTGAGGACGTAAGTGGCACAGTCACGCCAACTTCGATGGATTACGCGCGGGGCATTGCAACGTTCGCGACCGATCAGGCGGGTAAGTCGTTGTGGTGGAGCGGTTTCGCTTACGACCTGAACGCGGCGGCGGCTGATATCTGGCGCGTCAAGGCGTCACACGCGGCTGAGAAGGTCGACTGGTCAACCGACGGGCACAACGTCAAGCGTTCACATCAAGCGAAGGCGTTCCTTGACATGGCCGCGTTCTACCAGGCACGCAGCTCAAGCGAAAGCATACAGACGGTCAAGATTGTGAGGGACGATATATGAGTTGGCTAACCGATGCTGAACTGGCACAAATGCGGTCCGACATTGGCAACCTGCTGCCTGACACTTGCTCTATTCTGGCGGTGACGTATACCGGCGATGGTGAAGGCGGATTGACCGAAGCGTGGGGCACGGCAACCGCATCGGTGGCTTGCCGGATTGACTATCGTTCTGGAACAGAAACAATGGCTGGCGGCGTGGTGCAGCCTTATTCGAAAGCGGTATTGAGTCTGCCTTATGATACGGAGCTTGACACGACCAACCGCATTTCGGCGGATGGGCGCACTTACGCGGTATTGAGCGTCAATGATGGGCAGTCGTGGAAGGCAGTCGTGCGGGCGGAATTGGAGCGTGTTTCGTGAGCATGAGCGTCAGCATTGACACGACCAAGCTGAATGAGCTGATTGCGCAAGTGCCTGGTAATCGGGATCAGGTTGTCAGAGCAACGGCGTTCCACGTGTTGGGTATTGCGGTAGAAAAAGCACCTCGTAGAACTGGCTTCCTGAAAAGCACTGGCAATGTCAATGCAGAGTACGCTTCGTCCGGCTTTGTGAACGTGGAATTTACCGCCGAATATGCGGCTTACGTGGAGCTTGGCACGTCACGCATGGCGGCTCAACCTTACCTGAAGCCGGCGGTAGAAGCGGAGCAACAACTATTCATCGAACGCTTGAAAAAGGGCGTTGTGAAATGACAGAAAGTGAGGATTAATGCCATATCCGACAATCAATGTAACAAGGCGCAGACCGTCAAATAGGGCAACAATCACGACCCATAGTTACTCGCCAACCTTGCGAAGGATTACATCGACTTTTACAAGGCGCGCGCCAATAACCCGCGCGGCAACACCAGCGCGAAGATCTGTTCCAGCTCGAAGGCTAATTGCTGGACCTACGAGACCGCCGGCAAGCAGACCTGCAATAACGAGACCCGCGCCAGCGAGACCTGCGCCAGCGAGAACAACCCCCACATTTTACCCGCGCTCAGACCGGCGAGGAACGCCATCTAAAAGGACGCCCTGGCGATGACGCTCTCACCTTTTAACGCATTGAACTCGGCTATCAACACCAGGCTGACCGGTGGCACGGCGCTTGTTTCGGCATTAGGCGGCACGGCTATTTATCACGGTTACGCGCCTGAAGACAAAGCATTGCCGTTCGTGATCTGGTCGTATTCAGGCGGCGGGGCTGAGAACATGACACCGAACACGAGCGTGAATGAGGTGGTATATGTCCGCAGTTATGCGGCGACCGCAAAGCAGGCGGCAACAATTGACGGGCTGGTCGCGTCACTCATGCAAACAAACTTGACCGTAACGGGCTGGAGCAATTATTGGCTGGCGCGTGAGGAAGAGATATTCATGCCTGAATTAGACGAAGCAGGCAAAACAACGTGGACTTGCGGCGCATATTATCGCGTTCGCTTAGATTAAACAATCAACTAATCAAATTGGAGGACTTTACAAATGGCTGAAAACAATATTACTGGAAAAGCAGCGATTATTAGCTGGGTTTGGACCGGAGGAACGGTCGCACTGAACGGCGATTATCGCTCAATTAGCATCTCGGAATCGGTCAACCTTGCCGACACTACCGCAGGGAATGACACGCACACCACGTCTATTCCGACCATCAAAAGCGCTTCGATCAGCTATTCCGGCTTGTACCCTAAAGGCACGGCTGGCACAGCAATCATGGGCGCACTTGCGGCTGGCAATGAAGGCACGCTGCTTGTCTATCCTGAAGGTACTGCGACTGGCAACCTGTTGCGCACCTATCCTGCAATCGTGACGGGTCCGAGCCTTGACACGCCTTACTCAGACGTGATCGCAATTAGCTGCACGTTCGTAAGCAACGGCGCTTGGAGCTAACGTGGAACTAACCAATGGAGCGATTATCAAATACGACTGGAGCGCCATTTCTCAAAAGGAATGGCGACTCCTGCTCGATAAGTCAACCGACGAGGACACCAACGACCTGATCGTTGCCAAGATAGTCGGCATGACCGCCGATGAATTGACTGATCTTTCACCGGTTGATTATCGGCGGATTGCGACTGGTTTGTTCGAGTCCTTCAAGGAAGCGATTGACACTACCACGTCAAAAAACTTGGCGGGCGCGTCTACCTCGGACTAATCGGGAACGCTGGCGTCCCCTGGGAATACTGGCGCTGGGAAATGGTCAAGGAAACCGGTTGGACGCTTGAGATTGTAGACGCGCTGTCGGTGCAGGACTTTGCGGAATGGATACAGGTGCGCGATGCTAAGAGTAAAGCGAACAAAACGCTATCGAAAAGGAAATAACTAATGGCTGGCGGGATTAACATTGCGACGCTGTTCGCCACGATTGGCGCTGATACAAGCGGTCTGCAAAAAGGGCTGAGTGACGCTAAGGGTTCACTTGAGAGCTTTGGCGGTAGCATTGTCAAACAGATCGCGGGACTTGTTTCACTAACTGCCGCAGTCGGAGCAGCGGGCAAGTTCATTAAATCATCAGTAATGGATTGGGCTGACTATGCGGACTCAATGCGCTTATCCGCACAGTTAGCAGGCATAACTACTGAAGAAATGAGTCGGCTGGCGCAGGCCGCAGATGACTTCCGCGTTCCAGTTGAGACGATGCAACGTTCAATGGAATTGGCGCTCAAGAACGGATTCTTGCCAACCATTGAGAACATTGCGCTATTGTCTGATGAGTTGCTGGCAATTGAAGATCCTGCTCAACGTGCGTCAATTGCATCGAAGATATTCGGTAAAAGCTACGCGGACATGATGCCGTTCTTACTCGCTGGCGGTGACGCTATTCGTGAAGGCACGGCAGCTATTGATGATAGCCTGGTTGTAACCGAAGCGGCGGCGCAGGATGCAAAAGAACTAAAAGACGGATTAGACAATGCGGGGGATGCTTGGACTGGATTCAAAAATGAATTTGGTAAAGCGGTGTTGCCTGGACTAACCAGCACATTGAAACAAATGACCGCTTCCGGCGACATTACCGGTATGCGCAAAATGGTTGGCGACAATCTAACCGAATTGGTCAAGCTCGGCAAGATTTCTTCTACTGAATACGACAATTCAATGAAGAAAATCTACAACCGCAACATGACAACTGCGGACTCGATGGCAATGCTCAACGAGATGGCATTGACCAGTTCTGAACAGTTGTACGATGTAAAAGCAAGTCACGACGCTTATGCTGCGGCAATGAACGGGTCGGCGGTTGCAGCCGACAATCTGGCATCATCCACAACCGATGTTGGGGTTGAGTCCGTGTTAGCTAAGGCAAAGATCGAAGCGATCACTCAAGCCTACGAAGACCAGAAAAAGGTGCTCGAAGAAGGCTTGATTGACGCGCAGCTTGATTTGAACGTGTCGATTTCAACGTTCCGCCAGGGCGTTGCAAGCGACCTCGTGCAAGGGTTGAAGGACGCTGGATTAGAGGGCGAAGATTTAATCAGCCGGTTGGAAATACTCGACAAGTATGCCGGCACTTCATACGCTGTCGAATACAAAATGGAACTGGCAATTCCAGACCTACTCAAGACGCTAATTGAAAATCCTGAAGGAGCTGCTGCAGCACTATCGGCGTTTGATGGTGTGTTTCTACCAATGCAACAGTCAGTTATTGACGCTCAGGGATTGGTTGACGAGCTGCAAGGCAAGCTAAACGACCTCGAAAAGCAATACAACATTGACATTGTGATTACAACCACCGGCAGTCTGCCAAACGCGCCGACAGACACTTGGAGCTGGAGCGGCGGCGGAACAACCGGACTGGCGACCGGCGGCGTGGCGTTCGGCAATACGCCTTATCTGGTCGGTGAACGCGGGCCGGAGTTGTTTGTGCCTGACACGACTGGGAGGATCGTTGCGAACAACCAGGTTGGCGCAATGGGGGATTCGATTACGAATTATTACACTTTGAACATGCCGACCACCGCTAACGCGGCTGACGTGAGGACGGCGTTTGAATTGATGGAGGCTTGGGCATGACAGCACCGAAATTAGAAAACTGGAAATTCTGGATCGTCAAGCCGGCAGCCGGCACGAATCAAATCAAGAACCCGCAATTTTCCGGTCCCGAATACGTGACCGGCTGGACGGCATCCGGCGCTGGCGTGACGATTGCCTCGCATCCTGACGATGCAAGGCGCGGCGCTTATTCGCTCAAGGTCAATACGGCGAACAACGTGCCAAGTGCGGCGGTCTATCAAGGTTTGACTGTTGTTGACGATTTGGATTTTACGTTCAGTTGCGACGTAAAAGGTGTGGCTGGACAATCAATGATTATTACTATTAGAAATTCAGGCTTTGAGGTTAAAGCACAGACCGTTTTTACCGCAACTGGCTATTGGCAAAGGGTGGAAGTAACACACACGGCAGCCGAATCCGTGTCGAATTACGTTGTGACTGTTGAGCGGTTAGCCGTAGCTTCTACCGCTGTCTATTACGTTGACGGCGCGCAATTCGAGCAAGCGAGCAAGGCGACCACATTTATCGAAGGCTATTTATCCGGCTGTCGCTGGACTGGCGCGGCGCGCAATTCAAGCTCCGAGCGCTCGGCTTTCAACGGGCTGGGCGGTGAGCTGATTGACATTTCGACCTACGCCAAGATTATCAGCGTGCAAGGGCTTGGCAACGGGCAATGGAATCAAGTCATGACCAAGATGACTTCGGGCGGCGATATGTACCAGACGCACATCCGCAAGTCACGCAATTTCAGCATGGTACTTGCTTATTCAGGCGACAATCAAGGCGACCTGCAAGCCAATCGCAAGGTCATTATCGACGCGCTTCGTCCTGATTACTTGTTTGGCGCGGCTGAAGAGCGGCGTGTAATCAGGTATCAAGGCTTCGCGGCTAACGGTGACGAAGCCACGCAACCGGTCGACATCGTTTGCGTTCCTCAACCGAGCCACCAAGACACGCCGAGTATGCCGGTGTTCCAGAAGGACATTCTGTCGTTCACCATCCCCTCCGGCTTGCTTCAGGGCGCGTACAACGAGGGCAAGGAGCTCGACCTGTACGCCAACTTTCCGGCGGAGCACATCGTCAAGCGCGACCCACAGGGTAATTGGTGCAAGTGGAATGGGGCGGCTTATGAGAGCTTACTCAACGGCGCAGATGACGGCAACGGGCTAAATGAAAGAGTTGATTGCATGGCGGAAGGCCCGGACGGTAAGATTTACGTGGGGGGCTCGTTTGTAAACGCCGGCGGTATACCAGAAGCGGATTACTTAGTGCGTTGGAATCCGGTGAGTGGGGCGTGGGAAAAAGTTATAGCAGGGATTAATTATGATGTTTTGTGCATGACTTTCGATGCGAAAGGGGATTTGTATGTCGGAGGTGCATTCACAAATGTTGGTTCAACCGCAATAAATAGAATATGTAAAATTACAGATTTGTATGGTACACCGACAGAAAATACACTCGGGACTGGCACGAATAACAATGTTTATGATATTGCTGTTGCGTCAAATGGTGATATCTATGCAGCGGGTAGTTTTACAAGCGCCGGTGGTGTTGCTAACACAATAAAGGTTGCCAAATGGAATGGAACGACGTGGAGCGCACTTGCTACCGGATTAAGCAGTGATGTCTCAGCATTGGCATTCGCACAGAATGGAAATCTGTATATTGGTGGAAACTTTGGTAACGCCGATGGTACTTATGGTGATTATTTGTGTTATTGGAACGGCACAGCATTTGTCCGAGTTGGTACGGTTGAATTAGGTAATACGGTTACTTGTATTGCTTTTGACGACTTTGGCAAACTATTTGTCGGGGGCTATTTTACTAATGCAGGGGGTGTTGCTAATGCTGACTACATCGCTTGTTGGAACGGCGCGTCATGGGAATCGTTAGGTACGGGATTAAATGATGTACCTACTGCAATAGTATATAAATCCGGAAAAGTATATGCAGGCGGTGTGTTTACTGCTGCTGGTGGTTTGACACTTACAGACCGCATGGCTGTTTGGTCAAACGGCGCTTGGCAACCCTTAGACATCAACTTACCGGGTGATCTGATGGTATTATCGTTTCTACCCGCCTCCGACGGCTCGCTCTATGTTGGTGGCGATTTCTCAACCGTATACGAAACGCCGGACGTCAACGCCTTCACCGGCGTGGTGGCGCTCAACCTGAACGTGGCAAGCGCGTCAGCGAACACGTACCCGGTCATTCAGGTGCACGGGCCGGGCACGCTCAAGGCGATCACTAACTACAGCACCGGCAAGACAATCGCGTTTGACGGCTTGACTTTGAACGCTGGCGAGTGGATAAACCTATTCTTCGACCCGCTCAACTTGAAGTTTCAGGGCGGTTGGTCGGGGCGCGGCAACCTCATGCGCTATATCGTTCCGGGCTCGGATTATGGCGACTTCTACTTGAAGCCGGGCAATAACCTCATCTCACTGTTCTATCCTGACAGTGATCCTGATTTAGGGTCAGGCGCGTTTATTCAATGGAATCCGCAATTTTGGGGGCTGGACGGGGCGCTGTTATGAGATACGAGGCTGTTTGGTACACCCACGAAGGCGTTCGCAAAGGCGTTATTCAGGCGTTCAATTCGCTCGAATACATCAAGACGCAGAATCAAATCGGCTCACTGGTAATCAACCTGCCGCGCGGTTTGATGCAATACGACCAGTTCGCGGTTGGCGACATCTTCGAGGTGTGGCGCGAAAAGAACGGCACGCTTGAATTGCAAAACGAGACCGCGTACTTCCTGCAGAACTGGGAGTTTTGGGCGGACGGTGACGGGGCTGAATATATCCAACTTACCGCGTTCGATGCGAACTGGTTACTGGACACGGCGATTGTTTGGGCTTACGCGGCATCGGCTGGCGCTTCGAAGACTGCCATTCCTGACGACATGATGAAAGCCATTGTTGAGGAACAGTTAGGCGCAACGGCTGGCACGACAAGGACGAAGTTGACTTGTGCGCCTAACTTGGGCGCAGGTGGGGCTTCGGTTACGTTCGAATTTGCTTACCGGAACGTTTTGACGGTCATTCAGGAATTGGCAGAACTGGCGGAAACGGGTGGCGTAAAGCTGAGCTTCGACGTGGTGAGGACCGCGCCGGGCACATTCGAGTTCCGGACTTACACCGGGCAACGCGGGCAGAATCACGGGCGTTCGTCCGGCGATCCGCGCTTGGTAGGCAAGCAATACGGCAATCTGAGCCAAGCCACATTCGGCACGTACCACGCGGACGAGCGCAACACCATTCTGGTTGGCGGGCAGGGCGAGGATGCCGCAAGGACGCTGGTCACGAGGACAAACACCGCACGGGTTGGAGCAAGCAAGTGGAACAGACGCGAATACATGAAGGACTCAAGGGATGACAGCACAACCGCAAGCCTGAACGCGGACGGCGATGCAGCGCTGGAGGAGTTCAAACCACGCCAATTATTAACCGGCACGCTGCACGACACGCCGGGCATGCAATATGGCATCCATTATTGGTTTGGCGACGTTCTGTCAGTTGAGGCGTTCGGCTTTTACGTTGATTGCCACGTGAAGAGCGTTCGGGTTAAGGTCGACCAAGACGGCGGGGAGCAACTTGACATCAAGCTGGAAGGTGAGCTATGAGTAACTTTGACGAAACGATGCTGAACCGGCTGAAGCAGCTGGAGCGCGAGGTCGAGCGGCTGAAGGCTCACGGTGCGCACAAAGCCGGCATGTATGCGGACACGTACTTTGACGACCTGCAATATGGGTTAGTCGGGCAGAAGATGGAGTCACCGAGTTCGCACATTGTAGTTAGTCCGTTATATGTTCAAGTTGTTTACAACAAGTCATGCAGTTTGAGCGACTATACCACGATGGCAGTTCAGATGAGCCACCGTTGGAAAACGGGCACTGTTATTTATCCGCATGTGCATTGGATACAAACAGCTGCCGCGATGCCAAACCTGCTTATTAGTTATGCGTGGAATATCAATGGCGCACAAGAAAATCAAACATTCACTTATCAGAAACATACCGCCAACGCATTTACTTGGTCAACTGGCAATCTGAATCAAATCACAAAATTTGGTTCAATTACGCCGCCCGAAGGTGCTGGATTATCCGACATAGTTTTATTCAAGATATTCAGGGACGTGGCTAACACTTCAACATTATTTACTGGCGGAGCGGAAGTGGATAATGACGTTCAGGACTTTGTCGGCATTCTTAGTTTCGATGTTCACTTTGAAATCGACAGCGCGGGCAGCGATACGGAGTACGTGAAATGAAACCAATACTTGACATAAGTTATTACCAACCCTCATCCGCGATTGACTACGATGCGATGAGCGCGGCCATCTCAGGCGTAATCATCCGTGCAGCTTACGGCTCTGGCGTTCCTAATCGTTGGGACGGCGCGGACATCGAGTTCGAGAACCATTACCGCGAGTTCACGCGCAGGGGCGTGCCGGTGGGGGCGTACCAGTTCATCACCGAGTACCAGCCTATCAGCGAGCAGGTTGGGGTTGCGATGAACGCTATCAACGGCAAGACATTGCAGCTCGGTTTCTGGGCGGACGTGGAGCTTGAGAATAACGCCGAACCTTTGACGAAGAAGACCGTTGACGAATATCTTGGGCGAATGGACGCGTATGTGACTGGCATCTATACCAGCAAGGTGCAATGGCAACGCATTATGGGTAGCACGCCTTACTACAACGAATACAAATTGTGGGTTGCGCATTACGGCGCGACAACTCCCTGGTTGCCGCAAGGTGCGAATGGCTATTGGCTCTGGCAGAATCACGGCACGGAAACAGGGCGCATCGCTGGCTATGCACGGGGCGTTGATTTGAGCCAGTTCTACGGAACACAAGCCGAGTTTGACGCTTGGGTTGGCGCGGTTGTTACTCCGCCTGAACCCGAACCTGAACCAGTCGGCTTGCCTTACGAGGCTTCTGTCACGGCTGGCGTGTTGAATGTCAGGGCATCAGCAGGTGGTACTATCATCGGCAAGCTGAACATCGGCAACAAGGTGACCGTCTACGAAGAGGCTGGCGATTGGGTGCGTGTCAATGCTTGGGTGAGCCAGAAGTATATCAAGCGTGTTACCAACTTGCCGCCAGCACCACCACCGAGCGGTACTTTGGCAGTCGAGCCTTATAGCCAGAACGACCCACGCTGGAAGAACAACCGGCTTGGCACGAGCTCAACCACCATCGGCTGGAACGGCTGCCTGATTACGTGCGTGGCGATGGTGCAGAAGTTTTATGGCATCGACACCGACCCCGCGCGGCTCAACACTTGGCTCACGCAGAACGGCGGCTACGCTAACGAGAACTTGCTCTATTGGGGCAAGATACCGTTCCCGATTGCAACGTGGGTTGACTGCATGGATGTTCCAGCGCCATTGTCGCAGATTGACGCTTGCTTAGACAGAGGCGAGCCGGTAATTGTACACGTGGATTTCGTGCCTTCGTCCGCTGTAATCAACGACCACTACGTGCTGCTCATCGGCAAGTTAGCGAATGAGGACTACGTGATGATTGACTCGTGGGACGGCTGGCAAGGCTCATTCAAGAGCAGGTACAAGGACGCGAAGAGATTTGTCTATCGCATAGTTTCATATCGGAGGCAAGCATGAGGCACGAAGTAAGGCGTGGGCGCAAGTTCATCGAGTACCACGATGACGAGCAACCGGAAGGCACATTCACGCAGGAAATCTCAGGCGCGGATGTGAGCTATCAGGACGAGGCTGGCTCTTGGCGACAACTTGTCGAGGACTGGGAATCAGACGGGGCAGATGGCTTCTCATTCCGCGCGTCTCGCATGAACCATAAAGTCCGCTTTGACTCAATCGGGGCGTGGCGTTGGTATCCGCGCCGGAACGTGGAAACAGAGTATCTTGTTCTCAATAGACCGCAATGCTGGCTGACCGCCACGAAGCGGTGGGGCAACCTGCTTGTCAATGGCATCAGCAGAGAGGGCAAAGACATCACGCTTACCAGCGTCAGGAACGTGACGCGGGTTATTCACTCGCGCTGGAATGGCATCAAAACCGACTGGATACTGCTGAACGCTAACGCGCCAACCCGCTTCAGACAGAAGATTGATCTTGTTGGCATCACCGAGATTGAGGGCGTGCTGTTCGGGGCGGATGGGGAACGCTTGGGGCAGCTTACTCCGACTACCGCAACGGACTCCACTTTCGATGAGATGGGCGAACCAACGCAACTACCTTGCACCGGCTCGTATGTGAACGGTTATGTGGAGTTTCAAGCGGATGTGACGGGAGCGGTGTATCCGGTGGTGATTGACCCTGACTTTGCAGGGGCGAGTGATAGTGTAAAGATAAATAGTGCGGCGGGCACTGATTTCTCTGCCGCAAGAGCTACTAGCACCACTGCTGCGCGGCTTGGTGTCGCTTATGGATACCTCGGCGTTTTATATGCAAACCCTAATTACACATGCTACCGAATATTACACAAGTTTGACACATCTTCAATTGGGGCTGCATCAACGGTTACTCAGGTCAATTTTACTGGTACAGGGGTAAATGTTTATATCAGTGCCGATTATGACTATTATCTCGTCAAATATGACTGGTCGGCATTTGACGCAGATATTACCAATGCAGCAAACAGAGAAACTGTTTGGGATGCGTTAACAACCTCTGACATTGAGACATGGTGTAACAGGCAGAATTTAGCGGTAAATACGCCCGAAACGAGTGGCAACCTTGACACAGATTGGATTAATAAGACCGGTATTACTTATTATGGTCTTATTCAAGAAAACGACAGAACAAATACAGCCATTGAAGCAAACTACCTGATGCGCCACTGCCCTCCAAACTACACTACCGAAGCCTACCGACCCGTCTTGACCGTCCTCTACACCGAAGCCGCATCCGGCACTTTACTCCGCGTCAATATGAACGCACAAATGCAATCACTTTCTGGAGGCTTTCATGGCTAAACTCACACTCAAAAAAGCGGCAACGGACGTAACGGTCTACCTGTTCGCGCAAGATAGTTCCAAGACTACGGGCGTTGGGCTGGCAGGTTTGGCATACAACACAGCCTCACTGACCGCCTACTATGTCCGCCCACTCGGAAGCGCGGCGGCAATCACGTTGGCAACGCAGACCGTCACGGGGGCACACTCGGACGGTGGGTTCGTTGAGGTGGACGCCACGAACATGCCGGGCGTTTACAGGCTCGACCTGCCAGACGCGGTATGCGCAACGGGCGTGCCAAGCGCAATCGTGATGCTGAAGGGGGCGGCTAACATGGCACCTGTCTTATTGGAAGTGCAATTGCTGACCAACGACCCGAATGATATTGCCACACAGACAACATCAGCCGCCATCTTGGAAGATACGGGCACGACTTTGGATGACCTCGTTGATGGCTTGGAAACGATGCTGACCGACATTCACGACACTGACCTACCGGCTGTCAAGTCGGACACGGCGGCTATCCTGACCGACACTGGCACGGACGGGGTCAAAATAGCGAGCGGTGAGTTGAGCACGGTTGCTACCGCCGCATCCATTACAGCACTTGACGGCAAGATTGACACCATCGACAACTTCCTTGATACGGAAATAGCTGACATTCTGGCTGACACCAACGAGTTGCAGGCTGAACTTGCCGACGGTGGCAGAACCGACTTGCTGATTGACGCCATCAAAGCAAAGACCGACACGATTGCCGCAGCACCAACAGCCGCAAGCGTGGCAGACGCGGTCTGGGACGAGGCGATTGCAGACCACACTTCGGTTGGTTCATTCGGTGCGAAAAATCAGAAGGTCGTGCCGTCCGAGACCATCAACGATTACAAGGCGGATGTGAGCGCGTTAGCAACGGCGGCGGCTCTTGACGCGGTGGACAACTTCATCGACACCGAGATTACCACGATTGACGGCATTGTGGACGCTATCAAGCTGAAGACCGACCTTATTCCTGCCGCGCCTGCTGAAGCTGGCGAATACACGGCGGCGATTGCGGCTATCCCAACAGCGCCCCTGTTGGCATCTGGCTATACTGCGCCTGATAACGCTGGCATTGCGGCGATCAAGGCGAAGACCGACCAGATGGTATTCACCACACCAAATAAGATCGATGCAACCGCAACTGTGGATACATCTGGGTTGGCGACCTCAACAGCGCTGGCAACTATTGACGGGAACGTTGATGCCATAAAAGTAAAGACCGATCAAATGGCATTCACAGTCCCAAATAAGATTGACGCTTCAGCAACCGTTGACCCTACTGGTATTGCTACTTCAGAGGAACTTGAAATCATCGGCGACAAAGTAGACGATGTTTTAGACAAGTTGAATGTGAGCTCGGTTGAATTTGTGACCGCCGTAATTGGCTCGACAATAACAATCCTGCGAGGCGACACGCTCTCGGCGGCATTGCTCAACTTAGGCAGTCTGGCATCGTACGTTAGCCTCGACTTTACGATCAAACGCTCCGCCTACGAAGCTGATGACGACGCCATTGTCCGCATCCGCAAGAACGCCACCGGCTTGACAGACGGGCTTGTGCGCTTGAACGGAGCGGCTTACACGACCGGCACGGACGGCTCGATTACCATAACCGACGCGCCAACAGGTGACATAACGATCATGCTCAAGGCGGCTGTTACGGATGATCTTGTGCCCGGCTCTTACGTGTACGACATTCAGCTAATCGAAGCGGCGGAGGTGAGTACGCTCACAACGGGCGGCTTGGTCGTGACTGCGGACGTGACAAGGCTCGTGGCATGAGCGGAACAATCCTGGTCGTTCTGTCTGATACTCATATTGGCAGTTCAACCGCTATTGCTCCGTTGAAGTTCACGGTGCACAACCGCTCCAGTTACGAGGCGCAAGTCATGGAAGCCAACCGCTTGCAACGATGGCTACATCGTAACTGGGTTGACTTCTGGGATTACGTAAACGAGAAGCGCAAGAAGAAGCGCGTGATCGTTGCTCACTTGGGCGACGTGATTGACTCGTACCACCACGACAGCACGCAATTGGTTCAGGAAGTCGGCGATCAAGCGGTCATGGCGCTGGAGTTGTTGCAACCTTACCGCGACATTGCCGACAAGTTTATTGGCATCTTGGGAACAGCCGTTCACGCTGGACCCGACCATGCCATTGAAGCTGATTTATACCGCAAGCTCGGCGCTGATTACGTGGAGCAACAAATGACCATCGACATTGACGGCGTTCTGGTTGACTTGGCGCACCACGGGCGGGCTGGCTTCAGACCGTGGACTTCAAGCGCGGCAAGTCTGGCGTCTGAGATTATGCTAGATTACGCTCAATCAGGCTTGCCATTGCCACATTACATCTTCAGGGGTCACTTGCACACGATGGACGATAGCGGCTCGAAGTTCGAGAATACGCGGCTTATTCAGTGCCCGTCGTGGCAGTTGAAGACCACCTACGCCAACCGCGTGGCTGGCAACACACGGCGCTCGGACATTGGCGCGGTATTACTCAATGACGGCAAGTTGGATTTGTCGCACGCAAGGTACAAGGGGCAACCGGACGGTCGAAAGGTGATAACGCTATGATGACCGAATATGAACTCCTCGAAGAGCTTGCGCGCGAGTTAGGCTTGCCCGACATCGCGCCTGACGAGGTAACCGCTCAGAGCGTCGCAGATTACACGGGTTGTAGCTGGAGCAAAGCAGCGGCGGTGCTGAAGAACAAACTTGCCGCTGGTCAGCTAATCGCGCGGCAAGTTAGAACGCAGAACGGCAAGCCGGCGACCGCGTACAGGAAGGCCTGACCATGCCCGTCTACGTCTACAAATGCACGCAATGCGGCAAGCGCGTCGAAGTCTGGCAGCCGTACGACATGGAGGAGCGCGAGGAGCCGGTGTGCGCCGAGTGCCGCGAGTTGATGGAGCGCGTGTGGCTGCCGGTGGAGGTGCACTTCAAGGGGCAGGGGTGGTATCAGACCGATAAGAATAAGGTGGCAGGTTAGCCGATGTGATAATATAGTGAAATGGGGGTGACGGGGACGCGCGTCTTTCGGGGCGCATACACGTGGGTTCGACTCCCACCACCTCCGCATAGTGTCCGGAACGCCTCTTGACAATGCGCACCTTTCTGAGACCCGCCGACTGGCAGCGCGCGCCAATGCTCGGCAAGGCAAGAGCCACTCGCAAGGGTGGCTCTTTACTATGGTGCTACTTTGAGTCACGAAACGAGCACGATAGTAAAGGTTCGGTGACAAGGAATGTTTCAAAGTCGCTTACATCATTGAAAGAATAAGCGCAAAACTTACAATCTCATTCAAAAGTCTGAATATTCATCACCTTTGAACCACAAAGCAGGATAAACCTAATTACTAGTTCACATTTATCAAATGATAAACGTGAGCGCCTGCACATAACTCCAACGATAATTGTGATTAGAAGCGATTAGAAGCGATTAGAAGCGTGATTATGATCAGCATAATGTGCGACTTGGCGCGGTTTCATTGTGCGGAATGTCCGAGAATTACGCCTATTTCATTCCGCACTTTTCGGCAATTTCGTTCCGTGAAATTCCGCAGTCCGATTGCGGTTTCGCACGCAATTAATCGTTTTTTCCGTTACAACCACAATCGCTTCTAAGCCCAAAATCCGCCCCAAAAACCGCGAGTAGCACATGCGTGCGATAATTACCTACCAGCAATCAACTGGACTCGCTTTGGCGTGCGCGGTGCGAAGATCGTCGTCGGTTTGTGCCAGATAGCGCCTCATCACTTGAAGGTCGGCGTGCCCCATAAGGCGCTGCAAACTGAACACGTCCATGCCATTACGGAGGCTATTCAATGCAAACGCGCGCCGGAAACTATGCAACGTCGGCTTCGGCACTTTCGCCAACTCAGCGCGTCTTCTCAGCATATTATCAAGCCCGCGATAACTCATCCGCTCCAGATCATCGGTCACGAACAGCGCGTCTTCCTCATCACTTCGTGAGCGCAGGAACGCGCGTAAAGCCTTGCGGGTGCGCTTACCGATGATGGTGAGGCGCGGCTTGCCGCCTTTGCCGTTCCTGACGTTCACCGAGCCGTCAATCTCATCCACATCCTCGCGGTCAAGTGCGATTAGTTCGGCGGCTCTCAGACCAGTGTCGAAAAGAAACAGCATAATGGCGCGGTCACGGATGCCGGTGAAATTGTCAGGGCACGCGGCGACAAGTTTCTTCAGGTAAGTAATAGAGATCGGCGCAAGCGGGCGCTCCACCAATTTGGGCGGCTTGACGTTGCTCATGGGATTATGCCAGTCGGGCGGGTCGGCTTCGATAGCGTACCAGTTCAGGAACGTTCGGAGCGCGCGGTAGACTTGGTGCGTGCCGCCTGGATTGTGTGTTTCTTCGAGGTGGATAAGAAGCGAGCGAACAAGGTCGGGCGTCAATTCACTAACCAATCTGATATTCTGAGAACTCAGGAACAGGTCAACAAGGCGCAGCTTCCAACGGTAGAATTCGAGCGTGCCAGTCGCCATACCTTGAGCGCGGCGGTCCAAAAGGAAGGCATCGAACCAGCGAGGAATATTGTCGGGATCGTGCGTTTTTGGGATAAGCCAGTCACCTTGTTTCATTGCTACCGCCAATAATTGTGCGCTTCAACGAGGGGGCTGAGTTGCTGGCGGCGATTGTGCCACATGACCGGCTTCGGAGGCCAGTGCCTTATCCATTAGGCCACGGGAACAACTCGCCTCGTTGGTTCGCTGTGTTTGCCACTATCATTCCGCTATTAAGCCAGTCACCTAATGTCACGCGATTTGTTAAGGTTGCTACCATTGCAATAATTAGCACAGGCGTGCTATAATACACGTGGGAGGGCAACACACCATGAAACGACTTACTCAATCCGCATCCATCTCAGCATCAGGCAGCCCTGCCAGAATTTCGTTGAGCTTACTCATTCGTTCCGCTTCGGGCACTTTGTCCAGCGCTAATTTCACGCTTTCGAGCCAGTCCAGCACAACCTTGCGCTCATCATCCGCCAAGCCGATTAGTGGCGCGTCTGGCACGGGATAGCCTAACACTTCGAGGATCGTGAAGTCGCCAAGCCGCTCACCGATAGCATAAGCCGTTTGCATCGACGTTGACAGGTTCTCACCGCTAACCATATTCATCAGGTAGCTGTATTTAATTCCGAGCATATCCGACCACTTTTTTAGAGACAGTCGGCCGTGTTCGGCTTGCCATTCCAAATATTTATATTCCAGCCATTCTTTCAGTGTTTGCATAATAAATCACCATTTATTGACATTATACACAATTCCAGACCAATTTTACTAATTCGGTGAAAAGTGCTTGACAAGAATACACAATAGTGTATAATCACCATCAGAACGAGTTAACAGCGTAAATAGAGAGAGGTTGAATGGCAACACGAAACAAGCAGAACAACAAAAGAACACTGGTAGGGGTATGGCTGACCGATGAGGCACTCGCCAAGTTAGACGAGATGACCAGGGTCACAAGGTCCGAAACAATCCGCATTTTGATCGAAGCGGCTTACCAACTGAGAGGCAACTAATGGACGGACACACGCAATTAGACGCCAACGACGACTGGCGCTACCACATGACAATCGTCAACGCGATAGCCGAAGCCGGCACGAACGAAGAGGTTGCCGAAATCCAGGCGAATTGCACGCACACGTACAAGACCGCGAGCCGCGAGTGCTGGCATTGTGGATTTATCAAGCCCAACGATCCAACGTTGGATGATGTGCCTTTTTAATGGAGTAGAGATGGTAAAAAAGGGACTTAGGTTAGACCAAATACCAGAACGAGTAATCGCACGTTTTTATGAACGATTTACTAAAAGTGACGATGGCTGTTGGACATGGAATGGCACAACTAAATCGATTGGCTATGGCTATTTGCACATAAAAGAAAATCGAGTGCTTAAGGCTTTTCTTGCTCACAGAATAGCCTACATTCTCAATTACGGGGACATTCCCGACGGTCAATGGGTTTGTCACACTTGCGACAATCCTAAATGCGTAAATCCTGAACACTTATTTCTTGGCACTCCATACGATAACTGGAAAGATGCGTTTGACAAAGGACACCTTCAAGCAACCTATAAAAAATTAGGGGATGCTAATCGGAGCACACGAAGACTTACAAAAAGCCAATTAGTTGAGGTTTTAGAACTGCTTGACAAGGGGGTTTCTCAATCAGAAATTGCAAGGAAATTCGGCTATTTATCTTCCGGTCCGATAGCGATGATAGCACGCGGCGAAAACTACATTCAACTTGTTGCAGAAATTCGCAACAAATCACAATCATTTTAGGAGGCAGACATGGAAGCAGCGTTAGCGTTTATCTTGATGACAATCGTAATCGGCGCGCCGTTCGTTTTGCTGGCGTGGATTAGCGACGTACTGACAGAGAGTGAGCGTATCCGATGACCGAAAGCAAGCTGTTGCTGGAATACCAATTCTCAATCGAGCACGCAATGGAAACGGTGCGCTATCTCAGGCAGGAAATGCAAGAGATGATCCCGCACAGTATCAGTTGGAATTTGAACAAGCGAGAGATCGATGCCATTATGGAAGAAGTCATGCTCGCAAAGGAACGCGTAAAGGAGCTATCGTGAACAAGTCAGAAAGTATCGTCAATCTATCGAAGGCGCTCAGCCAAGCACAGGCGGAATTTCCTGCCATCAAATTCGATTCGGTCAATCCATTCCTCAAGAACGGTTACGCCAGTTTAGGCGCAATCATCCACGCGGTCAAGCCGATATTAGCCAAGTACGGTCTGGCGACCAGTCAACTCACTTTTGGCGAAGACGGGGTGATCGGTGTCGAGACCGTACTCATCCACAACTCAGGCGAATGGATCTGCAGCTCCGTTTCAATGTCAGTTGGCGAGGAACGCGGCAAGTCAAGCGCACAGGTGGCTGGGTCAATCATAACATACTTGCGCCGCTACGCTTTAGCCTCGTTGCTGGGCATTTACTCAGACGAAGACGGTGACGCGAACAAGCCACAAGCCGCGCCGGTCAAGGTTGAAGATCCTGAAGCGCCAACAATGCCGTTGGAACGGGCGCTCATCATGACCAACAGCGAAGGCGTCAAATACAGCGACCTGCCAAGCGAGAAGCTTCAGGCGATGCAGTTGGGGATCAATAAGGCGCTCAAGAACAACAACCTGAACCCTGAAGACCGCAAGGTTTACGAGGACAAGTTGGCCGCCAGCAAGGTCATCATCAAGGCACGCGCGAATAAAGAAATTTAGCGTGGATGCCTCCTTCACCCACGAGCCTGCCGGCGGGCGTTATTCACCGGAAGAAGGGCATCTATGAACCCAAGTGATTATTACCGCCTGAAATCTGCCGAGATCAAGGAAGCCGACATCCGCCTGGTTGCCGCTTGCATGAGCGACCACATCGGTGAGGACAACGCCGTACGCATCGAAAAGTTAGCGGAGCGGGTTGGCTTCGGTGAGCGCCAGGTACGCGACATGCTGGAAACGTTGGTGGTTGACTACGGCTGGCCAATCGGCGCTCATGCTGGCATTGCAGGGCGCTGGATTATCAACAACGAAGAGGAACGCTGGCACGTGGCGAACGAATTGCTGAGCCGCGAGAACACGACACGCAAGCGCCGGATGGTGATCGAACGCGCAAAGTTGCCGGCAAAGTTGGAGCTGGACCGCGCGCCGCAGATCGGATTGTTCTGATGGCTTGGGCGCGCATTGACGACAACTTTTTTAATCATCCGAAGGTGCGAAAATCTGGTAAGGATGCGATCATATTTTACGTGGCTGCACTATGCCATTGCAACGCGTTTTTGACTGAAGGTTTTATCGCTGATGACATGCTCGATTTAGTTGGTATGCAGGCATTCCAACGCAGACCAAAAGAACTTGCAGACCGCCTTGTTGAGTGCGATTTACTCGATAGAGTGGAGGGCGGATACCTCATCCACGACTTCCTTGATTACAACTATTCACGCACACAAATCGAAGAAATAAAAAGCAAAAGGTCAGACGCAGGAAAGCAAGGAGGTCGTCCAGCAAAAGCAAACGAAAAGCAAAACGAAAGCAAAATGAAAGCAAATGAAAAGCAAAACGAAAGCCATACCCATACCCATGTTAATACCCATACAGATGAAGAATTAAAAGATAAACCAGCTGCTGCTTATTCAGGCAAAAACTCAGAATTGTACGTGGCATTCGAAGCCATAACGCCGGTTACAGAACGCATCGCCACCGCCATAGACAGCGCGGTGAACATCTACTCCGCCGGCTGGGTTCGTGACGCCATTGCCGAAGCGACTGGCAAGGGCAAGACGTTCGGCTATGTCAACAGCATCTTGGAACGTTGGAAGCGCGAAGGCAGGAACGGTGCGAAGCCGACCAAGTACGACGCGATCGTTCAGGCTGGCACTTACGAAGCCTGGTCGAAGCGAGGCGCGCGGTGAAATATTGCTCTCAATGCTACTGGTCGAGCAACAAGCCGGACGCGTTCCCGCCTTACTGGTACTGCGTGCTTCACAAGTGCGCACGGATCACGCGGGACGAGGACGCGGCGGAGTGCGTGGATTACCTCGATATTCGAGACAAGTTGAAAGTTCAAACTAATTCAGAGGAGCAGAAATAATGTACCAAAAACTAATCATTATCGGCAATCTCGGACGCGACCCAGAACTCCGCTTCACCGCAGACGCCAAGCCTGTCTGCACGCTATCGGTGGCAACGTCGCGCAAATATGGCGACAAAGACGAAACAACCTGGTGGCATATTACCGTCTGGGACAAGCAAGCGGAATCGTGCGCGCAATTCCTGACGAAGGGCAGCAAGGTGCTGGTCGAAGGCAGGCTTGCGCCAGACGCGAACGGCGGTCCGAAAGTGTTCCAGCGCAAGGACGGCACGTGGGGCGCGAGCTACGACGTGGTGGCGGACAATGTGCGCTTCCTGGGTGGCAAGGCTGAGCCGGAAATTGACGAGAGTTACTAATGCGCTACCTCATCCGAAACTACAACGAGTCGGGTGAGTTCGAGGTGGAGGCGCTGACGTACTCGCGCCTCCGCAAGCTGATTGAGGCTGAGTGCCACGACCGCAACTGGATCGTGGATGACACTTGGGCGGAACGAACGGATCAGAAACAGGAGCAGACCGATGGTAGACGTGAGCAAGTCAATAATCGCAGGTAATGTTTCGTTGCGCGAACATGAAGGAATGACGCAGGTATTTATACAAGGCTTCAATCCGTGGTGGCTGAATGGCGAGCAGATGCGCGACTTGGCGCAAGCGGTGCAGATGTGGGTCGAGCGTGAGGCGGAGGTGGCGGCATGAAAGCCAAGAAATGCAAGGACGCGCTGATTACGGCGTACCGGATTGACAATCAGGAGTTGAAGCGCAAGTTGGAGGAGTCGGAGGCTAAGTGTGACGAGTTAGCGTCTGAGTTATCACATTTGGAATCACGTATAGGTACGTTATTTGACGAGGCGCGTAGATTGTACACTCGTGCCAGACGTGCGGAGCAGATGATTGGATGGCTCATCGCAGTCGGCAACATTCTGCTGAACCAGGACGGCATGGACAACGACATCGTGACGCGAGCCGAGAACGAGTGGCGCAAGTTGGTGGATGAGTGGAGGCAGAGATGAGCTTCGTTACCGGCTTGATCGTTGGCATCTTCGTTGGCGCGAACGTTGGGCTGTTGGTGTTCGCGCTGTTGGTCGCAGGGGCGCGCGATGAAGACTAACTGCCTGAATTGCAAGCATTGGAACAGGTCAAGCGATCCGGTGATCGGATTCTGCGTGGTGCTGAATGAGTGGGAGTTCCAGCTTGAGGGCGGGTTACTGGAGTGCCCGCGCTGGCAACAAGGCGAGGAGCGCACACCGCACAACGAAAGGGCAACCCACGTGGTGCACAAGACCGATGAGCAGATTGAGTTGGAAAACCGCATCGCGGACATGGTATTTGACGGCAGCACGTTGACCGACATCCGGCTTGGGTTGGGCGTGAGCAACGAGCGCATCAAACGGGTTATGGTGGAAAGGGGGCTGGAGTTGAAAGAGCAGCCGAAATTCAAGCCTTACGCGCTCGAAGGTGAGCAACTGGCAAGGCTGGCGCGGTTGCGTTCGGACGGGCACAGCATCTGGGGCTTGAGCAGGGAGTTCAAGGTCAGCCGTCCGGCGGTCAAGACGGCGCTAAACCGGATGGGGCTGAAATGAGCGAGCTTGAGGACCTGTTCGTTGTGCAGGTTAGAGCGTTGGGGTTGCCAGAGCCGGAGCGGGAGGCGTGCGTGATACCAGGGCGCAAGTTCCGGTTCGACTTCTGCTTTCGTGAGGCGCGGTTGCTGATTGAGATCAACGGCGGCACGTTCACGCGCGGAGGGCACTCGACCGGCTTGGGGATAAGGCGCGATTACGAGAAGGCGAACCTGGCGCAATTAGCCGGCTGGCGCGTGCTGTCGTTCGACGGCAAGGCGGTCAAGAGCGGCGAGGCTGTTGAGATGGTCAGGAAGGCATTGGAGGCGGAATGAACTTGGATGACATGTTCGCAACGAACGACACGATGAGCGTTGACAACAAGCTGGACGCGCAAAGGGCAATCGACAAGCTCGGTCACATCGACCGAGCTATTTTGTACCTATGGGTATGTGGGTTTAGTCAAACTGAGATTGGTTCAATCTTCGGATATTCGCAAGGTCATATTTCCAAATTACTCGATAAATTGCATAGTAAGGCATAGTTGTGACGCTATCTTTAGTAGAGGACTAACTATGGCAAGATTCTGTCCATGCGGCAAGTCGATAACCAATAAACGTTGGATTTGTGCTGAGTGTGGAAGTATCTATGGTTACGTTGCCGCCGAATGGCCTGAATGGTTACGGCTAATCGTCAACGACAATAACCGCGTTGAGCTTAGCGACAGACGGCACGAGCACCTTCAATTGTCAGAAATCGAACCTAATGGTCGGGGCGGCTATCGAGCTAAACCGACCTTTGCCTTGCGCGGATGCAGGGAAATCTCACACGTTCACGAATAATCAATAACTTACGGAGGCTTTGAATGGACTGGATGCCGATATTTAGCAAGGTACTGGAAGCGGTGCTGATCGCCGTATTGCCGCCACTCGCGGTCGCTGTCTTGGGGCTGGTGATTGCGCTGGCACGTAAGGCTTGGATGCAGGCTAAGGACTCATTCGCGCCGCAGATCACCGACTTGCTCGAAGACGCTGCCAAGATGGCGGTGAGGGCAGCGGAACAAGCTGGCATTGCCGAGCTGATTGACGACAAGAAACAGTACGCGATCCAGATCGTGGAGTTGTGGCTTGAGGCGCGGCACGTGAGCGTGGACATTGACCTGATCGACGCGGCTATCGAGGCGGCGGTGCTGCAACTAATCAACAAGCCGGAAACGCAGTCGGCTACCGAGCGCTGGCTGGACAAAGGGTAACCGGCGATGGAAGCTGTGCCTATTATTGCATGGGAGCAAGCGGTCTACGTTTGCCTATTCATCGCGTTCTTCGGCGGTGTGCTGGCATGGCTGACAAAGCAATCCGAAAAATGGCAAGAATTTATCTTCAAGGTTGATAACCAATGGCGGCAGTTCAACAAGGAACAGCGCGAGGAAAACAATTGCGCGATGAGCGACGTGAATGAGAGCCTCGCCAACCTCGCTTCGATTACCGGCAAGCTGGTAATGACCGTTGACGAGATGCGCGCGGACATCAACACGCACGACAAGCAGGCGAAGGAAATCCTGGCGCTCGTGTCGAAGCCAGTGCCAAAGCCGCGAGTGAAGCCGCAATGAAGTGGCTGACCGACTTTCAGGGCGGACGCGAGTGTTTGTGGACGTACTCGCGCATGGTATTGCGCACTCGATTGGTTTGGCAGAATGATTATGTCTAAATTATGTCCTAAATGTAATCGCATCTTGAACACTTGCGAGTTTTACAAGAACAAATCTCGTTACGACGGCTTGTGTGGGTGGTGCAAAGAATGTTCAAAAGCATACTTAAAAGCTGGCAATGCTGAAGGACGTTGGGCTGAGTCAAAAGCAAAGTGGCGTGAAGAGAATATCGAAAAACTCCGAGAGCAAAACAGAATAGCAACACGCAAATGGTTCAAAACCGATAAAGGCAAGGAATATAAACAAAACTATCAAAAGTCAGAAAAATACCACGAGTACATTCGAAAGCTAAATAGCACTCCAGAACGAAGAGAAAAACACCAACTCGATAATGCAAGACCAGAACGCGTGTTGCAAAGAAAAAAGTATCAAGAAAGCGATCTTTATAAACAGACAAGAGCACTTTATCGACAATCGGATGGCGGAAAACAGGCTATTGCATCCGCCTCAAGCCGAAGAAACGCACGAAAAAAAGGATTGGTCTGTGATCTTACAACGGTGCAATGGCGATTGATTTTAGAAATGTACGGTAATAGGTGCGCCTATTGTGGAAGTGAAGAAAACATTCAACAAGAACATGTAATTCCAGTCTCACGAGGTGGCGGAACAACAATGGACAATATTGTTCCAGCGTGCAAAAAATGTAACATGAGCAAGAAAGATAAAACTCCTATCGAGTGGCTTCTCGCGCAAAGACGAAGCGCGATTACTGTTTAAGACGAGGCTGATTTGGCAGAGGCAGTAATTCGCTTTGACGCGATTGTGGCAAAGGCGCAGACGCTATCGGATGGAGGCATCCGAATAACGCTTGACTTACCAGAGTCGGCAATCCCGCAAATGGCGATGCTGATTGAGGCGAAGCGCGAGGGCGTTCCGTTGGTGTTCGATGCGAGGGTAAAGAGCTAAGTACCAAAATGAACCGCACAAGTACTGTTTTTGACACGCTCGATGAGCGAGAGACCGCCTATGTTTTAGCGCGGTCTGATGCGGTTAGTAACGCGGAAGCACTGCGGAATTGTGGGTTTTCTAAAGGCTGGTTGAATAACAGAAACATTGATGAACTAAATAGTCGCGCCGATAGATTGAGAAAAGACAAGGCAGTCAGAGCCGTCATGTTGCTATCTGATGCGGTTGAGGAAGCCGCGAAGGTGAAGATTGCTGGATTGCGTGTGCGTGACGACCGCATCAAACAGGCGGTTGCCACTGAGATTATCGAACGGGAACTTGGCAAAGTGCCGCAAAAGTCAGAGGTAACAGGCGCGGAAGGAAACGCGCTTGAGATTATTGTGAGATATGCCGACCAGACAAATCGAATTAATCCTGCCTAATGCGCCACATCCGGCACAACGACAGATACTCGATGAAGCAAAGCGGTTCAACGTGGAGGTTTGTGGTAGGCGATTTGGCAAAACACAACTTGACATCTTCGAGGCGGTCCCGGTGGTTTTAGCAGGAGCGCCAGTTGGAATTATGTTCCCAACTTACAAGATGCTTTCGGACGTGTGGCGTGAGTTCGTCAATGTCTTCGCGCCGCTGAAAAAGGATAAGAGCGAACAGGAACATCGGCTTGAGCTGGTCACGGGGGGCGTGATTGAAATGTGGTCTGCTGAAGCGGCTGACGCTGTTCGTGGCAGAAAATACAAGCGCCTGATATTCGATGAGGCGGCAATGGTAAGCGATTTGATGAATACTTGGAACGCTATTTTGAGACCGACATTGGTTGACCTGAAAGGCGATGCCTATTTCAAATCAACGCCAAAAGGCAGAAACGGCTTTCATCAATTGTTCCAGTTGGGGCAAGACGAATTGAATACCGAATGGAAGTCGTGGCAATTTCCGACAAGCGCCAACCCGACCATTGCAAAAAGCGAAGTTGAGGCCATGCGTGACACTATGCCGGAATTGATTTACCGTCAGGAAGTGTTGGCAGAATTTATAGATTCTGACGGCGGCGTCTTCCGGCGCGTTCAGGAGGCTGCAATATTATCACCGCAAGAGCCGCAGCCTAACCGTCAGTACATTGCCGGCGTGGACGTGGCTTCATCCGTTGATTTTACGGTGGTGTGCGTGTTCGATGTGGAAGCGCGTGAGCAAGTCTGGCAGGATCGCTTCAACCGCGTGGATTACCCGGTCTTGGAAGACAGATTGGTAAGCGTGTACCAGCGTTATCACATGTCATCCATGCTTGTGGAATCGAACAGCATTGGTAGACCAGTTATTGATAATTTAGTCAAGCGTGGTTTGAATATCGTGCCATTTACGACGACTTCGGCGACGAAGCAGTCAATTATTCAGAGCTTGCAATCAGCCTTCGAAAATGGGCAGATTCGAGTCCTGAACGACGCGGTGCTGGTCGGTGAGTTATTGAGTTTCGAGGCGACCAGGAACGCGTCGGGCAGCTTCAGCTACAGCGCGCCGTCAGGGATGCACGACGACTGCGTGATGAGCCTGGCGATTGCGTGGAGTGGCATGGAACAGCGTGTACGTGTGGTCAAGAATCCGTTCTATGAATATTAGAGTGAGGCTATATGGGATTATTAACTAACTTTCGGAACTGGTTACTTGAACCGCTGCTTGGCCACGAGTGGGTGACAAAACAGAACGAGCTAACGACTCGGCGCGATTATCGCAAGGGCATTCACAAGCAACCGATTAAGTCGGCGGATGATGCCATTATCGTTAATTTTATCGGCTTGCAGGTGGACCGGAGCGTGGCCAACCTGTTCGGCAAAGAGCCGGCGTTTGACCTGCCTGGCGAATCAGACGCGCCGGCGCAGCAGTACATTGACGAGGTGTGGCGCGCTAACCGCAAGCAGAACCTCTTAAAACAAACGGCAGTCTACGGGGCTGAAGCTGGCACGTGCTACATGAAGATACTGCCAGACGGGGCGCTCACGAGGGACGGCAGGTTAGTTCCGCGCTTGATTGCGTTGGATCCTGCAACCGTGACAATGGACGCGCTGGCAGAGGATATTGAGACGGTCATTCGCTACACCATCGCGTATGCGATTGTTGACCAGACAACCGGCAAGGACAAGGCGATTCGGCAGGTTACGGAGCACGATCCTGATACGGGTAACTGGATTATCACCGATTACGAATCAATCAACGGGGCACGCTGGGAGCAAACCAACGTGCAGGTGTGGGAGTACGACTTCGCGCCAATTGTGCACTGGCAGAACTTACCAGAAGTCGGCAGTCCTTACGGACGACCCGACATTACCGCCGACCTGATTGACTTGCAGGACAAGATCAATTTTGTTTCGTCCAACACGGCGAAGATTATCAAATATCACGCACATCCGAAGACATGGGGACGGGGCGCGTTGAGTCAGGCGAAGGTGGAGTGGGGCGTGGATGAGATGGTTATGCTATCCGACTCTAACGGCATGATCCAGAACCTTGAGATGCAGTCGGATTTGGGCTCGTCTTTGAGCTTCATCCGCTACCTGCGCCAGGCTATGTTTGACGTTGCGCGGTCGGTGGACATTGACTCGCTGGCGGATAAACTCGGTTCATTGACGAACTTCGGTTTACGCGTGTTGTACCAGGATGCGCTGAGCAAGCTCGAAGAGAAGCGGGGGCTTTACGGTGAGGGGATTGTGGAAATCAATCACCGGCTTTTGGAGCTTGCCGGCGCGCCTGATTCGGACGGCGGCGAGGTCGAATGGCCTGATATTATGCCTACCAACGACAGCGAGGTCGCACTCGCTATCCGGACCGATTTGGAGCTTGGCTTGGTGAGCAAACAGACGGCGGCTGGCATAAGGGGCTACGTTTGGGAAGACGAGGAACAGCGCATTGCTGACGAATCGGCGGCTGGTGATAATCTTGGAAGTGCACTTCTCAGGACTTTTAGTCAAGGAGGATAACACTTGCCAACACCGACCGAACTCGCCACGCAGTTTAGAAACGCCGTCAACCGACAGGACGCTTTGGCGTTGGGGCGATTGGCGCGAACCTACTCGCAACTTTACGCACGGATGAAGGACAAACTGGACGCGCTATTGCTGGTTATTTCGAACATGGAAGAGCCGACAAAGGGGCAGGTATTCAGGCTTGCGCAGTATCAGAACCTTATCAGGTCTATCGAATCGGAGCTTACGAAATACTCCGGCTTCGTTGAGATGGAAATCAAGGCTAACGCGCAGGCCTCCATTGACTTAGCGGTCAAGCAGACGGCGGCTTACTTGAAAGCGGCTGGTTACGCATTGCCGAAGTCCTTGCCAACGAACGCGATATATTCGATGCTCGGTTTTCTGCAGGAAGATTCGCCGCTCTGGAAACGGATTGGTGAGCTGGCTGGCACGCACGCGCAGAAGGTAGCGGACTCGTTGCTTGAGGGTATTGCGCTTGGATACAACCCTGCTAAGACTGCGAAGATGTTCGAATCAGTTATGGGTGGCGGACTGACGGACGCGATGAGAATGTCACGCACCTCTCAGCTTTACGCCAACCGAGAAGCGGCGCGGGCAAGTTACGCGGCGAACGCGGACGTGGTGATCGGTTGGATGTGGAACGCGTCAATGGATGGCGATGTTTGCATGGCTTGTGCGATTGAGAATGGCACAATCCACGAAATAGACGAGCCAATGGACAGCCACTACAACTGCAGGTGCGTGAGCACGCCGGTTGTGAAGGGGTACGAATACGACAATCAAAAAGGGGAGGACTGGTTCAAGGGACTATCTGAATCAGAGCAAGAAAAGATGATGGGGAAACAAACTTTTGACGTTTGGAAAGCCGGTGGATTTGAGCTTAAGGATATGTTAGGACGGCGGCATGATGATGTCTACGGCGAGATGCTTCAGACCAAGCCGCTTTGGGATTTACTTGGCGGAGAGCCGCCGTACAAAACGAAATAATCATGGAGGAAACCGAGATGGTGGACGAATTGAAAGCGCCTGAGACAGGCGAACAACAGGTTGACACGCAAGTAATCGACAAGACCGAGACGGTTGAGGAGTTGAAAGCGCGATTGGACGAAGCCGAACGCCGCGCAAAGAATAAGGCGGATGAGGCAGATCGTCACTTCAAGAAACTGGCGAAGTTTGAGCAGGAAGAGGCTAAGCGCAAGGAAGCCGAGATGACCGAAATTGAGCGAGCCAACAAACACGCGCAGGAACTTGAATTGAAAGTCAGGCAACTTGAAATTAATAGGTTGCAACATGACATTGCGGCAAAAGTGGGATTAGACCCGCGCTTGGCTGACAGATTGAAAGGCGAGACGCCGGAAGAACTGGAAGCGGACGCGAAGTTTATCCTCGAAACGCAACCGAAACAAAAAGCCGCACCGAATACGGGCGCTACGAATCCAGGTGAGCAAGCCTCGAAAGAGGAAACACGAGCACAGAAGCTCGAAAGACTTGTCGGGAGTGACGCGAATATTTGGAGGGGCGGCGGAATCAACTGGGGACCTGAAAATCCTCAATAGGAGTAATACATTATGGCTGCATCAACTTATGATGACATCAAAACTTTGGTCGCAAACGTTTACGAACTTGCGCTATTTACCGCGCAGGAAGGCAACGTACTTGCGCCATTGGTAACAACTTTCGGCGACTATCAGGGTCTTGCACCCCGCGTCTACGGCGAATACAGCGGCGGTACTTTTAGCGCCATCGCTGGCACTGTGGATATGACCGCTGAAACCTTCAGCGCAACCGCTGGGGGCACAATCACGCCTTCAACCTATGGTCAGCAGATTAGCCTGACCATGAACCGCATTAAGAGCGATCCTGCCGGTGCACAACGTGACGCAGGTCGTTACTTGGGCGAAACCGCCGCTGCTCACATTGATACCAACCTTGCCGGTACATTGGCTGGCTTGACCGGTGGCACTGTGGGAACAGCAGGCGGCACTTTGACTTGGGCTAACGTCTTCAACGCACAGGCTGTTATGCGCGGGAACAAAATCTACGGTCGTTACTCGGTCGTGATCCACCCGATGCAATGGTACTACCTGACTTCCGCTTCATCCGGTGTTCCGACCCTCATGCAGAGCGAAGACTTGAAGAATCGCTTTATGAGCGGCTTTTATCAAGCCTCTCTCGACAATATGGACTTCTTCGTTGACGCAAACATCACAAGCGGTACTGCCGCAATCGGTGCAATGTTCAGCAAGGAAGCACTTGCCCTCGACATTCGTCAGGGATTCACGATCAACCCGCAATGGGATGCCTCATACGCCGGTGTTGGCGCGTGGGAACTCAACGCTTCGATGGTCTACGGCTACGGTGTATACCGACCAACCTACGGCGTGCAGTTGAAGGGCACGTCTGTCTAACAACTGACTTGATGGGCAAGGATAGGGCGTATACCCCGACAAACGGCACGCTCCACCGCTTCCTTGCCCCAACGGAGCGCAAGCTGGAGGCTTGAAAACAATATGAGAATCAACTGGTTCAGTAACAGCCCAGCCGCTTGTACTGGCTATGGGAATCAAACAAAAACATTCGTGCCTCGTCTTGCGAAACTGCTTGACGGAGGTATCTCTATCACAGCCTTTTTTGGCGTGCAAAGCGGTGTGTTGAATGTCAACGGGATCAAGGTCTATCCGTCATTCAAACACCCATACGGGCAAGATGTTATCGGTGCTCACGCGGTTTGGGATCAAGCAGACGCGGTCATTACTCTGCTCGATATTTGGGTCGTTCAGTCTGAAAACATACCGATGCCCTGGTTTCCCTGGTTTCCGATAGACCACGAGCCAATGCCGGAAAACGTGCTGGCATCGGCAAGGAAGGCAACCAAAGTAATCGCAATGAGCAAGTTTGGCAAGCGGATGTGCGAAATGGCAGGTCTGGACGCTTGGTACATTCCGCACGCGGTTGACACGAAAGTGTTCAAGCCGTTAGACAGACAAGAGGCACGCGAACACCTGGAATGGCCACAGGATAAGTTCATTGTTGGAATGGTCGCAGCGAACAAGGGCAATCCTTCTCGCAAGGCGTTCTATGAGCAAATTGCCGCATTTGCCGCTTTGCATCACGAACACCCCGACACGATGATGTATCTGCATACAGACGCAGGTTTGAACGGCGGGGAGGTTGTGAACCTGCCGAAATTCATCAAACGGATGGGGCTGAAACTTGGCGAGGACGTTGTGTTTTGCGATCCGTACCATTACGGGCTCGGATTTCCTGATGAGTACATGGTTGATGCTTACAACGGAATGGACGTGTTGACTAACGTGGCATTGGGCGAAGGGTTTGGTATTCCGATTCTCGAAGCGCAGGCTTGCGGAACACCGGTGATTGTTGGCGACTGGACTTCGATGAGCGAGTTATGTTTTGCAGGCTGGAAGATTGACAAAGCAGAGGCGCTGCCGGTTTATCACGATTACTTTGACGCGTTCCAATGGCAGGCGACCACAGCGGCGATCTATGACCGAATGGAGCAGGCTTACGCAGCGAAAGGTGATTACGAGTTGCGCAATCAGGCAAGACGGGGCGCGTTGCCTTACGATGCCGATGATGTGACACGCCAATACTGGAAGCCGGTACTGAAAGAGATGGAGCAGATTATCAAGGACAAGTCGGCTACCAGTTTCGAGCAGGCGGTGAAAGCATGAGCACACTTCAATTAGGCTGCGGAATCAGACCGATAGAAGGTGCGGTCAACCACGACAAGGAAAAGCACTCTGACTTTGTAGACATCGTATGGGATTTGGAAGTAATGCCCTGGATTTGGGGCGATGAAGAGTTTGACAAAATCATCGCGCTTGACGTTATGGAGCACTTGAGAGTTGAAGTCTTCGAGTGGCTCGATGAGTGTTGGCGGATATTGAAACCAGGCGGGCAATTGGTATTACGTTTGCCAGCTTGGGATCACGAGAACAGCCACATTGACCCGACGCATCGGCGCTTGTTCCACGAACATACTTTTGATTACTGGGATAGGCGCACAAGTTACTTTGACAATTACGGTAAATTCTACTTCCCACAAAACAAATGGTGGACGGTGGAATCCGTTGAACGCCGTGATAACAGCTCGAATATCGGCTATGTGCTGAAAAGGCAAGCATGACCCTGAGTATCGTTTGCGTTACCAACTGCGAGCCGCACGCTGGCAAGTTCCTAAAGCGTATACGCGCCGATGCTGACATACTGGGTGCTGAACTCGTACTCGGATTTGATTGCGCTGAAATCCCGCAGGAGTTCGTCGGGCTTGCGGATGTGGCTGTGATAGTCAAGAGCAAGGGTTACCTTGAGAGCGTGCTTGACGAGGTGCTTGCCAAATGTACCGGCGATTACATCTTGCGCCTCGATGATGACGAGACTATCAGCTGTTCGCTTATGGATTGGCTTCAGGCTAAATGGTACGAGTCGGGCGACGTGTTCGCCTTCCCGCGTCCTTACTTCTGGGAGGACACGCGGCATTTCCTGCCCGCGCTCCTGCCTGACTACCAGACGCGGCTAACCACGAAGGCGAAGGCGGGTGGGCGCAGGGAGATCCACGTTGGCAGCCCGTTTGGAACGGGGCAACTCGTGCCGTTCCCGATTGAGCATCACAAGTTTCTTGTCAAGACGCTCGCGCAACGGGAAGAGATTGCCGCACGCTACGAGTCTATTCGGCAAGGCGCTGGTACGTTGCCTTATTTTGGTATGTATAACTTGCCAGAAAAATACTTTGAGCACCTTGAGGTCATGGATTACTCATGCTGATAGAACACGTTGAAACCAATATCACTATTGCCTGCAATAACGCCTGTGTTGGCTGCAACCACTTTGCGCCTATGCAGAAACCTACCTTTGCAGAACCATTGCAGATTGAGCGTGATCTGGCAGCGTTCGGCAAAGTGGCTCACATCCAGCGTTACGCGCTTATTGGCGGGGAGCCAACCCTGCACAAACGCATTGATGACATCCTGCAGATTGCAAAAGATAGCGGCACGGTGGATTTGATCGAAGTGTGGACTAACGGGTACAGGCTGAAAGATATGACTGAAACGTTCTGGAAGCTGGTAGACGAGATTGACCTGACACTCTATCCAGGAAAGCCAGTTGACCTTGATTTTATCCAGCGTAAATGTGCTGAATATGGCAAGAGTTTGAAAGTCAAACGTGGAGCGGCGGATTTTACGACCCTACTCTACAAACGCACAGCAAGCGAACATGAAGCGGCTGGTATCTATCGAAGCTGCTGGTATAGGACTTTTTGCAGGGTGCTGGATAACGGCTTCTTTTACCGCTGTTGCACCAGCCCATTTATCCCAAAGTTGATCTTGGGTAAGCCTGAAGGTACGGACGGAATCGCACTTGAAGGATTGACAGAGTTGAATCTGTACGAGTATTTGACGGCAATTGAAACGCCGCAATCCTGCTACCGCTGCGCAGGACACGCCGGTAAACATATCGGCTGGCGGGAAGCAAGCCGTAAAGAGTGGCTTGATGAAAGCATGAGGTAATATGGCACGAACAGGAATGCAGACACTAATTGACACGGTACGTGGGTTCGCCAACGCCGATCCTGATGAATGGGAAGTCACAAGCGACTCGTCAATCGTCACCTATTGGAGCGATGAAGAAATCCAGCGCGTGTTAGACCGGCACAAGGTTGAGTACATTCACGCGCCGCTTGAACCAGTCACCTCTTATTCGGGCGGAAGTGCGGTTGTGCTGCAATACCGGACAGAGATCGGCAACATCGAAGGCGGTACGTTATTTTCGATTGAGGATACATCTGGAACTGTAAGCGGTTACACAACGGATTACACGCGCGGTATTGTCACATTCTCGACAGACCAAAGCGGCAAGTCATTCTACTGGAGCGGATTTGCTTATGACTTGTACGCCTCCGCTGCCGACATATGGCGGATGAAAGCCTCTCACGTTGCGGGACTGGTTGACTTCTCAACCGACGGTCACTCGATCAAGCGAAGTCAGCAGGCGCAACAATACTTGAACATGTCGCAATACTTCCAGAGCCGGAGCGAGAGCGAGGGAGTTACGACCACGAAAATCGTGAGGGATGATCTATGAGTATTGCATTGACCGCAAGGGAACTGGCACAAATGCGAGAGGACATTGAGGACTTGATGCCTGATACCTGCAATATTTTGAGCGTGGCTTATACATCGGACGGTGAAGGTGGAATGGCTGAAACGTGGGGAACTGCGACTGCGAATGTGGCTTGCAGAATTGACTATCGAAGCGGTTCTGAGAAGTTGACCGGCGGTGCGATCCAATCTTATAGCAAGGCGGTATTGAGCCTGCCTTATACCACCGCAATCAGCACGAAGAACCGAATCCAGATTGGCGCTTACATCTGGTCGGTATTGAGCGTAAATGATAAGCAGAGTTGGGACGTGGTAAGACGTGCTGAATTGGAGCGTGTGCAATGAGCATAAGCGTTAGTGTTGACACAAGCAAGTTGAACGAATTGCTTTCCAAAGTACCTGGAAACAAACAAAAGGCTGTCCGTTCCGCTGCTTATTACATTCTGGGTGAATCGCAGAAATCTAACGCGTACAAAAATCGGACTGGTTACTTGCGTGGGAGCGGAAGGGTCAACGAAGCGTACGGTGATTTTGTGAATGTCGAATATGGGGCTGAATATGCCGGTTACGTTGAAATGGGTACTCGCAAGATGGGTGCAAGACCGTTTCTGAAGCCTGCGGTTGAAAAGGGCGAATCCAGGCTGATTCAATTACTGAAAGAGGGGCTGTTCAAATGACCTCACCTTACAACGCACTCAACGCGGCAATTTATACGAAATTATCAGGTGGTACGGCTCTCACAGGCGCATTAGGTGGAACGTGCATTTATCACGGGGTTGCGCCGGAAGGTAGAGCGTTGCCTTACGTGGTATGGAGTTACGCGGCTGGGGGTGCTGACAATTTTACCCCGCGTGAAAGTGTGCAGGAAGTTGTATATGTCAGGGCTTATGCAGACACAGCGAAGGGTGCTGCAACAATTGACGCGCATATCAACAACCTGCTATCAGGAACGCTTACCGTGACCGGCTGGAATAATTTTTGGCTGGCACGCGAAGAAGATTTTTTACTGCCCGAAATTGACGAGGCAGGAAAGCATACGTGGGCTTGCGGTGCTTATTACCGCGTACGTATGGATAAATCATAAAAGCTATAGGAGAACAAAATGGCTGAAATTACTGGAAAAGACTTAGTTGCAACTTGGGCATATAGCGGTGGTACGGTGAACTTGAATACTGACTTCCGCACGCTCTCGATCAACCCGAACATCGACCTGGCTGAAACCACTGCCGGTGCTGATACCGACAAAACCTACATCCCGACGATCAAGGACGCTACGATCGAATGGTCAGGCTTGTACCAGTCGGCAGGCACGGCACTCGTTAGTGCGCTTGAAGCCGGAACAGGCGGCACACTGACCGTCTACCCTGAAGGTACTGCGTCTGGCAAGCAGAAGGATATCTATCCAGCCATCGCTATGGGCGCGAAGATCAACATCCCTTACGCCGATGTGGTTGAGATTTCCTGCACATTCCAGAAGAACGGGGCAAAGTCTTAATGATCACGCTATCTAACGGACGAGAGATTGAGTACGACTGGAGCGCAATCTCACAAAAAGAATGGCGCGTGCTCATTGACAAGGAAACCGATCCTGATACTAACGACATTATCGTTGGCAAACTGGTAGGAATGAGCGCGGATGAATTAGGTGATTTGAACCCGATTGACTATCGCAAAATCGCAATTGGCATTTGGGAATCGTTCAAAAAAGAAGCCGATCTCAACGATTCAAAAAACTAAGTGGGCGCGTCTACATGGCAGCCGTCAAAAGACAGGGTTTGCCGTGGGAGTATTGGCGGTGGGAACTCGTGAAAGAAACAGGGTGGACGCTGGAGTATGTAGACGC
>Ga0209310_1000614_pt1 | contig 36855 bp, 37 predicted proteins | sample AD_UKC030_MetaG_FD_184415 | JGI IMG/M metagenome (GOLD analysis project Ga0209310, IMG submission 184415) | Active sludge microbial communities of municipal wastewater-treating anaerobic digesters from USA - AD_UKC030_MetaG (SPAdes) (version 2) | ecosystem: Engineered > Bioreactor > Anaerobic >...
CAGCCAGTAGCCCGGCATGTCGATGCGGCTGTTGATCGGCTCGGCCATCACCGTCGCGCCGATGGTCGCGAAGCGGTCGGCGGCGAATTGCAGGTTGGCGACATACGTAGCCTCAAGTTCAGCCTCGCCGTCACCCGCCGGCCGCAGTCCGGCCAGGCAATGCACGCGTTCGCAGTCGAGCACCATCGCGTAATCCAGCGCCTGCTCGACGCTCTCGGCGAACTCTCCCTGGCGATGTGGCAGGCAGGCCAGCCCGCGCTCGCCGCCCGCCCAATCGCCGGCCGAGAGGTTGAACAGCACCTGTTCGAGATTGTTGTCGCGCAGCCAGCCCGCGATTTCGGACGCCGGGTATTCATAAGGAAAAAGGTATTCAACGCCGGTGAACCCCGCCGCAGCCGCCTGCCGGAAACGCTCGGGAAACGGCACCTCGGTAAACAGGAAACTCAGGTTGGCGGCGAACTTTGGCATGGGAACGACAGTCTGCAGGGCGTCGCGAAAGTATAATCCGCCGAACACAAGGAGAGCGAAACGTGAGTGAAGCCGAAAATGAACGCAAGGGCAACCGCCTGTCGAAGATCGTCACCCGCACCGGTGATGCCGGAACCACAGGGCTCGGCGACGGCAGCCGTACCACAAAGGACAGTCTGCGCATCGACGCCATGGGCGAGGTCGACGAGCTGAACTCCAGCCTCGGCGTGCTGCTCTGCGAGGAATTGCCGAACTCCGTGCGCGCTGCCCTGCTTGACGTCCAGAACGACCTCTTCGACCTCGGCGGCGAGCTCTGCCTGCCAGGCATGGAAGTCGTCAAGGAGGTGCAGGTTGCCCGGCTGGAAGCACTCGCCGAAGAATTCAACGCCGACCTCCCCATGCTCAAGGAATTTATCCTGCCCGGCGGCACCCGCCCGGCCGCCCTCGCCCACCTGAGCCGCACCGTCTGCCGGCGAGCCGAACGGGCCATCGTCCGTCTTGCGGCCGTCGAAGCAGCCTCCGAGGCCACCCGCCGCTACATCAACCGCCTTTCCGACCTCCTGTTCATTCTCGGCCGCGTCCTCAACCGCGCCGGCGGGCGCGGCGACGTGCTTTGGCAAAAGGGCAAGACCGCAGCATGAGCGCCTGCGTCATCGGCCACATCACGGTCAAGGATGAAGAAAAATGGGCGCAATACCGCGCCCAGGTGCCGGCAACGCTCGCCCCGTGGGGCGCCGAACTGCTGTTCCGCGGCAAGGTCGACTCCGTTCTTGCCGGCAGCCACCGGCACACCGACACGGTCGTCATCCGCTTCCCCGATGTCGGCACCGTCGATGCCTGGTACCAGTCAGCCACCTATCAGGCGCTGATTCCACTACGACAGCAGGCCGCCGACCTCGACCTCGTCGTCTTCAGCGATTGAAACGCCGTTTGGGCGGCGCCCTCTACCCGAACCGGCGCCGCCCCGGGTAAGCTCTCCGATACTTAAGTCCGGAGCCACCCCATGAACCCGCCCAGCCTTTCCACCCTGTCGCTCAGCCTCGAACAGGGTATCGCCGAGATCCGCCTCAACCGGCCGGACAAGTCGAACGCCATGAACGACGCGATGTGGCAGGAGATTCGCCAAGCCTTCGATTGGGTGGATGCGACGCCCGAAGCGCGCGTCGCCATTCTCTCCGGCGCCGGCAGGAATTTCTGTGCCGGCATTGATCTCACCCTGCTCGCCGGCATCCAGCAACGCATCGCCCACCCCGACGCCGCACGGAGCCGGGAAGCGTTGCGCCGGCTGATCCTCGACCTGCAGGATTGCCTGAGCAGCGTGGAGCGTTGCCGCAAGCCCGTGCTCGCCGCGATTCAGGGCGCCTGCATCGGCGGCGCGCTCGATCTCGTCACCAGCTGCGACATGCGCTACGCGGCGGCCGACGCCGTCTTCTCGGTGCGCGAAATCGACCTCGGCATGGTCGCCGACGTCGGTACGCTGCAGCGCCTGCCGCGCCTGATCCCGGAAGGTGCGGCCCGCGAACTCGCCTTCACCGGGCGCAACTTCCGCGCCGAAGAAGGCGAGCGGCTCGGCCTGATCAACCGCGTTTTTGCCTCCAACGAGGCGTTGACCGCAGCAGTTCGCGAACTGGCGCAAACCATCGCCGCCAAGTCGCCACTGTCCACGCGCGGCATCAAGGAAGTGATGAACTTCAGCCGCGACCACTCGGTCGCCGACGGACTCAACTTCGTCGCCACGTGGAACGCCTCGATGCTGCTCTCCGGTGACCTCAACGAGGCCATTAGCGCCCAGCGCGAAAAACGCGCGCCGCGATTCGCTGATTAAGGGCATCCGGTAACCGTAACAGCGTATTGGTACACAAAATAGCCAGCGCGCGGCTGGCTTGGTTTTGTGGGAGGATAACTACCAAACTAATCACATAAATCATTGTGCTGCAACGATCTTACTTCTGATAATTTCTTAGTTACTCCAAAAGTTACCCCTAAAAATGTGACCCTACCCTGCTTGGAGAAGCTAGTTACCACTCAGCTTTGGCGAGGCTACGATGTGAACTCCTCTACGCGCTGTTAGTCGATTAGCTACCCAATCCTTCGCAGCCAGCGATGCTGGCACCCTGAGCAAAGCTTATAGCCAGCAGTCCTAGATTGTGGCCGATATTCTGCCAAGGTCGCTGGCGACTCCCTTGATTTTCGCTTGGCTAATCAGTTCCGGACCCTTCAGCACACCGCCCAGCAAGAGGCCGATAATTACCAGCACGGTAGCGAGTCGGACAAGAGTAAAGCCGCTTTGGTCGTTGTTCATATCATTCTCCGTTTAGTCTCTAGACCACGCCTGATTCGCTTGCCCGGCGAGGTCTGATAGGTGCTACGAGCATGGCCGACGAGGAAGTCGATTTTCTGGTTCATGGTCCAACGGCTTATTGACGGATTGCGTAGACACATTTTGATTGGCCTCGACCAGGATGGCTGTGAGCAATTCCACAGGCTCACTGACTTCATAGCTGGGGTCCGTGGGGAATTTCACGAATTGATCGATTCGTGCCCTCTTGGCACCAACCCACCTTAGGTATCGCTGGCTCGGGAGCGGTAACACGGCTTCGCATTACCCGCGCGGCCAACAGCCATGCAGTACCCGCAGCAATTACCTTGTGCCTACTGTTTAGCTTTCCTGCGGCGAGGGATTGAACTCTTTTCCACGCTGACAGGTCAACTAATTACCTAATTCTTATCAGCCATCAACGATGGCATCACGAGTAAGCGTTAGGTTGAGGGCCAGCAAGCGAGAGGCAAACGGCAAGCTGGTCTGGATGAAGTTTTTATCTCCAGGGAGGATTTAATCCGAAGGAGAAACATCATGAAAAAACTGATTTCCTGGAAGCTTGTTTGTGGTGCGATGGTTGGTTTCTTGATGCCGCTAAGCGCGGTTCAAGCCGAGGACGCGAACGATCGTGTTCAGCGCTACATAGGTGGCGACAATCCGTCGATTTCTCAGCAAAGCAATGAAGCCGAAGCTTGGTCGTCATCAGGGCCTCAGGGGCCAATCCGCACGGATATGACCGAGGACGCGAATGATCGTGTTCAGCGCTTTCTAGGTGGCGACAATCCGTCGATTTCTCAGCAAAGCAAGTAACCTAATTCTTATCAGCCATCAACGTTGGCACCATGAGTAAGCGTTAGGGTGAAGGCCAGCAAGCGAGAGGCAAATGGCAAGCTGGTCTGGATGAAATTTTTATCTCCAGGGAGGGTGTTATCCGAAGGAGAAACATCATGAAAAAACTGATTTCCTGGAAGCTTGTTTGTGGTGCGATGGTTGGTTTCTTGATGCCGCTAAGCGCGGTTCAAGCCGAGGACGCGAATGATCGTGTTCAGCGCTTCCTGGGCGGTGACAATCCGTCGATTTCTAAGCACAGCAATAAAGCCGAAGCTTGGCCGTCAACAGGACCGCAGGGGCCAATCCGCACGGATATGTCCGAGGACAAACCCACTGCCAGCTCGGGTTTCGAGCACAAAGACTTTCCGTATTCTAGCGACGACAACAACTTCCCATATCCAGATGGGGGCTAAAGCCCCTGTTAGTCATGGAAAAAGTCTCTCGCAAGAAAAAGCCGGTTTACCCCGGCTTTTCTTTTGCGCTGGCAACAGGACAAAAACCCAATAAAAAACCCGCACTTAGGCGGGTTATTTGGATGTTGCCGGACTACTTAAAATATGTCTTTGGTGGAGAGGATGAGGATCGAACTCACGACCTCCGCATTGCGAACGCGGCGCTCTCCCAGCTGAGCTACCCCCCCACGTCAATTGTGATTTTATATCATACCGACCGGCTTATCAAAGCGAACGCCCCGGCCGGAACCGAAGCCCTTGAACCCTGTCTCTCAAGGGCGAACGGCGGATACGCCCCCGGCCCATCAAGGAGGATATTCATGAGTACCCATTGCGACATCGGCGACAACACATGCAAGCCCTGCGAAGGCGGAATGGCAATGCTGGACGAGGAGAGCTGCCGCGATTACCTGGGCACCCTCGACGGATGGGCGCTTGCCGGCGCGGCGATTGAAAAGTCTTACCGCTTCAAGAATCATTATGAAACGATGGCCTTCGTCAATGCCGTCGCCTGGATATCCCATCGGCAAGACCATCACCCGGAAATCACCGTCGGTTACGCTGACTGTCGGGTTCGCTACTGGACACACGCGGTCGGTGGCCTGTCGGAGAACGATTTTATCTGCGCCGCCAAGGTCGACCGGTTGATTTCGCTCTGATCAGGCGCCGCCGGAGCCGGTCACCGCGCGCCGCAAGCGGTCGGCGACCGCTGCCCACTCCGCCGTTTCCGGCAGCGCTTCGACAGCAATAAGGGCGACCCCGGCGTGATCCATCTCGCGCAGCGCCGCGTACAGGTCGTGCGCGTAGCCGACCGGATCGGCGGCAAGCAGTTTCCAGACGTGGGGCATGCCGGCCTGCGGCGGCTGGCTGTGCGCGATGACGCCGCAGCGATCACCCTTGTGGCGCTGGGCATTGAGGAAATCGAGCAGGCGTTCGCCGGCGACCAGGCGCATCGGCGTTTGCGGCGCGTAATGCGCGGCCAGCGAACCCGATACGCGCGGCGCACCGGCAGCCATAAGGATCCGCAAGCGGCGTCCAAACACCGCTTCGAGGTGGGCCGGCGAAATATGGCCGGGCCGCAAGACCAAGGGTTCGCCGCCAGAGCAGTCGACGATGGTCGATTCGATGCCGACCGCGCACGGCCCGCCGTCCAAAATGAGCGAAACCCGGTCGCCGAGTTCTTCCCGAACGTGCGCTGCCGTGGTCGGACTGATGCGGCCGAAACGGTTGGCGGATGGCGCGGCAATGCCGGCATGCTCGCCGGCGACGGTGGCGAAGCGGCGCAACAGTTCGAGGGCGACCGGGTGGCCCGGAACACGCAGGCCGACAGTATCCTGACCGCCGGTGACGGCATCGGGCACCCAGGCCTGCTTTTTCAGGATCAGTGTCAGCGGGCCGGGCCAGAAGGTTTCCATCAGTTCCCAGGCGACGGCGGGAACCTGGTCCGCCCAGTGGTCCACCGCATCATGGCCGGCAAGATGAACGATCAGCGGATGATCGGCCGGCCGACCCTTGGCGGCGAATATTTTGGCGACCGCTGCCGGGTTGGACGCATCCGCGCCCAGGCCGTAGACCGTCTCAGTCGGGAAGGCGACCAGCTCGCCGGCCCGCAGCAGTTCGACGGCACGGTCGAAATCCGGGGTCATCGGCAAGGGAGGGCGAAACCGCTCAAGCTAGGTCCGGCAATTTCTTGGCGAGCACCTTCTCGGTCTGCCTGAGGCGGAACTGGTTCAGCTTTTCCGCGACGGCGGCGTCGCTCAAGGCCAGGATGGAAATGGCGAACAGCGCCGCATTGGTCGCACCAGCTTCGCCGACGGCGAAGGTCGCGACGGGGATGCCGCCCGGCATCTGCACCATGGAAAGCAGGGAATCGAAGCCGGCCAGGTACTTGGACGGCATCGGCACGCCGAGCACCGGAATCTGCGTCTTGGCGGCCAGGACGCCAGCCAGGTGAGCGGCACCGCCGGCCGCGCCGATCAGCACCTTCATGCCGCGCTCGCTGGCGGTCGCGGCGTAATCGAGCGCCTGATCCGGCGTGCGATGGGCCGACAGCACCTTGGCTTCGTAGGGGATGCCGAAACTTTTCAATGTCTCGGCCGCGGCCATCATGACCGGCCAGTCACTATCCGAACCCATGACGATACCGACCAATACTTGTTTGCTCATGTTTTGCGTTCCTTTACTGATTCGCCGAGGCGAGAATTAACGGAGGCCGGCCTTGCGCTCGGCCGCTTCGATGGTGTTGGCGAGGAGCATGGTGATGGTCATCGGCCCGACTCCACCGGGCACCGGGGTGATCTGGCCGGCGACTTCCTTGCATGCCTCAAAATCGACGTCGCCGCACAGCTTGCCCGCTTCCGGCCCTTCCTGCAGGCGGTTGATGCCGACGTCGATGACCACGGCGCCCGGCTTGACCATGTCGGCGGTCACGAAACGGGGCTTGCCGACGGCGGCAACCAAAATGTCGGCGCGCCGTGTGTGACCGGCAAGATCTTTCGTGCGCGAATTGCAGACGGTGACCGTGGCGCCGGCATTGATCAGCAGCAGCGCCATCGGCTTGCCGACGATGTTGGAACGGCCGATGACGACGGCTTCCTTGCCGCCCAGGTCGACATTGCCCTTTTCGAACATCTTCATCACGCCATAGGGCGTGCACGGGATGAAACGCGGGTTGCCCTGGGCCAGCGCACCGACGTTCTCGGCGTGGAAGCCGTCGACATCCTTGTCGACGGCAATCGCCTTGAGTACGGCTTCCTCATTGAAATGTTTCGGCAGGGGCAACTGGACCAGAATGCCGTGGATATTGGGATCGGCATTCAGCTCGGCGATTCTTTTCAGCACAATTTCCGGGTCGACCGCAGCATCGTAGGTGATCTTCTCGGAATGCATGCCGATGGCCAGACAGCCATTGACCTTGTTGCGGACATAGACCTCGGAGGCCGGGTCGGCGCCGACCAGAATGACCACCAGGCCGGGGCGGTGGCCCCTGGCCGTCAGCGCCTCGACCCGCGCCCTGAAGCCTTGGCGCAGTTCCTCGGCGAGGGCCTTGCCGTCGATAATTTGTGCCGTCATCGTCACATCCAACAGAAATGAAAAGGGGAAAGGCATTGGCCTTTCCCTTTGTATTGGATGGAGTTTACCAGAATCAGGCGAGCGCTGCTTCAGCCGCGCCGACGGCAGCCCGTCCCGCCGCGAAGGCCTGGCGGTTCAATTCGACCAGCTTCTCGCCCTTGCGCTGGAAGCGCTTGAGGACGCAATCGAGCAGCGTCTCGGCTGGAAACGGCAGGTGGTCGGCAATGGCGCCGAGCATCACGGTGTTGCCGAGGCGGATGTCGCCGAGTTCCTGGGCGATCGACGTGGCGTCGAAAGCGACGACCTTGTTGCCGGTCTTCCTGATTTCGGCAATCGGGTCGTCCGGATAATCGAAGAGCCCGAGTTCGACGACCGGCGGCACCAGCTTGGCGGTGTTCATCAGCGTGATGCCGCCCGGCCTCAGCATGTGCTGCCAGCGCATCGTTTCGGCCGATTCGAAGCCGAGCAGGACATCGGCGGTGCCCGGCGTGATCTGCGGCGACAGCACTTTCTTGCCGAAACGCAGGTGCGAGGAAACCACCCCGCCGCGCTGCGCCATGCCGGCGACTTCGGTTTTCTTGACATCATGGCCGAGCGTGATGGCCGCCTCGGCGAGAATTTCGGTCGCCGTCATGACGCCTTGGCCGCCGATGCCGACGACGAGAATGTTGGTGTTTTCGCTCATCTCAGACCCCGCAGCCCTTGACCAGCTTGATCGGCGAGACCGGCACATGATGAACGATGGCATTCGGCGCGCAAGGCTGCACGCACAGGCCACAACCGGTACATACCGAGGTCTCGATGCGCACGAAAGCGAGATCGACTTCGCGCCCGCTGGCCTTGACCTCCTTGCCGCGCCGCGTGACGTGGATCGCCGGGCAGCCGACGTCGATGCAGTTGCCGCAGCCGGTGCACTTGTCGTCGATGACCTCGAAGGGTTTCAGCTTGTGGTAATCCTTGACCAGCACGCAGGGCTGGTCGGTGATGATGACCGAAACTTCCGGCACCTTCACTTCGTCGCGGATGGTCTTGAACAGGACCGGCAACTGGTAGGGATCGACGACATGGATGCGCTCCTGCTTGACCCCGAGCGCCTCGACCAGCTTGGCGAAATCGACGCGCGGCGCATCCTCGCCGTATATGTCGCGACCGTTGCCCGGATTGTCCTGGCCGCCGGTCATGCCGACCGCGCGGTTGTCGAGCAGCAGCACGGTGACGTTGCCCTTGTTGTAAACGATGTCGAGCAACCCCTGCATGCCCATATGCAGGAAGGTCGAGTCGCCGATCACGGCGAGAACGCGTTTGTCCTTGTCGGCCTCGCCGCGACCCTTGTCGAGGCCGAGGGCGATGCCCATCGAGGCGCCCATCGAGATGCAGGTGTCGAGGGCGTTCCACGGATGACCGGCGCCCAGAGTGTAGCAGCCGATGTCGCCGGAGATGGTCAGGTTGCGTACCTGCGACAGGGTGTAATAGACGCCGAGGTGCGGGCAGGCCACGCACATGGTCGGCGGCCGCGGGAAAACCTGCAATGCCGCAGTCGACTGCCTTTCCGGCACTGGTTCGCCGAGCAGCCGGGCGATGGCCGGACGCAGCACGTTGGGCGACAACTCGCCCTGCGGTGGCAGGATTTCCTTGCCGATGACCTTGATGCCCTGCGCCTTCAGCTCTGTCTCGACCAGCGGCTCGACTTCCTCGACGACGACGACCTGATCGACCAGCGCCGCCAGTTCGCGGCATTTCTCGAAGGGCACCGGACAGGAGAAGCCGAGCTTGAGCACCGGCGCGTCCGGGAAGGATTCCTTGACGTGCATGTAGGCCGGGCCGGAAGCGATGAAACCGACGCGCCGGTCGCTACCCGGCTCGATGAAGTTCAGCGCGGAAGCCTCGGCCTCCTTGCGCAACGCCTCGGCGCGGGCGAACATCAGCGGGATGCGCTTGCCGGCGCCGGACGGCGTCATGACCCAGCGCGCCGGATCCTTCTTGAAGCCGGCCGATGCTTTCTCGCCGCGCTCGCCGACGGTAACCAGGCCCTTGACGTGATTGATGCGTGTCGTCATGCGCAGGATGACCGGTACCTGGAATTTCTCGGACAACTCGTAGGCATGGAGCGTCATCGCATAGGCTTCCTGCGAATCGGCCGGTTCGAGCACGGGCACATGGGCGAAACGGCCCCAGTAGCGGGAATCCTGCTCATTCTGCGATGAAGACAGGCCAACGTCGTCGGCGATGGCGATGACCAGGCCACCGATGACACCGGTCAGGGTAAGCGTCATCAGCGCGTCGGAAGCGACATTCATGCCGACATGCTTCATGCAGCAGAACGAACGCGAACCGGCATAGGCCGCGCCGATCGCCACTTCCAGCGAGACCTTCTCGTTGACCGACCACTCGGCGTAGAGGTCCGGGTAGGTCGAGATGACTTCCAGCATCTCGGTGGACGGCGTGCCAGGGTAAGCGGCCGCAACCTTGACCCCCGCTTCCCAGACGGCACGGGCGACTGCTTCGTTACCAGACATCAGAACCCGGCTCGCGGCCGGTATGGGCATGACTGCCGCCATGGCGACTCCTCGATCAGCTATAGCAAACCGCTCATTATACGAATGGGCGCAACCGGGCGTTTGATGCAACGCAAGCCGGCCTGCATTTATTTCGCCTCGAGCCCTGGCGCACCGCCTGTCGATTTCGGATTTCGCCTACCTGAATCAAAGCCGCATCATCGCAAGCCGTGGAGAATTATAGTTTTGAATGGCAGCGAGACAATTCATGGTCGCAGCAGTTCTTCAGGCTCCGCCGGACGTCCCCCTCGCGGAAGCGCGACGCATCCCCGGCAACAAGGGTATCTGGGCCGGCATCACCTGCGAATTCGTTGAGTTCGCGGTGCTTTTTGCGGTCTACTTCGTTTCACGCGCCCATTTTTCCGAGGCCTTTCACGACGGCGCGCAACGGCTTTCTGTCGTTTTCGGAACGCTCATTACCCTGCTGATGATCACCAGCAGCTATTTCATCGCCTGCTCGGTGAACGCCATCCGCAACGGGCGCCAGCGCAGCGCTCTGCGCTGGCTGGTTGCCGGCCTGCTCGTCGCCCTTGGCTACCCGGTCGTCAAATACCTCGAGATCCGCTGGAACCTCGCGCACGGCATCAATGGTGGTTCCGGCATTTTTTTTACCGTCTATTACTACCTGACCTTCACCCATCTGGTCCATGCCGTCTGGGGTATCCTCGGCATATTCTGGGTGCTTGCCCGCCTGCTGTTCCAGGGCTATTCGGCCAAGGATTATTCGGGTCTCGAAGCGCTGGCCAGCTACTGGCACGCGACGGACATCATCTGGCTGATCATCTTCCCACTGTTTTACGTGCTTGCCTGACCATGAAAACCCGTGACAACTTCCCCGCCCTGACCCTGACCTGGCTGGCGCTAGTCGCCCTGACGCTGATCAGCCTCGGCCTCGGTGAGTGGTTCCGTGCCGCCGCATGGCTGCCAATATTGGTGGCGGCGATCGTCTGGCTCAAGGGGGCAATGGTGGCGCGCCATTTCCTCGAGTCGCGCAACACGCACCCCTTCATTGCCCGACTGCTCAAAGGCTTCATCATCATTGCGCCGGTCGCGCTGATCCTCACCGCATTTTTCGGCGCAACATTCGCCCGCTGGGCCACCCTTTAGCGGGCTCGGCGCCTACGGATCAGTTTTCTTCCGGCACCACCTTGATCGCGCCGCACGGACACTCCGCGGCGCACATACCGCAGCCCTTGCAGTAGTCGTAGTTGAAGGCGAAGCGCTTGCCGGGACCGAGTTTGATCACCGCATTGTCGGGACAGACCCCGTAACAGTTGTCGCACTCGAAGCAGTTGCCGCAGGACATGCAGCGGCGCGCCTCGAACAGCGCGTTGTGCTCGTCCAGGCCGCCCAGCACTTCCTCGAAGGTGGACTGGCGGCGGATGATGTCGAGCACCGGGCGCACGGTCTTCGGTGCGTCCGAGTAATACCAGGGGTTCATGCGCTCGAAAGTGGCAAGTTCGTGCTTGGGCGGCGGTGCATACCGCTCGCCGCGCAGCCAGGCGTCGATGGCGCGCGCGGCCTTCTTGCCGTGCCCGACGGCGACGGTGACGGTACGCTCGCTGCCGGCCATGTCGCCCCCGGCGAAGATGCCGGGGTGGCCCGTCATCATGCCGGCATCGACCTGAATCAGCCCGTGGTCGACGACCAGCCCCGGCACGTTTTCCAGCAGCGAAAGATCGGCCTCTTGGCCGAGCGCGAGCACCACCGAATCGGCCTCGATACGCTCGAACTCGCCGGTCGGTTGTGGCAGGCCGTTTTCGTCGAGCGCCATCTTCTCGACCATGATGTCGGATTCGCCGGCTTCCTTGATGGTCGACAGCCATTTGATCGAAATGCCTTCCTGCAGCGCCTCTTCGACCTCGAAGTCGTGCGCCGGCATCTTGTCGCGCGTCCGGCGGTAGACGATGATGGCTTCTTCGGCGCCGAGGCGCCTGGCGGTGCGCGCGACATCCATGGCGGTGTTGCCGCCGCCATAGACGACGACACGGCGGCCGAGCATGGGCGCCGCCTCATCCTCCATGCCGTGCAACACGGAAACCGCATCGAGCACCTTGTTGGCATCGCCAGCCGGAATGTAGGCGCGCTTGGCGATGTGCGCGCCGACGCCGAGGAAACAGGCATCGAATCCCTCGTCCGCCATGACCTGGCGCAGGTCGCTCACCTTGGTGTCGAGCCTCAGTTCGACGCCGTAGTCGGCGATGCGCAGGATTTCGGCATCGAGCACATCGCGCGGCAGGCGGTACTTGGGAATGCCGTAGCGCATCATGCCGCCGGCCTGTGCCGCCGCCTCGAAGATCGCCACCTGATGGCCGAGGCGCCGCAAATGGTAGGCCGCCGAAAGGCCGGCCGGCCCGGCGCCGATCACCAGGACGCGCTTGCCGGTAGACGGTGCCGGCGCGTCGAACTGCCAGCCACGCCTGATCGCTTCGTCGCCGAGGAAGCGTTCGACCGAATTGATGCCGACCGCGGCATCGATGTTCTGGCGGTTGCAGGCCCCCTCGCAGGGGTGATAGCAGACACGGCCCATGATCGCGGGCAGCGGATTGTTGACGGTCAGTGCGCGCCAGGCCTGTTCGTAGTCGCCACTCTCGGCGTGGAACAGCCAGCCCTGGATGTTTTCGCCGGCCGGGCAGGCGGCATTGCAAGGCGGCAGGCGGTCGACATATTCGGGGCGCGAGGTGCGCCAAGAGCCGGTACGGTTGGCCAGCGAGGAGCCGGGATCGAGGGTGATGGCAAAGGGCTTGTCCATTAGCGTTCTCCCTGCCCGAGCAGGCCATAGCGTTTGATGTTGCGGTCGGCCATCGCCTGCAGCCTGGCGATCACCGCCACGTTCGGCTGTTTGCCGAACAGGTGGGCGTAGCGCTTCTGCGGCTTGAGGTATTCCTCCACCGGTTGTTGCCGCCGTATCGCCAGCACCGACTTTATTTCGCCGTGCTCAGCCTCGAAGACCGGGAAGATGCCGGTTTCCTTGGCGAGCCGCGCCATGTGGATGGTTTCCTGCGACGCCGTGCCCCAGCCGAGCGGACAAGGCACGAGAATATGGATATAGCGCGCGCCGCGAAGCTCCATGGCGCGCCGCACCTTGGCTTCGAGGTCGCGCAGGTCGGCCACCGTCGCCGTGGCGACGTAGGGGATGTCGTGCGCCAGCGCGATCGCCGGCACGAACTTGCCCTGGCCGAAGACGTTGCCCGGCTCGGAACCGACGGCCATCGTGGTGGCGGTGCGCGCCGCCGGTGGCGTTGCGGATGAACGTTGCACACCGGTGTTCATGTAGCCCTGGTTGTCGTAACAGATGTAGAGCACATCATCGTTGCGCTCGAACATGCCTGAGAGGCAGCCGAAACCGATATCTGTGGTTCCGCCGTCACCGCCCTGGGCGACGACGCGGACATCCCGCTCCTGCTCGCCCTTCTTCCGCTTGACCTTGATCGCGGCGGCGATGCCGGTGGCGACTGCGGCAGTATTGCCGAACAGCGAATGGATCCACGGTATTTGCCACGAGGTTTCCGGATAGGGCGTCGAGAAAACCTCGAGGCAGCCGGTGGCGTTGGCGGCGACGAGCTGGCCGTCGCTGGCCTCCATCGCGGCGTCGATCGCGTAGCGGGCGCCCAGTGCTTCGCCGCAACCCTGACAGGCGCGGTGACCGGAATTAATCGAGTTGAAGCGCTTGGCACTGGCCTGCACGCTGCGTTCTTCAGGTGCGAGCAGACGGTTGCCGACGGTGAAGGTGCCGGTCTGGTAGAACTTGACGGGTTGAAAGGACATCAGTGCTTACCTCTCAATAGTTTCGCGCGCCGACGACGCCGACATCGCGCAGTAGCGCCTCGGCGACCGGCCCGCTACGGCGGCGCGCCTTCTCGCGTTCGAGTTGCTTGTTGACCGCCTTCCAGTCGAGATCGAGGAAGGTCACCAGATCGAGCTCTTCGCGGGTTGCCTTCTCGAACAGGGCGGTCAGCGATTTCATGGTGATCGCGCGACCGCCGAGACCGGCGATGACCGTGAACCCTTTCAGGCCCATGCCGGTGACCGCCATGCGCACGTCGGTCGCGACGATGCCGCCGATCCCGACGGCGAGACTTTTTTCCAGCACCACAAAACGTTTGCAGTTCTTCAGGGCGTTGGCGACAGCGGCGAGCGGGAAGGGGCGGTAGCTGGTGATGCCGAGCACGCCGATCCGGTGGCCGCCATTTTCCGGCTGACGCATGGCGTCGACCGTGTCCTTGATGGTGCCCAGCACCGAACCCATGGCGATCACGATGGTTTCGGCATCCTCGGTCCTGTAGGGGCGCAGCAGCCCGCCGGAATCGCGTCCAAACACCGACCCGAATTCCGCCGCCAGTTGCGGGATGCGCTCAAGTGCCTGCATCTGTTTGGCGTGGGCGAGGTAGCGCACTTCCATGAAGGCTTCCGGACCGACCATCGCGCCGATCGAAACCGGCTCGTTCGGGTCGAGCACCTGGCGCGGTTCGTAGGGCGGCAGATAGGCGTCGACCTGCGCCTGCGTCGGCACATCCACACGCTCGTAGGCATGAGTGAGGATGAAGCCGTCCATGCACACCATCACCGGCATCGAGAGTTCCTCGGCCAGCTTGAAGGCCTGGATGTGCAGGTCGAGCGCTTCCTGGTTGGTTTCGGCGAACAGTTGAATCCAGCCGCAATCGCGTTGCGAGAGCGAGTCGGAATGGTCGTTCCAGATATTGATCGGCGCGCCGATGGCCCGGTTGGCGACAGTCATGACGATCGGCAGGCCCAGGCCGGCCGCGTTATAGACCGCCTCGACCATGAACAGCAGGCCCTGCGAGGCAGTCGCCGTGTAGCTGCGCGCGCCGGCCGCCGAGGCACCGATGGCCACCGACATGGCGGCGAATTCGGATTCGACGTTGATGTACTCGCAGTCGGCAAGCGCGCCCTCCTTCACCATTTCGCCAAGCGCTTCGACGATGTGCGTTTGCGGTGAGATCGGATAAGCGCAGATGACTTCCGGACGGCAGAGCGCCACCGCCTCGGCGACGGCGCGCGAACCTTCGATCTGCTTAAGCATGGGCCGCCTCCATTTCCTGCCGTACGGTCTTGTAGGCTTCGGTCGCGGCGGCGATATTGCCGTCGGCCAGCTTGCCCGAAAACCTGTCATGGATGGCCTTGATGACCGATTCCAGCCGGATGACGCCTGACACGGCCGCAAAGCCACCGAGCAGCGGCACGTTCGGAACCGGCCGGCCGACATGCCGGAGCGCCAGATCGGTGGCGGAGACGGTGCGCAGGCGTTCGGCACGGTGCCCCCTGACGAAATCGGCCAGCCCGAGCTCCTCGAAGCTCTTGTTGGTGTTGATCAGAATGTAGCCGTCCGGCTTCAGCCCGGCGAACACATCGACCTGATGCAACAGCGTCGGATCCTGGATGATCAGCGCGTCGGGCGCCATGATCGGCTCGCGCAGGCGAATCTCGCGATCGGCGATGCGACAGAACGCCACCACCGGTGCGCCGGTGCGCTCCGAACCAAAGCTGGGAAAGGCCTGGGCGTGCCGCCCCTCTTCAAATGCGGCGATCGACAGCATCTCGGCGGCGGTAACGACACCCTGACCGCCACGTCCGTGTATTCGAACCTGGAACATTGTCTCCTCCTTTTGTTCCAAGGATACGTTAGCTGTCGCCCGTTGCGTAGATATAGTGGAAATCCCTTATTGCGTAATGCGAATTCGTGTTTTACCATGTGAAACGTGACGATTTGATTCACCTATCCGGCGGGTTTAATCTGTCCCAAGACCCGGCCCGCGTACCTGCGTGCCGGAACCAGATGAAACAACTCCAACAGGAGGTGACATGTCCGAAAATAATCCCGGCGCCTTGACGCTGTCCGACGCTGCATCCTCTGCCGATGCCGACCCGCAGGAAACCCGCGAATGGATCGATGCCCTGGAAGGGGTCATCGCACAGGAAGGCGCTGACCGGGCCCATTTCCTGATCGAAAAACTGATCGGCCAGGCGCGCGAGGACGGTATCGACATTCCGTATTCCGCCAACACCGAATACATCAACACCATTCCCGCCGACCAGCAGCCCAAGTACCCGGGCAACGCGGACATGGAAATCAAGATCAACACCTACGTCCGCTGGAACGCCATGATCATGGTCGTGCGCGCCAACAAGGACACCAACGTCGGCGGTCACATCGCTTCCTTCGCTTCGGCCGCCGCGCTCTACGACGTCGGCTTCTCGCATTTCTGGCGCAGCATCAATGATCCATCCGGCGGCGACCTGATTTTCTTCCAGGGCCATTCCGTCCCGGGCGTTTATTCCCGCGCCTTCATGCTCGGCCGCCTGACCACCGACCAGATGGACAACTTCCGCCAGGAAACCGGCGGCAAGGGCATTTCCTCCTACCCGCACCCGTGGCTGATGCCGGACTTCTGGCAGTTCCCGACCGTGTCGATGGGCCTCGGCCCGATCCAGGCCATCTACCAAGCCCGTTTCATGAAGTACCTCGACTCGCGCGGACTGGCCAAGGCCGGTGATCGCAAGGTCTGGGCCTTCCTCGGCGACGGTGAGACCGACGAAGTCGAATCGCTCGGCGCCATCGGCATGGCCGGTCGCGAAAAACTGGACAACCTGATTTTCGTCATCAACTGCAACCTGCAGCGCCTCGACGGCCCGGTGCGCGGCAACGGCAAGATAATTCAGGAACTCGAATCCGAATTCCGCGGCGCCGGCTGGAATGTCATCAAGCTGATCTGGGGCACCCACTGGGACACGCTGCTCCAGCGCGACAAGAGGGGCATCCTGAAGCGCCGCATGATGGAATGCGTCGATGGCGAATATCAGACCTTCAAGGCCAAGAACGGCGCCTATGTGCGAGAGCATTTCTTCAACACACCGGAACTTAAGGAACTGGTGGCCGACTGGACCGACACTGAAATCTGGCAACTGAATCGCGGCGGTCACGACATTTTCAAGATCTTCTCGGCCTACCAGGCTGCCATCACGCACAAGGGCGCGCCGACCCTGATCCTGGCCAAGACCATCAAGGGCTTTGGTATGGGCCTCGCCGGCGAGGCGATGAACATTTCACACCAGCAGAAAAAACTGGATCACGAACAGGTCGCCCGTTTCCGCGACCGCTTCGGACTGCCGGTACCCGACGACAAACTCGACGAACTGCCCTACCTGACCTTCCCGGAAGACTCCGAGGAATACAAGTACATGCGCAAGTCCCGCATGGACCTCGGCGGCTTCCTGCCGCAGCGCCGGCGCAAGGCCGAGCCGCTGAAGATTCCGGCGCTCAACACCTTTGCCGCCCTGCTCAAGGCGTCCGGCGAAGGCCGCGAGCTGTCCACGACGATGGCCATCGTCCGCATCATGAACATGATGCTGAAGGACAAGAATGTCGGCAAGAACGTCGTGCCCATCGTCCCGGACGAGTCGCGCACCTTCGGCATGGAAGGCATGTTCCGCTCGGTCGGCATCTGGAATCAGGAAGGCCAGAACTATGTGCCGGAAGACCATGACCAGCTGATGTTCTACAAGGAATCGAAGACCGGTCAGGTGCTGCAGGAAGGCATCAACGAAGCCGGCGCGATGAGCGACTGGATTGCCGCCGCCACGGCGTATTCCGTGCATAACGTGCAGACCATTCCGTTCTACATCTGCTACTCGATGTTCGGCCTGCAGCGCGTCCTCGACCTGTGCTGGGCTGCCGGCGACCAGCGTGCCCGCGGCTTCCTGATCGGCGGCACCGCCGGCCGCACGACGCTGAACGGCGAAGGCCTGCAGCACGAGGACGGCCACAGCCTGATCCTCTCCAACCTGATCCCGAACTGCATTTCCTACGACCCGACCTTCCAGTACGAAGTGGCCGTCATCGCTCAAGATGGCATGCGCCGCATGTTCCAGGAACAGGAAGACGTCTTCTACTACCTGACCGTGATGAACGAGAATTACGAGCATCCGGAAATGCCGGCTGGCTCGGAAGCCGACATCATCAAGGGCATGTATTCCTTCAGGAAGGGCGGCAAGAGCAAGGGACCGCGCGTCCAGCTGCTCGGCTCGGGCACCATCTTCCGCGAAGTCATCGCCGCCGCCGACCTGCTCAAGAACGACTGGGGCGTCGAGGCCGACCTCTGGGGCTGCCCGAGCTTCAACGAACTGGTCCGCAACGGCCAGAATGTCCAGCGCTGGAACCTGCTGCACCCGCTGGAAGCGCCAAAGCTGTCGCATGTCGAGGAAAAGCTCAAGGATGCCAAGGGACCGGTCATTGCCGCGACCGACTACATCAAGCTGTTCTCCGAACAGATCCGCCCCTTCGTCAAGGCGCCGTACGTCACGCTGGGCACCGACGGTTTCGGCCGTTCCGACACCCGCGAGAAATTGCGCCACTTCTTCGAGGTCGACCGCTACTGGGTCACGCTGGCCGCCCTCAAGGCGCTGGCCGACAGCGGTGAAATCAAGCGCGAGGTGGTTGCCGCCGCCCTGGTCAAGTACAAGCTTGACCCGAACAAACCCAACCCGATGTCGGTTTGATCAGGGAGAGACGACATGAGCCAAATCATTGAAGTCAAAGTCCCCGATATCGGCGACTTCGCCGACGTTCCGGTCATCGACCTGTTCGTCAAGGTCGGCGACAGCATCAAGATCGACGACGCCATCGCCACGCTCGAATCCGACAAGGCGACGATGGACGTGCCGTCTACCGTCGAAGGGGTGATCAAGGAAGTGCTGGTCCAGCTCGGTTCCAAGGTCAGCGAAGGTGTCGTGTTGATCAAGGTCGAAACCGGTGGTGCCGTTGCCGCTGCACCGGCACCGCAAGCCGCCGCGCCGGCCCCCGTGGCTGCAGTACCGGCTGCCGCCCCGGTCGCTCCCGCTGCCGGTGGTGGCGTGGTCGACGTCAAGGTGCCGGACATCGGCGACTTCTCCGACGTGCCGGTCATCGACCTGTTCGTCAAGGTCGGCGACAGCATCAAGGTAGACGACGCGATCGCCACGCTCGAATCCGACAAGGCGACCATGGACGTCCCGTCCACCGTTTCCGGCACGGTCAAGGAAGTGCTGGTCCAGCTCGGCTCCAAGGTCAGCGAAGGCGTCGTACTGATCAAGGTCGAAACCGTTGCTGCCGCAGGCGTTCCGGCCCCGCAAGCCGCAGCGCCTGCACCAGTCGCCACCGCACCGGCCCCGGTTTCTGCCCCCGCAGCGGCGTCGACCGCAGCAGTCCCCGCCGCGTTGGCCCCGGCCCTGCCGGCCGGCAGCAAAGTGCACGCCTCGCCATCGGTCCGCGCCTATGCCCGCGAACTGGGCGTCGACCTGAGCAAGGTCACAGCTACCGGCCCGAAGAACCGCATCGTCAAGGAAGACCTCACCCGGTACGTCAAGGGCGTGATGACCGGCTCGATTTCCGGCCCGGTCGCTTCGGCAACCGGCGGCGTGGTCGGCGGCGGCGTGCTCGACCTGCTGCCCTGGCCGAAGGTCGATTTCAGCAAGTTCGGCGAGATCGAGGTCAAGCCGCTGTCGCGCATCAAGAAGATTTCCGGCCAGAACCTGTCGCGCAACTGGGTCATGATCCCGGCCGTGACCTATCACGAAGATGCCGACATCACCGACATCGAAGCCTTCCGCGTACTGCTCAACAAGGAAAACGAAAAGGGCGGCGGCGCCAAGCTGACCATGCTGGCTTTCCTCATGAAGGCGTGCGTCAAGGGCCTGCAGAAGTTCCCGGAATTCAATTCCTCGCTTGATGGCGACAATCTGGTGCTGAAGAAGTACTTCAACATCGGTTTCGCGGCCGACACGCCGAACGGTCTGGTCGTGCCGGTAGTCAAGAATGTCGACAAGAAGTCCGTGTTCGAACTGGCGCAGGAATCCGGCGACCTGGCCAAGCAAGCCCGTGACGGCAAGCTCAAGCCGGCCGACATGTCCGGCGCCTGCTTCACGATCTCCAGCCTGGGCGGCATCGGCGGCACCTACTTCGCGCCGATCGTCAATGCGCCGGAAGTCGCCATCCTCGGCGTCAACAAGTCGGCCATGAAGCCGGTGTGGGACGGCAAGCAGTTCGTGCCGCGCCTGACCCTGCCGCTGTCGCTGACCGCCGACCACCGCGTCATCGACGGCGCGCTGGCCACGCGCTTCAATGTCTATATTGCGCAGCTGCTGGCCGACTTCCGTCGCGTCGCGCTGTAACCCGGGAAGGAGATCACTATGAGTCTCGTAGAAGTCAAAGTCCCGGATATCGGCGATTTCTCCGACGTGCCGGTCATCGACTTGTTCGTCAAGGTCGGCGACAGCATCAAGGTCGACGACGCGATCGCCACGCTGGAATCCGACAAGGCGACGATGGACGTGCCGAGCACGGTCGCAGGCACGGTCAAGGAAGTGCTGATCCAGCTCGGCGCCAAGGTCAGCGAAGGCGTCGTGCTGATCAAGGTCGAAGCTGGTACAGCGGTAGCCGCAGTCAACCCGGAAAATGGCCCAAAAACGGCGTCGACCGCAGCAGCCGCGCCGGCGGCCCCGGCGCCGGTGGCTTCCAGCCACGCCGGCGGTGCCGACCTCGAGTGCGAGATGCTCGTTCTCGGCGCCGGCCCCGGTGGCTACTCGGCCGCCTTCCGTTCGGCCGACCTCGGCATGAAGACGATCATCGTCGAGCGCTACGCCACCCTCGGCGGCGTCTGCCTCAACGTCGGCTGCATTCCGTCCAAGGCCCTGCTCCACGTCGCTGCGGTCATGGAAGAAGCCGAGCACGCCATTGATCTCGGCGTCACCTTTGCCGCACCGACCGTCGATATCGACAAGCTGCGCGCCCACAAGGACAAGGTCGTCGGCAAGCTGACCGGCGGTCTGGCCGGCATGGCCAAGGGCCGCAAGGTGGAGATCGTGCGCGGCTACGGCACCTTCCTCGACCCTCATCACATCGAAGTTGAAGTCACCGACGGCACGGGCCAGGACAAGACCGGGGCCAAGAAGGTCGTCAAGTTCCAGAAGTGCATCATCGCTGCCGGCTCGGCCGCCATGCATCTGCCCTTCATCCCCAAGGACCCGCGCATCGTCGATTCGACCGGGGCGCTCGAACTGCGCTTCGTGCCGGAGAAGATGCTGGTCATCGGGGGCGGCATCATCGGCCTCGAAATGGCCACGGTCTATTCGACCCTGGGCGCCAAGGTCGATGTCGTCGAAATGATGGATGTCCTCATGCAAGGCCCGGACCGCGACGCGGTCAAGGTCTGGGAAAAGCAGAACGCCAAGCGTTTCGACAAGATCATGCTGAAGACCAAGACGGTGGCTGTTGAAGCCAAGGACGACGGCCTCTACGTGAAGTTCGAGGGCGAAGGCATCTCGCCGGAGCCGGTCAAGTACGACATGATCCTGCAAGCCGCCGGCCGCACGCCGAACGGCAACAAGATCGGTGCCGACAAGGCTGGCGTGGCCGTCACCGACCGTGGATTCATCAACGTCGATGCCCAGATGCGTACCAACGTGCCGCACATCTTCGCCATCGGCGACCTCGTCGGCCAGCCCATGCTGGCCCACAAGGCGGTGCATGAGTCGCACGTCGCGGCTGAAGCGGCAGCCGGTCAGAAGTCTGCCTTCGACGCCTCGGTCATCCCGAGTGTCGCCTACACCCATCCGGAAGTCGCGTGGGTCGGCGTTACCGAAGACCAGGCAAAGAAGGACGGCCGCAAGATCGAAGCCGCCAAGTTCCCGTGGGCGGCTTCCGGCCGTGCCATCGCCAATGGCGCCGATTACGGCTTCACCAAGCTGATCTTCGATGCCGAAACGCATCGCGTCATCGGCGGCGCTATCGTCGGGCCGAACGCCGGCGACATGATCGGCGAAGTCTGCCTGGCCATCGAGATGGGCTGTGATGCGGTCGATATCGGCAAAACCATCCACCCGCACCCGACGCTGGGTGAAACTGTGGGCATGGCGGCCGAAGTGGCGCACGGCACCTGCACGGATGTACCGCCGCCGCGCAAGAAATAGGTTGGCCGGTTAAAATGGCACTGGGCGACGGTATCCCGTCGCCCTTTTCTTGCCCATCTGAAACGCCATGACCGCCACCGCCAACCTGCCCCGCCGCTCCGCCGATGAACAAGCGCGTCTCGAATCCATGTTGCGCGACATGTTCGAGCACCGCATCTGCTTCAACGAAGTGCTCGGCTTTCATGTCGAATCGCTCGACCCCGGCGCCGCGGTCATCTCGTTCGCCATGCGCCCCGATCTGGTCGGCCACTATCTGCATGGCCGTCTGCATGGCGGCGTCATCTCGACCGCGCTCGACACGGTCGGCGGATTCGTCGTCACGGTGGCGATCGGGGAAAAATACGCCAGCGAAAGCGCGGCCCAGGTCGCCCATCGTTTCGGGCGGGTCGGCACCATCGACCTGCGGGTCGACTACCTGCGCCAGGGCATCGGCAAAAAATTCACGGCCACCGGACGGATTACCCGCCTCGGTGGCCGCATCGCCTCGGTACAGATGACGCTGGAAAACGAAACCGGCCTCCTGCTGGCGACCGGCTCCGGCTCCTACATCGTCAGCTGAGGTCGCTTAGAGGATCGGTACGCCCTGGTGCTCGCCGCGCTCGTACACCACGTTGGCGCGACCGACGATCAGCGGATCGAGATTGCCGATGCGCGCCGTATCCTTGTTCGTGTAGGGCAGCTTGTGCAGGATGTAGCGCAGGGCATTCAGGCGCGCCCGCTTCTTGCAGTTCGATTTGATCACCGTCCACGGCGCATCGGCGGTGTCGGTATGGAAGAACATCGCCTCCTTGGCCTTTGTGTAGTCATCCCACTTGTCGAGGGACGCCACGTCGATCGGTGACAGCTTCCACTGTTTCAACGGGTGCACCTTGCGCTCGCCGAAACGGCGCCGCTGCTCCTCACGGCTGACCGAGAACCAGAACTTGATCACGTGGGTGCCGTTGCGCACCAGCATGCGTTCGAACTCGGGCGCCTGACGAACGAATTCGACATACTCCTGTTCCGAACAGAAGCCCATGACGCGCTCGACGCCGGCCCGGTTGTACCAGGAGCGGTCGAACAGCACAATTTCGCCATTGGTCGGAAGGTGTTCGACATAACGCTGGAAATACCACTGGCCGCGCTCGATCTCGCTCGGTTTCTCCAGCGCGACGACGCGGGCGCCCCGTGGATTGAGGTGTTCCATGAAGCGCTTGATGGTTCCGCCCTTGCCCGCCGCATCACGGCCTTCGAAGAGAATCACGACCTTCTGGCCGGTTTCCTTCACCCACGCCTGCAACTTGAGCAGTTCGACCTGCAGGCGGTATTTCTGGCGCTCGTAATTGCGACGCAGCATCAGGTTGCGGTAAGGGTAAGTGCCGCCGCGCCAGTCCTTGACCAGTTCCTCGTCCGGATTGGGCGCCTGCTCGCTCATGACCATGCGCTGCTCCTTGAGCAGCCCCTTGAGCAAGGCCAGCGAATCGTCAACCGGCAATCCGGCGATCACATCGCGCATCGCGCCCAATTTCGACTCCTGGGCGCCGTCGACCGCGGCATGCACGACAAATCCCTCGATGCCGGCCTGGGTAGTCGTGGGCGGAATGTCCCCCTTCGCCACCTGACGGGTCCGGACAATCCTCGCCTTTGGCTGAGCGCCAACCTTCGGCGCGCCTGCAACTGTAGTTTTCGTGGTAGCCATGTTCCCTCCGTGCCGGTGCAAAGGGTCTATTTCACGGCAAACCGGGATTCGTGTCTACTCCAGCAACTCTGCCGGAATCACGGCGCGCAGGACAGTTTGCGTTTCACCGCGACGAACGCGGTTGCTCAACCACCACAGCGCCCCCTTCTTGATCGTCCATTCCGACTCGCTGCCCGCCAGCAGGAGCGAAGCCATTCGCCCCAGTGACGGCTGGTGGCCGACAATCAGGACGGAATCGCTGGCTGCCGGCCAACCCGAAGCGGCAATGAGTTCGGAAACGCAAGCCTCGGGGCCGATCTTGCGCAGGGTTTCAAAAGGCAGCTTGAGCGCCTCGGCGGTCTGCTGCGTGCGCACCGCCGGGCTGACGATAATGCGCAAATCCTTGGGCTGATGCTCGCGAATCCACTTCGCCATCGCCCGCGCCTGTTTCTCGCCACGCTGCGTCAGGCGCCGCTTCAAATCGTCCGTGCCGTCTTCCGCCTCGGCATGGCGCCACAACAACAGATCCATCGTCGACCCCTCCTGCAAATCCGCCATCATCGCGCTCCAAGGTTACAAAGGCATTTCAGAAGTATAAGTACCATTCCGGCCTGTTCGCCAGCAAGCCGAGCAGTTATCATTCAGGCTTGTTCATGCCAGCCAGACAATGATGCGCATACTCCTTCCAGCCGCCCTCATGTTCACCGCCCTGCTTGCCGCTTGCGCATCCGACAAGGACGCGCTGACATCCAAGGACATCCCGCAAAGCGGCACGCTCAAGGTGCACCCCGGGCTGCTCGGCGCGCCGGCCGCCCCCCAGACGCCGGCCAAGGCAGACCCCGCCGTGGCGCCGGCAGAACAACCGGGCGCCCGCTAGTTCAGACTATTGCAAGACCGGAAGTAACGCCGCTAGCGCTTTCCCGCAAGCCTGCGCAGAAAGCCGCGACGCGAGGAAGTCTCAGGGTTCCTCTTCGAATCGGCGCTCGCTTCAGGCTGATCAGTCGGTAGCTCGACATCGACTATCCTGTCGCCGCAGATTTCAAGCATGACCTGATTTGCCAGCGTGATCGCCGCCGCCATGTCCGGCAAGGAGGCGACCGTCGACACCAGCGGCGCATGCTGATATGCGCCGAGGCAAGGCTCTTCCGCGGCAGTGAAGGCCACGGCCCCTTGGGCCAACTCGATGTATCGGCGCTGGCCGGGCGGAATATCCCCCCACAAGATTCCGCCACCGGGCAGCAACACGAGATCCATGAACCAGGGTGTAATCACGACACCAAGCCAATCGCCCTTGCAGCGGATAAACCCAACGCTGGTACAGTTCAGGCGAGGATTGACCGGGAGCGGTTCAGTGCGTTCGCAAAAGCAACGCGCGATCAGTTCTCCCGGATCTTCATCATGTATTGGAGTGCAACAGTGAGTCACTGCGTTTTGCACGGCCTCTTGCGCATGCAAGCGATCCACTCGGCAAAAGAGGTTTCGAGCACCTTCGGCAGGCGACGCTCGACGCTCCTGCGACGCTCACTCCAGCCGGACGGCGGACCTCGATCCTCGCTTCGCCGGTCATTCCCAGAACGTCTGTTTCTCATGGATTTCATTACATGTCCTGCTTCTCACGTGAACGGCCAAAGCGCAAAAACATTGCAGCGCCATAGCCTGTTTCAAGTGTGTACCCATCCCGAAGACGAGACAGTGAAGGATTTCACGGCGCACAGAAAATAGCGCCGCAAGCACCCGATTTTGGGCTTGCCATCACCGCACATCCGTCCCGACTAATGAAAAACGGCAACCGCGATCGGGTTGCCGTTTTTTACCTGGAATGCTTTGGTGGCCAATCGCGGAATCGAACCACGGACACGCGGATTTTCAATCCGCTGCTCTACCAACTGAGCTAATTGGCCAAAGGGAGGCCGAATTATAGCGGGGTGTCCGGTCCGCCGCAACAATGCCCGGCCAAAAACCTGCGCTCAGGTTCCGAGTGGCGGCGATTGCCGATAGAGCTCGGAGAAGTCGTCCGGCAATGGCGGCGGCGGAGGCGGTGGTTTCCAGGTCGGAAAGATCACACGGGCGACGGCGCCGCGACCGGCCGAGTTGGGACGCAGGCTGGCCGTTGCGTTGTGCTGGGTGGCAATTTCCTGAACGATGGCGAGCCCCAGCCCGCTGCCCTCGGTCGACGCATCGTCGACCCGGTAAAAGCGTTCGAAAACCATCTCTGCCTGCGCTTCGGTAATCCCCACCCCGTTGTCCTCAACTTCGAGGATGGTCTTGCCCGCCGAGCACACTACCCTGCAGGTCACGCGGCCGTCGGCTGGCGTGTATCTGAGCGCGTTGTCGAGAAGATTCTTGGCCAGTTCCTGCAGCAGGAAGACATTGCCACTCACCATCGCCGTCTCGTCCGCCTCGAAACCCAGATCGATCCGCTTGTCGAGCGCCACCGTGACCCAGTCTGCAACCACGTCGCGCACCAGGGCAACCAGATCGAGCGGTTCATGACTCTGCTGTGCGGCTTCGCCCCCCTCGGCCCGGGCGAGCGTCAGCAACTGGTTGACCAGGCGCCCGGCGCGATCGACACCAACCGCAATCTGACGCAGCGCATGGCGCAGCGCTTCCGGATCGGCTTCGCGGATGGCGAACTGCGCCTGCGTCTTCAACCCGGTAAGCGGGGTACGCATCTGGTGGGCAGCGTCGGCCACAAAACGCTGCTGCGCTTCGACGTTGCGCTTCATGCGTTCCAGCATTTCGTTGAAGGCCTCGACCAGCGGCTCCAGTTCCTCGGGTACCCGGCGCGTGGCAATCGGCGAGAGATCGCCCGGGTCACGTTTTTCAATCGTCTTGCGCAGGCGATTTAACGGCCGCAGTCCGCGCGACAGACCAAACCAGACCAGCATGACAGCGAGTGGAATGATGACGAACTGGGGCAGGATGACGCTGGCGACGATCTTGTTGGCCAGTTGCGTGCGCTTTTCCGTCGTCTCGCCGACTTCGACCAGAACCCAGCGATCGCGCGGCATCTGCCCGTCAGCGACATAGGAATAGGCGACCCGCACGTCCTGCCCGTTCAATTCGATATCGCGGAAATAAATGTCTCCCGGTAGCGCATCCGGCGCGACCTTCAGATCAGGCGTCGGCAATTCGCGGTCGCCGGCCAGCAGTTTGCCTTCGCGACCGACGACGTGAAAATACACGTTGTCGGTTTCATCCGCCCGCAGCAATGCCCGCGTCGAGGCCGGCAAGCTGAGTACCGGCTTGCCATCGATCAACTTGACCTGACGCGAGATGGCCGTCACATGCTCGCGCAAGGATTGATCGTAGGGAAAATTGGCGACGTTGTTGGCGAAATAGTGCGTGAAGGCGATGCTCAACGGCCAGACGAACAATAACGGGGCCAGCATCCAGTCAAGGATCTCGCCAAAAAGCGAACGTTCGCTTTCGGAAGCCGGCGGACTACTCGGCCTGGGGTCGCTCAAGGCAGTAACCCAGACCGCGCACCGTAGCTATCTTGACGCCGCCCGCCTCGAGCTTCTTGCGCAGGCGATGAACATAAACCTCGATGGCATTGTGGCTGACTTCCTCGCCCCAGCCGCACAGGTGATCCACCAGTTGATCCTTGCTGACCAGACGACCCATGCGATTGAGCAGGATCTCCAGGAGGCCGATTTCGCGCGCCGACAGATCAAGGGCCTGCCCCTGAATCTGGGCCACGCGCCCGACCTGATCGTAGATCAGAAGGCCGCACTGAATGGTCGGGGTCGTACCGGTCGAGCGTCGTGTCAGGGCGCGAACCCGGGCCTCGAGTTCGGCCAGTTCGAAGGGCTTGACCATGTAGTCGTCAGCCCCCAGATCGAGCCCCTTGACGCGATCGCCGGTACCGTCGAGGGCAGTCAGGATCAATACCGGCAACTGTGAATTACGCGCCCGCAGGTGTTTCAGCACATCGAGTCCGGACAATTTCGGCAAGCCCAGATCGAGAATCAGCAGATCGTAGGTGGCCGTCAGCAGGGCCGCCTCTGCGTCGACGCCGTCGGCTGCCCAGTCGACCGCGTAGCCGCCTTGGCGAAGCGAGCGTGAAAGGCCATCGGCGATGATGGCGTCGTCCTCAGCAATAAGAATTCGCATTTAACCCTGGACCAAAGCTGCGTAAGAATTCTGTAAGCCTACAGCATTACCCTGCCTCTGCTGTTCTCCTTTTATGGTCTTTGGAGTCATTGGCTAAAGCCGCGACTCAGGGGGTGGCCCGATCCTGCACTGGGCGCCCCCTACCATTTTTCCCGCAAAACCCCGCCAGTTTATCAAATTCGCCGCCCGGCCATTGCGCCGCGCGCAAACTTGTTCGCCCACTGCAATTGCCCTGCCGTCCCCAAAGGGCGCTTCCCACTGGCGCGGTCGACCCTGAAAAACAGGCAAAAATGGACGAAAAAAAGCCCGGGTCGAAACCCGGGCTTTTGCATGACGGTCTTCTGTCGGCTTAGTGGCCGGAGGCGCCAGCAGCACCGAGGCCGGTTTCCGAGCGGAGCTGTTGCGCCGGATACAGCGCACGCTCCTTCTTGGCCTGGGCAGAGTTGTCCAGAATGGACACCAGCCAGATGGTCACGAAGGCCGCGGTCATCGAGAAGATGGCAGCGGAGTTGTACGGGAACCAGGCAGAGCCCTTCGGATTGCCGATGACGGCTTCCCAGACGCTGGCGGAGCCGATGGTCAGAACCACTGCCAGGATCAGGCCGGTGAAACCGCCGACCACCGCACCACGCGTCGTGCAGTTCTTCCACAGCACCGACATGAAGAGGACCGGGAAGTTGCCGGAACAGGCGATGACGAAGGCCAGCATAACCATGTAGGCGACGTTTTCCTTCTCGAAGGCGATACCGAGAACCACCGCCAGAACACCGAGACAGATCGTGGTGATCTTGGAAACGCGCAGTTCCGCATCGGAGGAAGCCTGGCCCTTCTTGATCACGGAAGCGTACAGGTCGTGCGACACTGCGGAGGCGCCGGACAAGGTCAAACCGGCAACCACGGCCAGGATGGTGGCGAAGGCCACGGCGGAGATGAAGCCGAGGAACAGGTCACCGCCAACTGCCTTGGACAGGTGGATAGCGGCCATGTTGCCGCCGCCCTTCAGGCCCTTGGCGATTTCGCCGCCGACGTAGAATTCGCCCGGATTCTGGATCAGGTTGGTGATGGCGCCGAAACCGATGATGAAGGTCAGGATGTAGAAGTAACCGATCCAGGTGGTCGCCCAGGCAACCGACTTGCGGGCTTCCTTGGCGTTCGGCACGGTGAAGAAGCGCATCAGGATGTGCGGCAGGCCGGCGGTACCGAACATCAGGGCCATACCGACCGAGATGGCGGAGATCGGATCCTTGATCAGGGCGCCCGGCGCCATGATGGCATCCTTCTTGGTGTGCACTTCGACCGCCTTGGTGAACAGCGCCTCCGGCGAGAAACCGAACTGCAGCAGAACGGAAACGGCCATGAAGGTGGCGCCGAACAGCAACATGCAGGCCTTGATGATCTGCACCCAGGTCGTCGCGGTCATGCCGCCGAACAGCACGTACATCATCATGATGGAGCCGACGAGAATCTCGGCGTACATGTATTCGAGACCGAACAGCACCTTGATTAGCTGACCGGCACCGACCATCTGCGCAATCATGTAGAAAGCGACGACGACCAGCGACGAGGTCGCGGCGAAGATGCGGACCGGGGTCTGGGCAAAACGGTAGGAGGCAACGTCGGCGAAGGTGAACTTGCCGAGGTTGCGCAGGCGCTCCGCCATCAGGAAGGTGATGACGGGCCAGCCGACCAGCCAGCCGATCGAGAAGATCAGGCCGTCGAAGCCGTTGGCGAACACGAGACCGGAAATACCCAGGAAGGAGGCGGCGGACATGTAGTCGCCGGCGATCGCCAGGCCATTCTGGAAACCGGTGATGCCACCGCCGGCGGTGTAGAAGTCGGCCGCCGTCTTGGTCTTGCCGGCAGCCCACTTGGTGATGTAGAGGGTGCCGGCGACGAAGATACCGAACATGGCGATGGCCGTCCAGTTGGTGGCCTGCTTGGTTGCCTGACCGAGGTCGGCACCGGCAGCGAGGGCGCCACCGGCAACCGCCAAGGCAGCAACAGCTGCGAGAAGATGTTTGATGTTCATGTTACTTCTGAGCCTCATGGATGATGGCCTCGTTGGTCGAGTCGAATTCGCCGTTGGCGCGCCGCACGTAGATCCAGGTCAGGATGATGGTGAAGACGATGACGCCAACACCCAGCGGAACGCCGATACTGGTGGTCATGCCGGCGCCCAGCTTGGTGCCCAGCCAGGGACCTTGGAAGGCAACCAGCAGGATGAAGCCGTAGTAAGCGGCTGCACTGATGATGGTCATAATGATCGAGTACCTGTTGCGCATGGCAACAAACTCGAGGAACTTCGGGTTTGCTGTAACCCGATCGAGAACGTTTTGCATTTAGTTGGCTCCTCAGCACGTAATGAATGTAGCGGCATTGCTGCGGACCGTAATCTAGTCTCCGGTTCTTACGTTCAGCTTACAGACAGTTACAAAAGTCATAAGATGCGCCTTGATCCACCATAAAAAAAGCCCCGCAGAAACGCGGGGCTTTTTGCAGGCAGTAAATCCGGCGGGATTACATCCCCATGCCGCCCATACCACCCATGCCGCCCATACCACCCATGTCGGGCATGCCGCCGCCGGCCGGCTTGTCTTCAGCCAGTTCAGCAACCATGCACTCGGTGGTCAGCATCAGGCCGGCCACGGAAGCAGCGTTCTGCAGTGCGGTGCGGGTCACCTTGGTCGGGTCGAGTACGCCCATTTCGACCATGTCGCCGTACTCGCCGGTGGAAGCGTTGTAACCGTAGTTACCCTTGCCACGCTGGACCTTGTCAACCACAACCGACGGCTCGTCACCGGCGTTGGCGACGATTTCGCGGAGCGGCTGCTCCATGGCGCGCAGCACGATCTTGATGCCGGCATCTTGATCGTGGTTGTCACCCTTGAGCTTGCCAACGGCAGCACGGGCACGGATCAGGGCCACGCCGCCGCCGGCGACGATGCCTTCTTCCACGGCAGCGCGGGTAGCGTGCAGGGCGTCTTCAACGCGGGCTTTCTTTTCCTTCATTTCGACTTCGGTGGCGGCACCAACCTTGATGACGGCAACGCCGCCAGCCAGCTTGGCAACACGTTCCTGGAGCTTTTCCTTGTCGTAATCGGAAGTTGCTTCTTCGATCTGGATGCGGATCTGCTTGACGCGGGCCTGGATCGAAGCGGCTTCGCCGGCACCGTCGATGATGATGGTGTTTTCCTTGGAAACTTCGATGCGCTTGGCTTGGCCCAGGTCCTTCAGGACAGCTTTTTCCAGCGACAGGCCGGTTTCTTCTGCGATCACGGTACCGCCGGTCAGGATGGCGATATCTTCGAGCATGGCCTTGCGACGATCGCCGAAGCCCGGCGCCTTGACTGCAACGGTCTTCAGGATGCCGCGGATGTTGTTGACGACCAGGGTTGCCAACGCTTCGCCATCGACATCTTCGGCGATGATCAGCAGCGGACGGCCGGCCTTGGCAACTTGCTCGAGGATCGGCAGCAGGTCGCGAATGTTGGAGATCTTCTTGTCGAAGAGCAGAACAAACGGGTTTTCCATCAGGGCTTGCTGCTTGTCGCCATTGTTGATGAAGTACGGGGACAGGTAGCCACGATCGAACTGCATGCCTTCGACGACGTCGAGTTCGTTGGCCAGGGACTTGCCATCTTCAACGGTGATGACGCCTTCCTTGCCGACTTTTTCCATGGCGCTGGCGATGATTTCGCCGATGTCAGCATCGGAGTTGGCGGAAATGGAGCCGACCTGCGCGATTTCCTTGGTCGTCGTGCACGGCTTGGAGAAAGCCTTCAACTCGGCGATGGTGGCGATGACCGCCTTGTCGATACCGCGCTTGAGATCCATCGGGTTCATACCGGCGGCAACGTATTTCATGCCTTCGCGAACGATCGACTGGGCCAGCACGGTGGCGGTCGTGGTGCCATCACCGGCGATGTCGGAGGTCTTGGAAGCGACTTCCTTGACCATCTGGGCGCCCATGTTGGCGAACTTGTCCTTCAGTTCGATTTCCTTGGCGACGGAAACGCCGTCCTTGGTCACGGTCGGAGCGCCGTAGGAACGCTCGAGCACGACATTGCGCCCCTTCGGGCCGAGAGTGACCTTGACGGCATCAGCCAGGATATTGATGCCTTCGACCATGCGGGCGCGGGCGGAATCACCGAATTTGACTTCTTTTGCAGCCATTGAATTCTCCTAATTAATATGGGGTAGAGACGGACGGCGCTTAAGCGACCAGAACGCCCATGATGTCTTCTTCACGCATGACCATGACTTCCTGGCCATCGACCTTGACGGCCTGACCGGCATACTTGCCGAACAGAACGCGGTCGCCCACCTTGACGTCGAGGGCGATCTGCTTGCCGTTGTCGTCACGCTTGCCCGGGCCGACGGCCAGAACTTCGCCTTGATCCGGCTTTTCGCCTGCGGAATCAGGAATGACGATACCGGAAGCAGTGGTGCGCTCGGCTTCGACGCGCTTGACGATCACACGGTCGTGCAAAGGACGGATATTCATAGAGAGGACTCCTCGTGGTTCAAAAAATTGAAATTGGTCGGGGCAACCCCGGAATCGGACGAAGCGTTTTAGCACTCGTTACCGGAGAGTGCTAATAATAAGGACGCATCACCCGAATTTCAAGTCAACGCATCGAGAGATTTTTACTTGCCGCCAACCACAACGAGATTTTGCAGGCCGTTTGAGCGCCAATATTCACCGGTGAAGAATGTTTCAGAAGGAAATTTTCCTCAGTTTTCCACTCTTGACCAGCCTTTGCGTTCCATGCAGGCAAACATGCGACGAACAGATTCGTTGGTCACGACACCGGAAGCATCCGAGTAGGTCGCCGCCTTGCACTGGTTCAGGTCAAACGAATACTCCTGATCGCTGGCGCCGCGCTTTTCCCAATGCCATGTCGGCTTGAGCGCGCAACCGGCCAGGCTGGCGAGGAAAAAAATGGCAATTCGTCGTTTCATCAGCCAATGGTATCGCAAAGGAAAAGCGTGCAAGGATTGTGTAACCACGGCGAGTCCCAAGTCATGAACTTGCCCGTTTAATGGAAAAACCCCTGTAACTCATTGAGTTACAGGGGTTCCAATTGGTCGGAGTGACAGGATTCGAACTTGCGACCCCTGCGTCCCGAACGCAGTGCTCTACCAGGCTGAGCTACACTCCGATGCAATGTGAGGGAGTCAGTGATTCCGCTCAACTGCAAAGAGCGACAATTGTAGCAGAGCTTCCCGATAATTTGTATCCCTCAGGCACTGAATTGCCTCTCTGGCGCGTTCCGCTTCCAACTCGGCCTGCCGACGGGCATGACCCAGCGCACCGGTAGCGTGAATCGCGTCAAGCACCGCCGCGAAATCGTCCCGGCCGCCTTCTTCGATGGCGCGGCGCACACACCCTGCCTGTTCCGGCGTGCCGTGCTGCATCACGTAAATCAGCGGCAGCGTCGGCTTGCCATCCGCCAGATCGTCGCCAAGATGCTTGCCAGTATCGGCCTCATGACCGGAATAATCGAGTACGTCGTCGACCAGCTGGAATGCCGTGCCCAGATGCATGCCGTAATCGGCCAAAGCCCGCTCGACATCGGGCTCAGCCCCGCCAAGAATGGCGCCAAGCTGGGCCGCGGCCTCGAAAAGCTTGGCCGTCTTGTAGCGGATAACCTGCAGATAACGCTGCTCATCGACGTCTGCGTCGTGACAATTCATCAACTGCAGCACTTCGCCTTCGGCAATCACGTTGGTGGCGTCTGAAAGGACTCGCATGACGCGCATGTCGTCGACCTCGACCATCATCTGGAATGCGCGCGAGTACAGAAAGTCGCCGACCAGAACGCTGGCTGCATTGCCGAAAATCGCATTGGCCGTGTCATGGCCACGCCGTAATGCAGACTCATCGACCACGTCATCGTGCAGCAGGGTCGCCGTATGGATGAATTCGACAACCGCCGCCAGGTCATGGTGATGGCGCCCCGAATAGCCCATCGCGCCCGCCGCCAGCAAGACCAGCGCTGGCCGCATGCGTTTGCCACCAGCACCAATAATGTATTCTGCAACCTGCCGTACAAGTACCACATCGGAATGCAGACGATCGCGGATGACTGCATCCACGGCCTTCATATCGGACCCGATCAGGGCGTAAAGCTGTTCCAGAGTCACATTGAACCTGCATTTTGCTAGACGCGGAATCTTAGGCGTGGGCAGGGTGGTCGTCAAGACAAGGAAATCGGGTTACCGTCTTCTTTCTTCTTTTGTGACGACGCTTTCGGATAAACTCGGCTGATAATGGAAAGTCGCGCGCAAAACACCCCGACACAGTATTCGCCAGAAGTCCTTGCGGCTTGCCTTGTGGCCTCTCGGCAGGAAGCGCCAGCCTGCCGTCCACGCCACCTGCTAGGCGCAAAGATATGATGGCTGCTGACCGCGAGCGCCGCTTCGGCGGCGTTGCAAGACTCTACGGATCTGCCGCGGTCGAACGATTGAATCGATCGAGTATCTGTGTCGTCGGTGTCGGCGGTGTCGGCTCCTGGACACTGGAAGCATTGGCGAGAACCGGCATCGGACACCTTGCTGCGGTCGACCTTGATATGGTGGCAGAATCCAATACCAACCGTCAGATCCATGCCCTTGACGACATCTATGGCAAAGCCAAGGTCGACGCAATGGCCGAGCGCATACGCCTGATCAATCCTGATTGCGCCGTCACCTGCATCGAGGACTTCGTGACGCCCGAAAACATGGCCGAGATCCTGCTGCCTCGTTTCGATGTGGTGATCGACGCAATCGATCAGACACGTGTAAAAGCGGCGATGGTTGCCCATTGTCGACGCCAGAATACGTCGATTGTCGTGGCTGGCGCCGCCGGCGGGCAAACCGACCCGACCCAGGTGCGGGTCAGCGACCTGGCGACAACCGTGCAGGATCCACTGCTTGCAAAGGTTCGCGCCTTGTTGCGCCGTGAATACGGATTTCCCCGTGATCCGCGGAAAAAATTCGGCGTCGCTGCAGTATATTCGACCGAACCTCTACGTTATCCCGATGCACAAGCCAGCTGCGAAACGAACAACGGACCGGCGGGACTGAATTGTGCAGGATTTGGATCGTCAGTCTGCGTTACTTCGGTTTTCGGGATGGTTGCCGCCGCGCGTGCCATCGATTTGGTGTTGACGCAATGAAAAAGCCAAAAAAGCCGCGTTCCCTCAAGGCCGGGATGCCGCCCGGGTCACCGGTGCATATCGGCGAGATAAAGACCGACAAGCCGAGCATTTCGGTCCTCGATTTTGGCCCCGGGGCGCTGATCGAAGCCGAACTTCCTGACACCGCCAGCCTGGCCTCGTACGTCCGCCAGAATTCGACCCTCTGGGGAAACATATACGGTCTGCAGGATCCCGCCGCCCTGACCGCCATCGGTACCGTCTTCCATCTGCACCCACTGGTTCTCGAGGACATCCTCAACAACAACCAGCGCCAGAAAGTCGATTCCTACAATGACTACCTCTATGTCGTCCTGCACCGCTACGAAATAAGTACCGACCCCTTGAACCTCGTTCAGGACCAGATCAGCCTGATTATCGGAACCGACTACCTGCTCAGTTTTCAGGAGCGTCAGTCAAGGACTTTCGAGCCGGTCAGGCAGCGCCTGCGCTCCGACCGGGCGAACCTGCGCAGCGCGGCAAGCGACATGCTGGCCTATTCCCTTTTTGATTCGGTGGTCGACAGCTACTTCGGCGTGATCGAAAGTCTGGATGATTATGCGGAACACCTCGAGGTCGAAATTCTCGGACATCCAGGGCCGATGGTTCTCGAAAACATTCACCAGTTCAGGCGCTGCGTTTCTCAACTACGCCGCAACCTGTATCCGCTACGCGAACTCCTGGGCACCCTGCATCGCGAACATGCCCACTTTTTCGGGCCGGAAATCCAGCTATATTTGCGCGATGTCTATGACCACACCGTGCACATCATCGAATCCCTGGATGATCTGCGCGAACTGGCAACCGGGCTGCTGGACGTTCATCTGACGACGGTCAGCCACCGGGTAAACCTCGAAGTCCGGGCGTTGACGGTGGTGGCTACTGTTTTCATGCCGGCAACCCTGATCGCCGGCATTTTCGGCATGAATTTCCGGCAGATGCCTTGGCTGGAACGCCCCGGCGGATTCTATTTCGCCACCGGCCTCATGCTGGTGATCGCGACGATCATGCTCACCCTGTTCTGGCGCCGTCGCCGTTAAGACGTCGGGCGGCTGTCCAGCCAGACCGCCAACCCTTGGGCATTGAGCTCCAGATCGGTTGCCCAGATATCCAGCGCATGCTCAGCCGGCAATTGGCAACCGTGCGTACTCAGTTCTGCCTGCAGGTACGCAGTAATCAGTTCCTTGATCTCTGCGTGCCGCGCCACCCCGGTTCCAACCGCCGCTTGCGCCATGCTCACCAGCGCATCAAGCCGGCGCTTGAGATCAACGCCCAGCTGTCGAACATTATCCACACGACCATAGTGTGTCAGGTAGAGCGCCTCGGGATGGAACGAAAGCAGGCGTTCGATCGATGCATGCATCGCCGCCGGATCGAACTGCGTCGGGGTAGTCGTCGGAAAGATGAATGGTCGCCCATCAACATCGTGCTCGCGATATGAGAGGCCAAACGTATCTCCACTGAAAATGCCACCCGTCTTCCGATCGACGATGCAGATATGGTGTCTGGCATGACCCGGCGTATCGAGACACAACAGTTCTCGTCCAGCCAGCGAGATTATATGCCCATCGGGCGCCTCGATGATTCGCTCGGCCGGCGTCGGCACAATCTCACCGTAAACTTTGCTGACATAATCCGCGCCGTAAACCTGCGTCACCCCGGCGACGAGTCTGGCCGGTTCCGCCATGTGCCTCGCACCACGCGGATGAACCACGAGCCTTGCATTCGGAAACCTCGCCATCATGCTACCGGCGCCACCGGCATGATCGAGATGAATATGGGTCAGGATGACATAGTCGACAGCTTTGGTATCCAATCCGAGCCGGGCCAGTGCGGCGAGTGCGTTTGGCAGAGCATCGTTGCTGCCTGTGTCAATGAATGCGACCCTGCCGCCCTCGACCACCAGATGAATCGCTGCCAGAACCGGCCTCACATAGCCAGCATCGAAGGCGATGATCCCTTTGCCGTAATCTCTCCAGTCGAACATTCGCACACCCGCCAAAATTGGAGGGCGGATTATACTTCGGCCACCTCCACGAAACTGCACATTTCATGGCTAACCAGCTCTAAAGAGACAGATTGCGACAGCCGGCACGTTTCATCGCTCGGAATTCTTGAGTAGCGTAGAAAATTCACGCCTGAAAGCTGCAACTTTCGGATTGATCACGTATGCGCAGTAGCCTTGATTCGGGTTTGTCACGAAATACGCCTGATGATAGGACTCGGCAGGGAAAAACTC
>Ga0209310_1000617_pt1 | contig 36640 bp, 33 predicted proteins | sample AD_UKC030_MetaG_FD_184415 | JGI IMG/M metagenome (GOLD analysis project Ga0209310, IMG submission 184415) | Active sludge microbial communities of municipal wastewater-treating anaerobic digesters from USA - AD_UKC030_MetaG (SPAdes) (version 2) | ecosystem: Engineered > Bioreactor > Anaerobic >...
GTCTGCGAATCGACCTTCGCCACTTCGAGGAAGGAGTCGATGGCCTTGTCCGGCTGCTCGTTGAGCAGGAAATTGAGACCCTGGAAATAGGAACGCGGCAAGGCACGAGATTCATGCACCACCTGCCGCATGTCGACCCGTGCGGCAGCCCAGCCAAGCCCGAAGAAAAGGGGGATGAGCAGTAGCTGCCAGTATTCGAAAAGTTCGTTCATGCCAGCGGCGGTGGTTCGGGCGTCGGGGGCAAAGCCGGCTTCGCCGCCTGGCGCTTGAGGCGCGCGATTTCACGGCGCTGGCGATAGATGACACCGACCAGGGACAACACCCCGAGAATGGCGCCACCGGAGAAGAATGCCAGCAGAATGATCACCAGCGGGGCTTCCCAGACGTAATCCAGAACGAAGCGCAACATCGTCGGCTGCGTGTTGCGCACGGCAAACAGCAGCAGAAATGAAAAGATGATGAGCCGTACGGCCCAGGTCAATGCTGTCATGACATCAAAGAAAAAGGGGCAGTGAAATTCACTGCCCCGAATCTACCACAATGCGCCCGAACCGGCGTCAGATCGACTGATCGACCCGTTCACGCAGTTCCTTGCCGGCCTTGAAGTGGGGAACCCACTTGGACGGCACACTGACCTTCTCCCCCGACTTGGGGTTGCGGCCGGTGCGCGGCGGCCGGTAGTTGAGCGCAAAGCTGCCGAATCCGCGAATCTCGATACGATCTCCGCGCACAAGTGCTTCGGACATCGCATCGAGAATCATCTTGACCGCGAAATCAGCATCTTTCGCCACCAGCTGGGGAAAACGCTCCGCCAGCCGGGCGATGAGCTCGGACTTGGTCATGCTTTGCCTTATCAGCCTTGCTGGTTGAGCTTGGCCTTGAGCAGGGCACCCAGGTTGGTCGTACCGGAAGCAGCGGCGGAAGACTCGGCAGAGAGTTTCTGCATCGCTTCGTGCTGTTCGGCATTGTCCTTGGCCTTGATCGACAGGTTGATACCACGGGTCTTGCGATCCACATTGATGATCATGGCTTCGACTTCGTCACCCACCTTCAGGTGCTGCGACAGGTCATCGATGCGATCACGCGAGAATTCGGAAGCACGCAGGTAACCTTCGTTCTCACCGTCCAGAGTCAGCACGGCACCACGAGCGTCGACCGTCTTGACGGTGGCGCGCACAATGCTGTTCTTCTCATGGGTAGCGATGAAGCTGGTGTACGGATCGCCTTCCATCTGCTTGATGCCGAGGGAGATACGCTCCTTCTCGATGTCGATGCCGAGGACCAGCGCTTCGACTTCGTCGCCCTTCTTGAAGTTGCGGATGGCTTCTTCGCCAGTCGCACTCCAGGACAGGTCGGACAGATGCACCAAGCCATCGATGCCACCAGGCAGGCCGATGAAGATGCCGAAGTCGGTGATCGACTTGATGGCGCCACGGACCTTGTCGCCCTTCTTGTGGTTCATCCCGAAATCGTCCCACGGATTCGGCTTGCACTGCTTCATGCCGAGAGAGATACGACGACGTTCCTCGTCAATTTCCAGGATCATGACTTCGACTTCGTCACCCAGGGAAACGACCTTGGACGGATGGACGTTCTTGTTGGTCCAATCCATTTCGGAAACATGAACCAGGCCTTCGATGCCTTGTTCGATTTCAACGAATGAACCGTAGTCGGTCAGGTTGGTAACCTTGCCGAACAGGCGGGTACCGGCCGGGTAACGGCGGGCAATGCCGACCCACGGATCGTCGCCCAGTTGCTTCATACCCAGCGAGACGCGGTTCTTTTCGGCGTCGAACTTGAGGATCTTGGCGGTAACTTCGTCACCGACGTTGAGCACTTCGCTCGGGTGACGGACGCGGCGCCAGGCCAAGTCGGTGATGTGCAGCAGGCCATCGATACCGCCGAGGTCGACGAATGCGCCGTAATCGGTGATGTTCTTGACGATACCCTTGACGGTAGTGCCTTCCTTGAGGTTCTCGAGGAGCTTTTCGCGATCCTTGTCAGCGGTGGCTTCGAGCACGGCACGACGGGACATCACGACGTTGTTGCGCTTGCGATCCAGCTTGATAACCTTGAATTCAAGGGTCTTGCCTTCGTACGGGGTGGTGTCCTTGACCGGACGCATGTCGACCAGCGAACCCGGCAGGAATGCACGGACACCGTTGGACATGACGGTGAGGCCGCCCTTGACCTTACCGGTGATGGTGCCGGTGACCAGGGAGTTGTTGTTCAGGGCTTCTTCAAGGAAGTTCCAGGCGGCGATGCGCTTGGCGCGATCGCGCGACAGGCGCGTGGCGCCGTAGCCGTCTTCGAGCATCTCGATGGCGACTTGAACAAAATCGCCCACCTTGACTTCGAGTTCGCCCTGATCATTCAGGAATTCTTCGAGCGGAACATAGGATTCCGATTTCAGGCCGGCATTGACCACGACGAAATTGTGATCGATGAGCACCACTTCTGCAGTGATGACTTCGCCTTGACGCATTTCCTGGCGAGCCAGGGATTCTTCAAATAGTTGAGCAAAAGATTCCATTGACGGAGAGAGCTTTCATGCCGCGAATCGCTAAATTCACAGCGGGTTAGAGTTGAAAAACACATCGCCGGCCCGTCGGCCGGCAATGCCTTACTGCAATGCCTCCTTGCTCCACGCAAGAACCTGATTCACCGCCTGTTCGATGGTGAGGTCCGTCGTGTCGAGCAACCAGGCATCTGCCTCCTGCCTGAGCGGTGCCACGCTGCGTTGGGAGTCCCGCGCATCGCGTTGCTGAAGGTCAAGCAGAAGGTCGAGGAGATTAGCAGAGAATCCTTTTTCGATCAACTGCTTATAGCGCCGCTCCGCCCTCGCCTCGGCACTCGCGGTCAGGAAGACCTTGAGCACCGCTCGCGGGAAGACGACCGAACCCATGTCGCGGCCATCGCCGACCAGCCCCGGCAAAGTGTTGAACGCCCGCTGGCGGAACAGCAGGGCCTCACGAACCGCCGGCAAAGCCGCGACTTGCGAGGCGCCGGAAGAGATTTCCTCGCTACGAATGGCCTCACCGACTGGCTGCCCGTCGAGGCGAATATCGTTCTCGAAAAACTCGACATCGATCCCGGCGGCAATGGCCGCGACACCAGCTTCGTCAGTCCAGGCGACACCCGCCTGTCTGGCGGCCAGCGCTGTCAACCGGTATAAAGCACCCGAATCCAGATAGGCAAAGCCCAGCGTTGCCGCCACGCGCGCCGCCACCGTCCCCTTGCCGGAAGCCGACGGGCCGTCGATGGCGATCACCGGCGCCGCGCTGGTCACCGTGGCAAAACGCTCGAAATAATCAGGGAACGTCTTGGCCACGCACTTCGGATCGTTGATGCGCAGCGGCGTCCCGAAGGCGGCCAGCGAGAAGCACATCGCCATGCGATGATCGTCGTAGGTGTCGATGGCGGCCGGCTTCAGGCGGGCCGGCGTGACGCGGATGAAATCCTCGCCCTCTTCGACTTCGGCACCGAGTTTGCGCAACTCGATCGCCATTGCCGCGATGCGGTCGGTTTCCTTGACTCTCCAGGATGCGATGTTGCGCAGCGTCGTCGTACCCTTGGCAAAAAGCGCAGTCGTCGCCAGCGTCATCGCCGCATCGGGAATATGGTTGCAATCGAGGTCGACCGCGACCAGGCCATTTTCCGGCGCCCGGGCTTCCATCCAGTTTGGCCCCGTCTCAATGCGGGCACCCATTTTCGCCAGCGCCTCGGCAAACTTGACATCACCCTGTATCGAATCGCGTCCGACGCCCTCGACGCGCACGGGGCCACCACCGATGGCCCCCAGTGCGAGGAAATAGGAGGCAGACGACGCATCGCCTTCCACATAAATCGTTCCCGGCGATACGTAACAGCTACCCGCCGCCACGGTGAAGCGCTGCCAGCCCTCGCGCTCGACCGTGACACCGAAGCGCGCCATGATGGCCAGCGTAATTTCAATGTACGGCTTGGAAATCAGCTCGCCAACGACTTCGACCGCAACCGTCTCACCGGTCAGCGGCAAGGCCATCAACAGGCCGGTCAGGAACTGGCTGGAAACATCGCCCCGTACTTTGACGACGCCGCCGGGTTGAATTGTTGCCGGCTTGAGATGCAGGGGCGGGAAGCCCTCGTTGCCGAGATAGGTGACGTCAGCCCCCAGTTGGCGCAGGCCGTCGACCAGATCGCCGATCGGCCGTTCGTGCATGCGCGCCACACCCTTCAGGATGTAGTCGCCGCCGGCCAAAGCGAGCGCGGCAGTCAACGGGCGAAAGGCCGTCCCGGCATTGCCGAGGAAGAGCTCGGCCCGTTTGACCGGAAACAGGCCACCGCAACCCTTGATGAGCCAGTTCTCATTACCCAGGTGAGTGACGCCAACGCCCAGTATTTTCAGGGCATCCAGCATGCGCTCGGTATCGTCCGAAGCCAGCAGATCGCGCACTTCGGTTTCACCTTCGGCGAGCGCGGCCAGCAGCAGGACACGGTTGGAAATGCTTTTCGAACCCGGCAGGCGAACGGTGCCGGATGCACAGCAAAGCTGAGGAAGATCGAGAAATTCGTGATTCACAAAGTCACCGTATTCATGACGCGGCGTCGCCGCAAAAGGCTGCTCAGGAGATATTGGACGCCGGCTGGTATTCGGGAACCAAGCGCGTCAGCTTCTCGCGCACCTGCGTATCGCTCTGGCAAGACTCGGCGAACCAAGGATGCAAATTCGCCAGAAAATCGTCGTCGACCGCTCGCGCCCGTGCTATCCGCAACTTGGGGTGCGGGGTTTCGCGCGCCTGCTCTTCATCGGCTAGCGATTCCTCGTAGAGCTTCTCGCCGGGATGCAGCCCGGTAAATTCGATGCGAATCTGCGCTTCCGAGAAGCCTCCTAACTGGATCATGCGCCGTGCCAGATCGACAATGCTGACCGGGTCCCCCATATCGACCACGAAAAGTTCACCGCCCTTCCCCATTGCTGCCGCTTCCAAGACCAGTTGTGCTGCTTCAAGAATTGACATGAAATATCGCCTACTCTCTGGATGAGTCACTGTTACCGGCCCGCCTTGGGCGATCTGCTCCTGGAACTTTTTAATCACGCTGCCCACACCGCCCAGCAGGTTGCCGAAACGCACCATCTCGAACCGCATATTGCCGCCCTGCCGGTGCAGCGCCTCGCAGACCATCTCTGCCAACCGCTGAGTTGCACCCATCACATTGGTCGGATTCAGCGCCTTGTCGGTCGAAATCAGGACAAAGCGCTCCGCACCGAAACGGGCTGCACACTCTGCAATCCGCAGCGTTCCCAGCGTGTTGTTACGCACCGCCTGCCAGGCATTGTCGACCTCAATCAGAGGGGCATTTCTGTATGCCGCTGCATGGAAAACCACCTGCGGACGCCATCGAGAAAACACCTCATTGAGCCGTTCAGTGTCCTTGACGTCGCCAAGCAACACCGTCTGCAAGACGCCCGGCATGTGGAGGGCAAACCACTGCTGTAGCGTATGCAGCGCCAACTCGCTATTTTCGAAAAAGACCAACCTGGCCGGTCCGAAGCGTGCCACCTGCCTGCACAACTCACTACCAAACGAACCACCGGCACCAGTCACCAGAACCGTCTTGCCGGCAAGCATAGCGGCCACATGGGGCGTATCGATAGACACCGACCCACGGCCGAGCAGATCCTCAATCTCGATTGGGCGAATCCACGAAATAGCTACCCGCCCGGACATCACATCCTCCAGGCCCGGCACGGTGAAGACGTGTGCGCCAGCGGCCACCGCGAGATCAGTAACTCGCCGGCATGCCTCACCAGAATCTGAAGGCATGGCCAAGATGACATTTGAAGCCTTCACCGCCTCCAGCACCTTGGGCAGACTTTCCAATCCACCAAGCACTGGATGCCCCGAAAGCTCCAGCCCCCACTTGCCTGGATCATCATCCACGAAACCGACTACCCGCCATTCTGCGCTCCGTTCGAGTCCTCGTACCAGCATCGCTGCGCCATTGTTGGCACCGACGACCACCACCGGCTTTCCTTGGGCAACCAATCCACCATACAAGCGATGCTCTTTCCACATCCGGTAAGCTGCCCGGCCACCGCCCATATAAAGCAACAGGAGCATCGGGTAGAGCAAGAGCTGAGAACGAGGAACCGTTTGCAGCTCATTCTGGCGATACCACAAGTAGAACAACAGAACTGCTGCACTCGACATGGCAACCGCACGCAAAACCCGCTTCAGGTCTGGCAGGCTGGCAAAAAGCCAGATACCTCGATAAAGGCCCGCCTGAAAGCAGGCCAGCGCATGCAATGGCCAGAGAATTACCAACCCCCACCAGACCCCCGGTACAAAAATGGGCGGAATTTCAAAATTGAAGCGCAACAACATCCCGCCGACCCAAGCAAACACCAGAGCGGAACAATCAAACAGAAAAGCCAAGAGGTGACGAACGGATCTAGACAATTGAAAACTCAGCTTTGAGGAAACAGGCATACTGCGGGCATTCTAGCATCGCGGCCCAATGTGGGCTGCCGTCGCGGGTTGCCACTCACGGAAATTGGATCATTGCAGAAGGCTTGTAATTTCACTGGAGACGAGTCTCGCCAATGACCGCTCGCCAAGCATGCACCAACTCCCCCGGCCCCCCGCTGAAAAAGATCGCTGACACCTTTTCCTCAGCAATACCGGGGCAGGCGCCCCCAATGCTTCCAGAAATAACGCCCCATGCTCGCGAGGTGCCAGCGCAGATGCCGCAAGCTTCGTCGACTGTCTCGGCGGGCATCGTGAACCACACTCACCCGCGGACAGGCCACAACCTTCAAACCTTGCCGCCAGACCCGAACACAAATATCTACGTCCTCGTAGTACAGGAAGAAGCGCTCATCGAATCCGTTCAGGCGTGCAAAAACTTCGCTGCGGAACAGCATGAACATTCCTGCCACCCATTCCGGGCAAAAGTCTGCCTCACCGGCATATACCAAATATCGGCCATCGTAGCGTCCAAGTGCCTTGGTGGCCAACGAGCGCAAGGTTGGAAAACGCCGCATGCTGTCCTCGACCCCTCCGAAGGGCGATACCACCAGAGGGGCTATTAATGCGGCTCCGGATCGCGCGATACCCTTCAACAATTCAGGAAACGGGTTGCCCAGGAAAGCAATATCAGGATTTAGTGGGCAGAAAAATGGTTGCTGGCATAGGGCAAATGCCGCATTGTGATTCGCGCCGAATCCTTTCGGGAGGGCATTTTCAATCAGGAGAACGCGATCACTTGAAACGATGTTCAGCGGTTCCGAAATATTAAGTGTGACGATAACCTGTCCAACTTCAGGACAGCAAAGGGTCGCCCTAATCAGCTCCTCTACCATAGCGCCATGTCCGTGACTGACGATGGACACTGCAATCACCGGAATACTCCGGGGGACCGGCAACGAAATAAGTACCGGATATCCTTGTCACGTAGCTGCCGAAAAGCAGAAATTCGATCGCCCATCAAACGTTCACAACATCCTGCTTCACATGACAGCATGGCCAAGGTTTGCAAAACGTAAAGCAGAGTCCGGCCCCACCCCTGTTTGCTATATCAGTCACGGGACAGTCCCTTGTCCAATACACCCCAGATACTCAATACTGACACACGACGATTCTTCTGGATCGCTTGCCGCTTGGCCCACATCCTTGGCAGCCCTTTCAGCGCATCACGCTTGGCGCGAACAATCACCCCGCCGCGCCCCCGGGCAGAAAACACTAGCAAAACAATCAAATTAAGCAGAATGTGCAGCGGCAGGCACAACCAAAACAGCGCACCTGGCATGTTCTTCACATAGGTCCAGACCAGATTCCGGTGTCCGTGATAGAGCGCAAAATCGCTGTGCTGGCCTCCGCTTGTAGCCGAGCCAACATGGTGAACCACGGCATCCGGGACGTACAGCGCGCGATAGCCAGCTAGCCGAAGACGAAATCCGAGGTCAACGTCTTCCAGATAACAGAAATGGTCCTCATCAAATTCGCCCGCCACCGCCAGCGCACTGCGTCGATAAAGAGCGGCCGCGGCGCAGGGAGCAAAAATTTCACGCGGCTTGAGATCGTCCGACTGCTGAAGCCGGCCGTGTCTCTCTCGCCAGACCAGTCCGCTAACGTGGTACGCGTCCCCTATGCCGTCAAGGTACTCGGGGCGCTCGGCAACCAACTGGCGTGACCCGAAACTTGCGCAGTCCGGATTCGCCTCCGCCGCCGCAAGAAGCGCAGCCAGCCAATCCGGCTCAGCGAACGCATCCGGGTTGAGCAAGGCGACGAATTCAGTGCTGCACTCACGGAAAGCCAGGTTATTTCCCGCCGCAAATCCCAGATTGCCCCCTGCTGCAAGCAACCGGCAATTCGAAAATTCGGCAACACAATCGGCAGAGCCATCGGAACTGGCGTTATCAACCACCCAGACGACTTCGGGCTGCTTTGTCTGGGCGCTCAAAAACGTCAGGCAGCGCCGCAACATCGACCCACCATTCCAATTTACAATCACGACACTAACCGCTGCCACATCAACCCCACAATTCTCTGCACATCAAATGGCCAAACATGATCATCGGCAACCGGATTCCACAAAGCCTGACCCACTAGCCAATCGCAACAACCTCCAGCACTACAATGCAAATCCGTCTTGGAACGGCCCTAGACCCTATCGTTGCCAGCCGTCAAAGAGTCGGGATTTTCAGATCACTGCCACAAAAAAAGTATTCGGTAGCTGGCCCACGCACCGATAAAAGCGGCAGCACCGACATACGGAACGCTAAAACGCTTCGGCATCAGCACGAAGAGTCCGGAAACCAGAAACGGCATGAACGCAAAGAGCATCTCAGACAGTCGGTGTGCCACTGCTGGAAAGCGCAAAAGTCCGATGAAGATCCCCAGACCGGCTAACAGAAACCAACCCGAAAGCTCTACCATTTTCCAGCCACGCGCACGAATGTCGCCCCTGTAATACAAAAACAGCACCAGCGTCAGGTATTGATAGATTTTCAACGACGAGAACGGATTAGGCGTTTGCTCTACCCTGTAGGACAGATAGGGCACCAATCGATCGAAATTCGATGACGCCCAAGTGAACAATTTGCCGCCGAGCAACGACAAGGCCGTGCCACCCAGAAATGCAGCCATCGAAAAAACGCAGGTCAGCGCCAGAAGCATCGCAAAGAGCGTCTGAACATGAAAGCTAGCAGCAAGAAGCCAGCTTCCCGCCATTCTGCCGTACTGCCCTCGGGAGACCAGAAACCCGACGCCCAGCATCAAGAATGCAATCCCCAGGGAGGCGCGCAACTGCGTGTAATCATGTAGAACGAAGAACAACGCCACATGAACCAACATTGCAACCCAGTAGGCCGGAGAAAACAGCTGGAAGCAATAGAACTTCACGCCCAGCCCGAGCATCGCAATCAGAAAGAACCAGAGAGCATCGCTAGCGGGAAGTAATTTCGCAAAAAGGAAAAGCAGGGCACCAAAGCCGTAATCACGATATGGGAAGGTCAACAAGCCATTCCATTCGACTGTCCGCGCCCAAGCAAACATCGCGAGATACGCCCCATAATCCTCCCGCACGGTACCGACGATGTGCCCAGCACAAACCCCCGCAAGGAGCAACACCGGAAGCACCACAACCCACCAGCGGGCGGCAAATGCCTGGCAACTCTCTGAACGTAACTGCTCAATCATCGTGCTGCCTGATGCCATAAAACAGCATTATCGCCGAAAGGGCCGACAGCGCAAAAAGATCAAAAACAACACGCAGGAGCCAGGCGATTGCCGCCCCGAGGATGCCCCAGCGCTCCAAGAACCAAGGCAAAGTCATAAAATAGACAGGCAACTCAAGAAGATGCAGATATGCAATCTGGCGGACCTTCCCCATGCTCTGCAGATAGGAGAAAGGAAACTGCGCCACACTGTTGCACAACACGCCCCAGCAAAGCAGAGCCATCGGCCCGGCAGCCTGCGCGGCAAAATCGGGATTCAACCACCAGCCAAGAAAATCGCTGGCAAATACGCTGCCCGCGATCACCACCGGTAGCAGCGCGACAAACATCATCCCCATGCCGCGCACCATCATTCGCCCCGCAACATGGTGGCGGTCCGCCCCCTGCTGCCCTGCCATCTTTGGAAACAGTACCGTTGTCGCCGCCGCCGGCAACACCAGCAGGCGCGTCACCAGTTCGAACGGCGTCGTATAGTAGGCCAATTGGCTGGCGACGGAACTTCCCGCGATGACAAAGCGGTCAGCAAACACCATCAGCGGACTGACCAGATTCGACACCATCATCCAGCCGCCAAACGAAACAATCTCGCGGAGCGCCGCGCGCTCGCCGCGCACCCGGAGCGCCGCGCCCAACAAATCCCGGCAAGCCCAGCCCTGCGATGCGATGGTGAGTACCCTGCCCCCGACCAGCCCAACAACGATAACATCCAGCGTCGGCCACACAGCCAACAATGGCACCGGTAGGCCAAATGTTGCAATGCCCAGAATGATTCGTGCAAAGGCGGGCGCAGAAAACCGCCCTAGCCCTTCGAGCACGCCGCGCAACCCAATTCCGACGAGAAGGAATGGCATGCCGAACGCAAGCCACGCAATGGAGCGAAAATTCTCCGGCGAGTCCACAAGAATTCCGTGGCGTAAGAGTGCAGGATAGGCAATGGCAAGCAGCAACCCGGAAATCACGCCCAATCCCATCAGCAGCAGCAACCCAACACGAATTGCGACTGCTGCCTGGGGCGACCCTGACTCGCATTCGGCAACCCGCTTGGTCAATGCCTTGCCGATACCAAAATCGAAAAGACTGAAGTAGCCGAAAATACCCCAGATCAGCGTCAAAACACCGAAGCCGGCAACCCCGAGTTTTTCGATGATGTAGGGGACGGAAAGTGCCCCCATCACCAACGGCAGGACCAGGCTGAGCAGCGTTATCACAACCGGGCCGCCAAGCCGCTTCATGTTAACAGCTCCGTTCTATGCCGGCATCCCAACGCGACACGGAAAAGCGGGTACTGCAATGGTATGTGCCGACACCACGGCATTTCAGACTGCACCGGCAACAAGTCCCTGCAATCATTCAGGAAACTGCCCTTCGTTGCACCTGTGCCCGCCGCCAGGCATCAACGAAGAACACCGCCACTACACCGGCCAGCAGGCCGCCGATCAGGCCGAGGGCGAGGAGCAGGGTTTTCTTGGGGGATACGGGCTTGTCCGTAACGAAAACCGCTTCTATAGCCTTGGTCGGTTGTGTAGCCGGTGCACTCAACGCAGTTTCAAGCGCCACGATCGCCTGACGCTGCGCAAACAATTCAGACTCCTTCTGAACGCGCAGGCCGGTCATCAACGAAAGTTGGGTGAAACGATCATCCTTGACCCCGGCGTTCGCTACCAGCTTGTTGATACTCTCAAGCTCCTTCTCGGCACTGATCAGCTTTTCCTTGGCCAACTTAAGATCCGAATACATTTTTTCGAGAATCGGTTTTGCAAGTTCCGAATGGCGTTTTGCCAGTTCCTTGACGGATGCATCTGCAATATTCATTGCATCCTCAGGATTCGAAGCATTTGCCTTTACCTCAATCAAGGACGATGCGCCTTGTGCTAAAGTGCCCTTGATAAGCTGAAGCGAAATATATTTCGCCGTAGCATTTGCTGAATGCTGCAGGTCATCAATCCACCCCCGATTCCCCAACGTCTGAGCCACCGTCGTCTGAAAGGCAGGCGTCTTCATCCGCTCGATCACTTGCGCCGCTGGCTCCACATTAAGGCTGGGAATTTGCATCACCTGCCCAAGCTGCGCGTAAGAAACCTGCCCGACTTGAGCAATCTGTACAACCGCCACCGCCTCATACTTAGGCGGCAAGACCATCAGCGCCGCCCCGGCCCCGGCCAACCCGATTACGCCCCCCCCCACCACATAACGCCAGCCATTCCGCAATTTTTCCCACAGATCGAACAGGCTGATCTCGTCGTCCTGCAGCATTTCGTTTTCATTCATTTGTCCAGCTTTCCCAAAATTTCAATGCGGCAGCACATCGCCCTTGGCCGACGTGGCCATGGTACGCCACAGCAGTTCGCCATCACCATGCCGGGCCGGGGCGTATTCCTGCACCAGCACACCGAGCAAGCACAGCACTCCTTCGTAATCGAAAGCCTGGCAGGCATCATCCAAGCTCGTCAGCCGTTCGGTCAGCACCGCCCACAGCACTTCATGCTCATAGGCGCGCATGATCAGCGGGTGCGATGTGCCTTCCACGTTCTCACCGATCAGCAACTCCTCGTAGAGCTTCTCGCCTGGGCGCAGACCCACCACTTCAATCGCGATATCGCCGTCCGGATGTTCTTCGTCTCGCAGTTCCAGGCCGCTCAGATGCACCATGCGCCTCGCGAGGTCGATGATTTTAACCGGCTTGCCCATGTCCAGCACATAAACTTCGCCACCCTGCCCCATCGAGCCGGCCTGAATCACCAGTTGCGCCGCCTCGGGGATGGTCATGAAGTAACGGGTGATGTCGGCGTGGGTCAGCGTGATCGGCCCGCCCGCCGCAATCTGCCTGCGGAACAGCGGCACCACCGAACCCGACGAGCCGAGCACATTGCCGAAACGCACCATGCAGAAGCGAGTCGCTCCACCCTTTCTTCACCCTTTCTTGCCAGCGCCTGCAGAATCAGCTCGGACAGCCGTTTGCTGGCGCCCATCACGTTGGTCGGGCGCACCGCCTTGTCGGTGGAAATCAGCACAAAGGTTTTCACACCCGCCGCCAGCGCCGCCTCCGCCATGCGGCGCGTGCCCAGCGCGTTGTTGCGAATGCCCTCGATCGGATTATGCTCGACCAACGGAACATGCTTGTAGGCCGCTGCGTGGTACACCGTCTGCACCCCGAAGCTCTTCATCACCATTTCATTGCGATGTTGGTGAATCACTGAACCCAGCACCGGCACCAGTTCGACCCCCAGATTACCGTGCGCACACAGTCCTGCCAGTTCCTGCTCAATCGAATACAAGGCAAATTCGGAAAGCTCCATCAGCACCAGCCGCGACGGCTGCAAGCGGACAATCTGGCGGCAAAGCTCAGAACCGATCGAGCCGCCCGCCCCGGAAACCAGCACCACCTTTCCGGTGATGCAGCGCTCCAGCAAGGCACCATCCGGCGCTACCGGTTCACGCCCGAGCAGATCCTCGATTTCGACCTCTCTTATGGCGTCGACCGTAACATTCCCACTCACCACATCCGCCATGCCTGGCACCAGCTTGACCCTGCAATGGAGCCCCTCAAGGCGATCGATGATCTCCGCCCGCCGCGCCCTGTTGGCCGACGGGATCGCCAGCAACAGCTCGTCGATCTCCTTGGCCGCAAGCACCGACGCGAGTTGATCAGGCGAATACACCCGCAGACCGGCCAGTTCGCTCTTCTGCAGCGCCGGATTGTCGTCGAAAAATGCTACTGGCTGATATTCCCGCCCGGCGCGCAAGGCATAGGCCAACTGAGTTCCCGCCCGGCCGGCGCCATAGATGGCAATCCGTATGCGCGAATCCTGGCCGCGTTCGGCGCGCAGAAAATAGCTACGCGCCAGGAAGCGCGTGGCACCGACATAGAGGATGGCCAGCAGCCAATAGATCGCCAGCAAGCCACGCGAGACATTCGCGGCATGGGTCAGCGCCAGGCCAGCGGCCAGCAGCACCACCGACAACGTCACCCCGCCCGCCACCACGAAGACCACACGGTCTTCCATGAAGCGGATCACCGCGCGATAAAGGCCCAAGCGAATGAAGATGGGGATCGCCAGCAAGGGAGCGGCGATCATCTGCCATTTGTAGGGCGTGATCTCCGGCGTGAACGTCTCGAAACGCAGCGCAATCGCCGACCAGAAGGCCAGGGCCAGCAAGGCCAGGTCGACCGCGACTGAGATGAGTTGCTTCATCCGCCGCGGCAATGCAAGAAAGCCTCTGATCATGACCTTACCGCCTCTCCGGGCTCCAGAACACGCCCGGCTTCAATTTTCACACCACACCCCAACACCGACCCGGCCTGCATCCAGGCAGTAGCGCCAAGAACCGACCCGCCGGCCATCGCCGCGTTGACCCCAAGGTGCCCGAAATCACCGACATGACAATGATGATCGACGACCGCGGCGCAATTCACGATCACGCCATCGCCCAAGCGCGCCCCGGTGCCGATAATCGCGCCCGCCATGATCGCCGAGCCATCTCCGATCACCGCAGTCGGTGAAACGATGGCACGTTGATGAAGCACGGTAGCCAGCAAAAATCCTGCCGCCCGCAATCCGGCGGTAACTCTCTGACGAAGGAGATTATTGCCGAAAGTGACAACCGCACAGTCCGCCACACTGCGCAATTGAGCCATGTCAGCCACCTTGCCCAGCACAGGAACATCCCAAACCTGCTTCAATTCCGGAAAAGAGTCATCGAGGAAACCGACCACGACATACCCTCCGCTATCCAAGACTGCCTCGGCGACCGAGCGGCCATGCCCGCCCGCGCCAACGATCAGAAGCCGCTTCATCAGTGCGACACTCCGTCACGCCGCAACACCCTGACAAAGGTCAGCCACAGTATCTTGATATCAAACCAGAGCGATTGCCGCTGGAGGTACTCCACATCCAACTTAACCTTCTCCGGAATCGGCAACTCGTCCCGCCCATTGATTTGCGCCCAGCCAGTTAGGCCCGGCACCAATTCATGCACGCCGAACTGCGTACGCAAGGCGATCAGATCGTCCTGATTGAACAGAGCGGGGCGCGGCCCGACAAAGCTCATGTCGCCCACAAAAATGCTCCACAACTGCGGCAACTCATCCAGACTCGACTTGCGCAGGAAAGAGCCAATGGGCGTCAGATAGACCTTGGGATCCTGCAGCAGATGCGTTGCCACTGCCGGGGTGCCAACCCGCATGCTGCGAAACTTTGGCATCCTGAAAATTGCATTGCCCTTGCCCACGCGATCCGACCAATACAGGGCTGGTCCCTTCGAGGTCAGGCGGACCAGGATTGCTACGACCAAGATGGGCAAAGCCAAAACCGCTGCGGCACACAAACCCAGAAGAAGATCAAACAGGCGCTTCATCAAGAACAATCAGCAAAATGCATATTTTAACCGCGCGAAGCCTGCTGTGACTCTATCCAATGCGCCGCAGTCCGCCGCAAGCCTTCATCGACGCTGATAGGCGGCATCCAGTCAAGCAAGGCCTTAGTCTTGCCAATATCCAACTGCAGCGAACCACAAAGGCGCTGAGCGATACCTGACCGGCCAATCAGCTTTGCACCCAGCGTAATCAGGCCCACCGGCACTGGAATCAGCCGTGCTGGCCGGCCCAGCGCTTTAGCCATGCGCCGCAACAATGCCGCGGTCGACAAGTCTTCATCGTCGGAAACCAGAAAAGTTTGGTTGGCAGCCGCGGGATGGTCAACGCAAGTCACGATCAGGTCGGCCAGGTTGTCCAGAAAGACTAAACTGCGCCGATTTTCTGTCACGTCGCCCAAAGGCAGCGGTACCCCACGTTGCAACCATCGCATCATGGCCAGAAAATTCGCCTTAACCCCTGGCCCATAAACCAGCGGCGGACGAATGACGACCACCTCCATCACCGTTTCTTCAGACAACGCCCACAGCCCCGCTTCCGCCTCACATTTGGAAATGCCATAGGGATCGCCCGGCGCAGGAATCTGATCGGCTGTAAACGGTTGGCCCGGTTGCGAGAGCTCACCATTGACCTTGATCGAACTAACGAAGACAAAACGCTTTACGCCGGCTTCCGCGGCTTGGCGAGCCAGACGCAGTGTTCCATCGACATTCACCCGACGGAATTCGGCCAGCGGGTCAGCTGCTTCCTCGTTCATCACATGCACGCGAGCAGCGCAATGAATGACTGAGGAAACTCCGGAAAGCGCCTTGATCCAGTCTTGATCCGGAGATAGAGATGCTTCGAAAACATCGACGCCTTCAGGAATACCAGCGGCATCAGGTCGCCGCAGCGCCACCCGGACAAATCGGGACTGTATCAACGACGCCAGAACGGCTCGTCCGACAAAACCAGAAGCGCCGGTCAACAAAATCATCGAGAGCCTTTTTGAATGCCCAACAGGGCTTGTTTCAATTTCAACGCCAACAGACCCGGCTCAAAATTGGCCTCATAATAGTCGTGAGCATTCTTACCCATGCGCTCGAGTTCTTCGGTCGGTAAACCTCTCAGAAGCTGAATGGCATCAGCTAACCCACGAGCGTCCTCTGCGGGCGAAGCAACACCCGCACCCGCCTCTAGAATGACTCTCGCGCCCTCTCCATCCAACGATGCGATGATTGGTCTCCCTGCCGCTGCCGCCAGATACGCCTGGATCTTGCTCGGCACAGTTTGGCTCATTATTGGACTTCTCATCAAACTTACGAGCAGTGCCGAGGCGCTCGACATGATTGATGGCATTGCCTTTAGTGGAAAACGTCCGGGCAACCGCACGTTTTCGAGATTTCGTCGGGAAATTTCGGATCTCAGCCAGTCACTGCGACTGCCGCTTCCAATCAGATAAAGCATGATGCCCGCTTCTTCCCGGAGAATTTCCGCAGCATCGAGAATCGTCTCAAGTGCCTGCACCGTTCCCAAATTGCCTGTGAATACGACATTAAATCCGGCCCCAAAGTTGACGGGGCAATCTTCCATTTTCCCTGGCTCAGAAAACGCGAAATCTCCAGGATTCGGATGATAGCAAACGGGTGTGCTGCCAGCCATTTTCCGCACCGGATCAACAAATGCCCGTGATTGGACCAGAAGCAGATCGTTCTTTCGGTAGATCCAGCGAACCACACTCGAAACGGCGGCAAGCAGCCTGTGACTACGTATGAAACCCGTTGCACTAAGACTTTCAGGCCACAGATCTTGAACCCAGGTAACCAGCGAAGCGTTTTTCAGTTTAGCAAGCCAGATAGCCGGGATTGCCTGGAGAATGGGCGATGGGGCAAAAACCAATATAAAGTCAATATTTTGCCGGCGTAGCAACCATGGACCGAGAGCGGCAGCGAAACAAACGAAAGAAAGATAATTCAGCACAAGACCCAACGCTGAGCCTTGCCCCCTAGGAAGAAGTGGAACACGCAAGATCGTGACCTCATCGTGCTGCTCGCCCCCCATCGACCACCAAGAATACCCTTTAAAAGGCACACCTTCCGGGTAGTTAGGTTGGCCCGTCAGCACTAGCACGTCACAACCCTCGTCCCGGAGTGCCTGTACAACCTCCGTAATACGAAAAATCTCCGGCCAGTAATACTGGGACACGACAAGAACACGCATGCGGGCAGATCCACCTAAACCATTTCCGCCCTGCGCCACACCTTCCGATTCACGAAATCGGTATAGCTCTGAATTATGCGAAGCACCTTCTCGGACACGTTATCCGGCGAGTAATCAGTAACAAGATGAAGCGCACGATATTCGCCACGCGGTTGGCTATCCAGAATGGCCAAGCCCTGCAAGACGCGATCAGTGCTCAAGCCAACCATCATCACTGCAGCCTCCTCGAACCCTTCAGGGCGCTCATGAACTTCGCGTAGATTCAGGGCCGGAAAGTTCAGGATGGACGACTCCTCAGTAATCGTTCCACTGTCCGACAGGACGCAGCGCGCCTCCGTCTGCAACTTGATGTAGTCGAGAAAACCGAACGGCTTCAAGAACTGCACCAGCGGATGTGCCTCCAGATTCAGGACCTCCAACCTTTTGCGCGTACGCGGATGAGTCGAAACGATAACTGGCTCTTGATATTTCTCAGCCAATGCATTCAGAATGCTGAACAGCTTTTCGAGGTTTTCAGGCGAGTCCACATTTTCTTCGCGATGCGAACTCACAACGAAGTAACGTCGCGCTGACAGTCCAAGTTGCTCCAGCACTTTCGAAGTTTTGATCCCCGGCATATAGTGCTCGATAACCTCACGCATGGGACTGCCCGTCTTTATTACCTGATCAGGCGGCAATCCCTCGCGCAACAGGTAATCACGAGCGATTTCGCTGTAGGTCAAGTTGATATCCGAGGTGTGATCGACGATGCGTCGGTTGATTTCTTCCGGCACCCGGAAATCAAAGCAGCGGTTACCCGCCTCCATATGGAATATTGGTATCTTTCTCCGCTTCGCCGCTATGGCAGCCAGGGAACTGTTGGTATCACCCAAAAGCAGAAGCGCCTCGGGCTGATGTTCGTGAAGCGCCTTGTCGGCCGCCATGATCACCTGCCCGATCGTCTCGGCAGCTGTTGCTCCGGCCGCTTCCAGGAACATGTCGGGCTTCCGTATCCCAAGGTCGCTCGCTGAAAAAAACTTCATTCAGCTCGTAATCGTAGTTCTGGCCGGTGTGAACCAGCACGTGTTCGCAATGCGCATCAAGTTTTGCGATAGTGCGCGACAAACGAATGATCTCCGGGCGCGTCCCGACGATCGTCATGACCTTGAGCTTACGCATCAATTGCCTCACGAATGATGTCCAACTTCAGCAGCGTCTGCTTCACCCCCTCAACATCGAGTCGATGCGTATTGTGCGAGGTGTAATCATCGATGCTGGAAACCTCGGTCTCACCCTCAACAAAGTATTTGGCGTAGTTCAAGTCCCGGGAATCCGCGGGAATTCGATAGTAGTCGCCGAGATCTTCCGAACGCGCCATTTCTTCACGAGAAAGCAGCGACTCGTAAAGTTTTTCTCCATGGCGAGTACCAATGATCTTGATTTCATTGTCACTGCCAAGCAATTCCTTCATCGCCTGAGCCAGATCGCCCACCGTGGACGCCGGCGCCTTCTGGACAAAGATGTCGCCAGGTCGCGCATGCTCGAAAGCGTATAGCACAAGATCCACCGACTCCTCCAAGGTCATAAGAAAGCGGGTCATGCTCGGATCAGTAATGGTCAGTGGCTTACCAGACCGCAGTTGGTCCAGAAAAAGTGGAATAACGGAACCTCGCGAAGCCATTACATTGCCATAGCGCGTCGCAGAAAGAACAGTCTTGCCCGGATCACAAAGGCGCGACTTTGCCACCATCAGCTTCTCCATCATCGCCTTCGAAATACCCATGGCATTGATCGGATATACCGCCTTGTCGGTGCTCAACACCACGCAGCGCTTTACCTCATTGGCAATGGCCGCACGCATAACATTCTCGGCACCCAGCACGTTTGTGCGTACCGCCTCCATTGGGTAGAACTCGCATGACGGAACCTGCTTCAATGCGGCCGCATGGAAAACATAGTCAACCCCACGCAATGCATCATGGACGCTGTCGTAGTCGCGCACATCGCCAATGTAGAACTTCACCTTGTCGCTCTTCAGCGCGATGCGCATATCCTCCTGCTTCTTTTCGTCACGGCTGAATATTCGAATCTCGGAGAAATCAGAATGCAGGAAGCGCTGGAGAACCGCATTACCAAATGAGCCGGTACCCCCGGTAATCAACAAAATCTTATCTTTGAACATAATTTTCCTTTCAGATGTTGATCTAGCGAAAGTCCTTCATGGATTTCACCAATTCAGCCCACGGCTTTGGCTGGAATCCAGTAATTGAACGGAACCGCGAAGAATCCAGCGAACGGTCGATCGCAAAACTCTCATCTGCTTCGATGTCGACGGTCTTGCCGTAAGCCTCCGCAACGAGCCTCAAAAAGTCATACTTATTGATCGGCTCAGCGGACACATGATAGAGACCGCGCAAATTTTGGTTCGGCAGGATGTAGTCCCGGATCAGGCGAGCAATTTCCACCGTAGGCAAACCGGAAAATATAGCCCTCTTGAATCCCCTTACCGCCCCGCTCTGTGAGAGAAACCAACCCACCAGACTTCTCGCGCCTTCAAGTTCGTGACCGATGATCGACGTTCTCAGTGTGATGGCATTTGGATAATCAACCTCGCCCAGAAATTTGCTACGCCCGTACAGATCCGTCGCATCTGAAGGGTCAGCCTCAGTGTACATCCCCTTGCAACCCGAAAACACGCAATCTGTGCTCATGTGCACAAAACGCGCTCCAGCAACGGCACATAAACGTGCCATGCGATGAGGCAGTAACGAATTGACAGGGATTGCCGCCAACGGATCCCCAGCCTCCGCGAGCTGCTTGACCAGTCCAATGCAGTTAATCACCACATCGGGTCTCGTATCGCCAAAAACACGTATTAGATTATCAATATTCTCGACATCAACGCCGCTGATCAGCCCGCACTGAAAAGACTCGGGAAAGAATTTCTTGGAACGTTCACCCCGCACCGTTCCAATGACTTCTAGACCATTGCTTTGGGAAAACAAGCGAAAAGTTGCGCTACCCAGCATGCCGGATGCACCTAAAACCAGTACCCTCATGTTAGAAACACTCCGTTTGTTAGTGCTAGTCTTTAATATCAACTAAGTCCGGACCCCGCTGACCCAGTGCGAGCATCCATTCAAGACTCTAAAGTACAATGCGGCCAATCTGATCAAAAAACATATCTTCCCAAACAGTCGCATAACCTCGCTGCCGTTCGATTCCAAACAATCCTTCACGAGGTATGTTGGTAGCAACAACCTCCGCGCAAGCAAGCCAATCGACTAACGGCCGATTTCGCCCGCAACAACGCCGTCCTTCTATCTGCTCCACCGCTAAAAAACCCCAGTATTATTATTAATAAAACCGTTTAAATAACTCGTCTATCATACAATGGCTCTATAATCCGTAGCAACGGAAGCAAATAAATTAGAAATATTTAGACCACAAGTAACCTAAGCCCTGGGAACACGAGCATGTAAATTTATCAGATTAAGACTAGCAACAGAAATTAAGACAAAAAAACAAATTAATATTGGAATTAAAGTAATGCCAAAATAAAGATTAGAAAAATGGAAAAAATTAATTGAAACATAACCAACAATCAACGATCCACATATTCTACCAAAGACACGATTTGAGCAGCACAAATTATTTATTACAGCCAAAAACGCTCCATATACCAATCCACCGATCACCACACCAGGAAAACCGAAATTTGCATAAAATATACTCCATGTCTCAAAAGGAAAGCTAGACGCGATCAAATCTGAAACAGGCATACCAGGCACAATTTTTGTACCCAAATAAATATTATATAGATACACACCATCATCAATCGGTGGTTTTCCAACGCACATAGAAACCGGACAAAAAAGATAAGCCAAATCAGACCAACTCGTCCCGGCCCAAATCGTATCCCACGTAAAGTAGTCAATTACCAATAGTTCAACCTGCGGTACAGCGAGGCGCTGGAATATCTCCTGCCAATTATTAGCGATAGCCAAACCAAATGCCTCAGTGGAACCCATGTAAATATCCATGGCATCCTCCTGCCTTAGCAGTGGAGTAAGAATAAACAAACAAAGCCCCAAGATGTATAACGGTAAAAGACGAACATCAAACAACTTGAACGGTGGCTTTCCATCAATAAAAAATAGGTACATAAACCAAAAAACAAACAAGCCAACAGACAGAGACCTTCCGCCATACGCCAAGTACATACAGCCAGCCAGAAATAATACAATAAAAAACTGAGTTAACTTGTTAAGTTTAGCCGAGAAAATAATCACAACTGTAGCTAAAGCCCATAAAATGGTAATAAAAAACGCGTTACCCTTTATGATATCGCCTCTTGAAATCAAATTACCCCACAGATTTTGGAGCCCACCGATCATTTCAAAATATCCGATGAAAACCAAAGAAAACACAACTAAAGACGATAAGATCACAGGCAAAGGAACAACATAGTCAAAAGCAACAACAAAATACCGCCGCGCAATAATCATATAAACCATAAACGCGGAAATAATAAAAAAGGTTTTTGAAACAATCAAACTAACGAAATTTTCCAGGTTATAAATTTTAGGATCAAGCTCTTCAGGCAAGAAAGTTTCATCAAAAAAGTAAAACGGAACCTTGACGACAAACCAAAACAACACAAGAAGAAAAACTATACCGCCGTGCCCCTTAACCTTAATAACTAAAATCGCAATTAAAATCAAAAAAAGCAAGTGGACAAAATTCAACAATCCAATCATAGACAGAACCAATCGAAACATTCAATCATTGCAGACCGTGAGATCACGCCCAAGAATCATCTATGCATGCAGCCAAATTAGAAAGGCGCGAGAGAAAATTAAGATATACTACCCTGATTACGGCGATTAGCGAAAGCATTATCGATTCGGAGAGCATTTTTAACTGCACAGACGCTTAGCGAGAGTAACGATATTAAATTTGAATACCCTAAAACGCTGGAGCAATCAAAATAAGAGCAGTGGCAAAATGCTCTGATAAATCCATTAACTGTATTAGTTATCGAAAAATCACGCGCCTTAAGTATGCAAGCCGCCGATGACGACTCCCACGCATTCTCATCGCGCATAATAGAAATAACGACATCGCAAATGCTCAGAGTTTCACGACCAGGAACCATTTCGTGGTAAGTATAACCAGCGGCGTCACTCAAAAATCCATATGTAACAGGCTCTACAGAAGACTCAATTCCAATTACAGAAGGGATGCCAAGAGCTGAAGCTTCAATTATTGCAGTTCCACTACCGACAAATACAAAAGCACCATTTAAGACCTTATCCATGTCGCTATAATCAATGCACCCCTTAAACAGCACCGAATCCTGAACACCAAGTGAGACAGCTAAATCTTCCAATTCCTTCCGACAAGGCCCATCGCCATATATCTCATAAACTATTTTCGGATTTATTTTCAAGAATTCGCGCATGCATTTAATAACATGCCAGTTATATGTTTTAAAATTATGCAAATTACCTATAGATACAATTCGACCAGACTTTGCATCACCGACACCACCACTAACATTCATCGGCAAAGTTACGCCGACGGGCACCAGAGTTGAATTGACATAGTTAACACCAAAAAACTTTGAGTGCGAGTCACGGCTTGCCTCGTTAAAAAAAATCAAGGACTGGGAATCGAGAACGGAGAAAAGTCTTCTTGCCTCATTAGAAAAATAGTAATCAACACCAGCAAACATAAACTCATTTTGATGATAGATACCAACAGTTAATTTTATTGCGCTTAGCCCTCGTTTTAGCATGCGAGCAACAAATAAAAGACCGAACAACCCCATAACATGCACTTCGCGATCATGCTCTTCCAGTAGAGCATCTAAGCGCCTTAAATCAAGCGGTAAAAAACTTCCAGCTTGGTTATTAAAAAAACGACGAAACATAGGTTTTGAAAAGGTACTCAGACATGACACATCAGCCCATTTTTCAAGTTCCTTTAGCAGCGCAATATCCACCTGATTAAACATCACCAATACCCTAGGCCGTTTTCCTCGCACATTCAAATCACGACACATCCTGATCAAGAATGTAGTTCCACCATTCATCGGAAGAGCATTGGCTATAAAAATCATTATCTTTGATCCAAATTTAATTTCATGAAGCAAATAAAATGCTAAAGCAACATAAATGTATATTTCGCAGACAAATAGACAATTTTAATATTTTTTTAAAATGATAAATTTGGGTGCCTTCACATTACCTGCACGACACAACTATACGCTATAGTTTATAATTCTCAACACGTGCCGATGAGACGTTTCGTTCCACCATTAATTTTAAAGGCTTTTGAATTTCAATCATTACGAATTACATCGGGTGTAGATTACAAATCCGACAATTGACATGCAAAGATACAGAAAATAGGTTAGCACATAGGCCTGAGTAATCTCAGTAAGCGCTCCGCCGTAAGAAATCGCAACAATGGAGAGCCCGACATAGAGCCCCGCCTGTATAAATTCAGCAAAAATATAGATCTTCGTGGCTGCCTTGGCCACAGCCAGAAATCCAATTACATAAGAGCACAGTCTGAATAAGTCGCCTATCAACTGGAGTCCAATAAAATCTGCCATGCGATCAAAATCTGCGGAAAAGAGCAGGCGTATCACAAACGATCTTAGCAAATATGTCAGCAACGCAAATAACGCAAATACAACCAATATCACCACGAAATAGCGCAAGACCAACCTGATAATGTCTGCGCGTTCAAAAGCTGACGACAACTTCGGCATGTAGCTTGTTGCAAGGAAAACCGCAAAAAATCCAAGGTAAGCCCCCGACAAACGTATCATTGCTTGCCACACACCGGCTACCTCGTATCCCAACGCTGACGTAATACGTGTTCGGAGAATTATTTCTGCCAATGGGAAAAGAGTGGCTGAAGCCAGCAACATCATGCTAAACCTGCCAAGGCGCAATGCGTTAGCTCGATCAATCGAAAGCTTGATCAACCGTGTCAAGCGAGAGCGCTTGACCATCCAAATTGCAGGAACACCAGTGCAGCACGTAACTAGCAGCAACGAAAGAGCAGCCCCCTCCAAACCGAAGCTAGTGATTAAAAGATAGACAATGGGTAGCGATCCGAGATACCCCACAGCTGTGACCCCTGCAAAGATATCTGGACGCCTCAACCCATTAGCGATAGCAACCACTGCGGTACCAATGAAACACAGGAGGTGTGCGGCCCCAACGCAAAATACTAGCCAAGCATAATGGCTGCTACCAAATAGCAAGCGCGAAATCGGGTTCGCTAGAAATGCACAAACAAATAAAACAATGGCCGAGAACACTAAACCATAAACAGTTGCAGCACCGATGAACTTAGCCATCACACGGGGCTGCGATCGAAATTCGGCCACGTATTTTGTAATTCCGTTTGCAATTCCGCCACCCGCAAATACAGATACCATCGTCGCCAAACTCATGAAATGACCAAGCAATCCCATGCCAACCGGGCCGACAAACACCGCTATCATCTTCACCGTAACGAGGTTTACGGCCATTCTCAGTCCATGTGCAGTTAGAGCAGCGACTGGTGCAGAAAATAAACTCCGTATTAACGACAATCGTTGCGTCATAAGACTAAAATTTAGTCAGCGAGTCAATGCTGCGATAACTGCTTCAGCGACATAATCCACATCATCGTCAGACATCTCAAAGTAGAGTGGCAATCGAAGCAGTCGATCGGCATAGTAATCACTGTTCGGTAACAGGCGGTCACCATGTCGTTCTTTGAAATAGGGACTACTGTGAAGCGGCAAGTAGTGAAACACCGCAAGGATCTCTCGCTCACGCAAAGAGGAAATCAAATGGCTGCGCTGCGCCAAGTCCTTCGTAATGAGATAAAACATATGTGCATTGTTAGTCGCGAATTCTGGAACATACGGTAGACGCACCCCATGTAGCGGCAAGAAACCTGAAAAATGAGATAAATAACGCTTCCAAATCGCAATGCGACGATGTTGTATAATCTCCATGACCTCAAGTTGGGCATACAGGTATGCAGCAATAATATCCGATGGCAAGAATGAGGAGCCAATATCTACCCATCCATATTTATCAACCTCTCCCCTGAAAAATGAACTACGGTTAGTTCCTTTTTCTCTGATTATTTCTGCTCGAGCGCTAAACTCCGCATCATTTATCGCCAGAAGTCCTCCCTCACCAGAGATAACATTTTTTGTCTCATGGAAAGAGAATGTCCCAAATTTACCAATCGAACCAAGGGAGCGTCCTTTATAGAATGAGTCTATAGCTTGTGCAGCATCTTCAACGACAGGTATGCCTTTAGCATCCGCTATCGACATGATACGATCCATATCACAAGCAATCCCTGCGTAATGCACAACGATGATCGCCTTCGTTCTTGCCGTGATCAATCGCTCAATTTCATCCGGGTCAATATTTGGATTGACTTCACAGCTGTCTGAAAAAATCAGTTTTGCCCCCCTGAGTGCGAAGGCATTAGCCGTCGACACAAACGTAAACGAAGGAAGAATTACTTCGTCACCTGGCTGTATATCCAAAAGAATTGCGGCCATCTCGAGGGCGTCGGTACAAGATGTCGTCAATAATGTTTTTTTAAACCCATATTTTTCTTCGAAAAATTCGTGACACTTCTTTGTAAATATGCCATCTCCGGAAATTTTTCCAGACGCAACGGACTGAGCGATATACACAAGTTCGCGGCCGTGTAAGTATGGTTTATTAAACGGTATCATTTGAAATCTCTTTCAATAGCTTTGCTTCAAGCTCAAGCAAATTTTTTTTCCGTTCCTTCACCCGGCGGGCAGGATTTCCGACATAAATACCCCACGGTTCAGTGCTCTTATTTACAAGAGAAAGCGCGCCTACGGAGCAACCCAAAGAAATTTCAACTCCTGGAAACACGATTGAGCCAGCACCAACAATGACGTGTCGAGCCAAAATAACGGGGGCTTTCTTTTCATTCTTGTAGGCATCTGGAACTGTAGGGTTTGTGAGAGTTCGACCAGAATAATCGTCAGACTGACTAAATATCTGAACATAGTATGCTAAGCCAGAGAAATCTTGCATGAAAATACCTTGCTCTCCACCAGCAACTAAGCAGTGCGGTGCAATATGTACAAATTTACCAATCACGACCCTGCCAGAGATAACACAAAAATCATCTATTCGTGAATGATCTCCTATCTCAATTTGATCTGCATTATAGATACTTGCCTTGTCGCTTATCTTCACATCATTACCCAAGAACTTGAACCCAACATTTTCTAACTGTTTATCTGTCAAATAAGCCACTTAACCCCCTGTTTTAAATAAAGCGAGCAAATATCTTCCATAACCATTCTTCCTTAGAGCATGCTTTAGTCGATACAAACCTTCAGTCGTTATAGAAGGCAATGTCGTTAATGCAAGGCACTTTACAACCTTGCCGGGTTTCTATAATTTCCACATAATTCGCGGCATCAAGATTACTTTCATGGGTGCATGTGTCGAACCAAGCGACCCAAATATAAGCAGTTGCAGTTCAAACACAGGAGGCAGTAGATCATCCGCTTGTCGTAGATCGGGAAAAGTTGCTTGGAGAACGACAAGGTGGCCGGGTGCAGCCGCCGTGGATGAGGCCCTTGCGGGTGGTCGCGTTTTCCCCATATTAACTGCCGACCCATTGCTGCTAGGCGCCACTGATAGGATTTTCCACCCAAAGCTTGGTTGTCGAGGCACCGCCTCACCGTTTTTCTGGTGCCGGTCGCGAAGGTTTCTGCCGGCTTCCTACCGAGTTCGCGCTCGATCTTTATCGCGTCGATAGCGCAGCGGCGGTCATAACCGGCGCGATCCGGGGCGTAGGTAATCTGTTCCTTGTAGGGCTTGCCATAGACGCGCGGGCGTAGTTCGTCGAGGATGGCACACCGGGTGTGGACGAAGTCGAGATTGGGTTTTTCGTTCCAGCCGGCGATGTTGTAGGTGTGCCCTAGACTGTTCGTTTCGAGGACGTTGCGGATGGTGCTGCAGTGGTCTTTGACATAGAGCCAGTCGCGAATCTTCTGGCCGTCACGAAAGATAGGCAGTGGCTTGCCGGTGTCGTTGACGCTTACCAGCACGGTACCTCTTTGCGCATTGGCAAAGGCAATAGGCGATTCAATCGCAGTCTTGTCGCATGATGCCTTGTATTCAAGCACCTGCGATTCGCCTTGGGTGAGGAGCGGACGAATAGTCAAGGTCACTCCACCGTCACCGATTTAGCCAAATTCCGCGGCTTATCCACATCGGTCCCCTTGACCAGCGCCGCATGGTAGGACAGCAACTGTAGCGGAATGCCATGCAGGATCGGCGAGAGTTCGCCGTAATGCTCCGGCAGGCGCAGGATATGCACGCCTTCCGAGGCGCCGATTTCCGAGTCCTTGTCGGCGAAGACATAAAGCTCACCACCGCGCGCCTGGACTTCCCTGAGATTGGACTTCAACTTGTCGAGCAGGTCGTCGTTTGGGGCAACCGAAATTACTGGCATGTCGCTGTCGACCAGCGCCAGCGGCCCGTGCTTGAGTTCGCCGGCCGGGTAGGCTTCGGCGTGGATGTAGGAGATTTCCTTGAGCTTCAGGGCGCCTTCCATGGCGATCGGGTAGTGGCGGCCACGCCCGAGGAAGAGCGCATGATGCTTGTCGGCAAAACGCTGGGCCCAGGCCTTGATCTCTCTTTCGAGGCCGAGAACCTTGTTGACCGCAACCGGCAGGTGGCGCAACTGGTCGATGTAGGCGCTTTCGTCTTTGGCAGTCAGGCGTTGCTTGACCTTGGCCATCACTAGCGTCAGCAGGAACAGGGCAGCCAGCTGGGTGGTGAAGGCCTTGGTCGAGGCGACGCCGATTTCCGGGCCGGCGCGGGTGATGAAGCGCAGGGCGCACTCGCGGACGATGGCCGATTCCGGCACGTTGCAGATGGCCAGCGTTTTCTGCTGCCCGAGCGACTTGGCGTGGCGTAGCGCGGCCAGCGTGTCGGCTGTTTCGCCGGATTGCGAGATGGCGACGATCAGCTGGCGCGGGTTGGGCACCGAGGTGCGGTAGCGGTATTCGCTGGCGATTTCGACATTGCACGGCACGCCGGCGATGGCCTCGAGCCAGTAGCGGGCGGTGTAGCCGGAATGGCTGCTGGTACCACAGGCCAGAATCAGGATCGAGTCGACATCGGCCAGCAGATTGACGGCCTCGGCGCCGAAGATTCCGGGCTGGATGCTCTTGCTGCCGCCAACGATTTCCAGCGTGTTGGCCAGCGCTTCCGGCTGCTCGAAGATTTCCTTCTGCATGTAGTGCTGGTAGTTGCCCAATTCGACGGCGGCGGCAGACAGTTGGGAAACATGGACTGGGCGATCGACCAGGGTACCGTCGAGGCGGGCGATCCTGACGCCTGTTGCGGTCAACTCGGCAATGTCGCCATTTTCCAGATAGACCATGTTGCGCGTGACCTGAAGCAGTGCCGAGGCATCGGAGGCGGCATAGTTGCCGGTGTCGGAAACGCCGAGCAGTAGCGGCGAGCCTTCGCGGGCGACGACGACCTTACCGGGCTGGTTGTGGTCGATGACGGCGATGGCGTAGGCGCCGATTAGCCGGCGGCAGGCGGTCTGTACCGCTTTGAACAGGTCGGGCTCGCTCTTCAGCGTCGCTTCGATCAGGTGGGCGATGCTTTCGGTGTCGGTGTCGGAGGTGAAGACGTAGCCCTGGGCGCTGAGTTCGCTGCGCAGGCTTTCGTAGTTCTCGATGATGCCGTTATGGACGACGGCGATCGAGCCGGAAACGTGCGGATGGGCGTTGCGCTCGCTGGGCACGCCGTGGGTCGCCCAGCGCGTGTGGGCGATGCCGGTGACGGCGCTGGTTTCGGCGGAGGCGGTTTCGAGTTCGGCGACGCGGCCGACCGAGCGGACGCGCTCGATGCCGGTGCTGCCGATGACGGCCAGGCCGGCCGAATCATAGCCCCGGTATTCGAGCTTCTTCAGGCCTTCGACGAGAACGGGAACAATGTTGTTGCCGGCTGCTGCCGCGACGATGCCGCACATAGCTGATCCTTAAACCTTGTAGTAATCGCGATACCAGGCGATGAAACGGCTGACGCCTTCCTGGATGGGGGTGGCCGGGACGAAACCGACCCAGTCGTTGAGCAGTGCCGTATCGGCGTAAGTCGCCGGAACGTCGCCGTCCTGGAGGGGTAGCAGGCGTTTTTCGGCCGACATGCCGAGGGCTTTTTCGATGGCGCCGATGAAATCGAGCAGTTGCACCGGGTTGTTGTTGCCGATGTTGAAGACGCGGTAAGAGGCGTTGCTGGTGGCCGGATCGGCGGAAATCGGGTCATATTCGGCGTTGACCGCGGCATTGCGGTCCATGACGCGGATGACGCCTTCGACGATATCGTCGATGTAGGTGAAATCACGCTGCATGTTGCCGTGGTTGAAGACGTCGATCGGCTTGCCTTCGAGGATGGCCTTGGTGAACAGGAAGAGCGCCATGTCCGGACGGCCCCACGGGCCGTAGACGGTGAAGAAGCGCAGGCCGGTGGTCGGCAGGCCGTAGAGGTGGCTGTAGGTGTGCGCCATCAGCTCGTTGGCCTTCTTGGTCGCGGCGTAGAGGCTGACCGGGTGGTCGACGCTGTCGTGTTCCGAGAACGGCATCTTGGTATTGCCGCCATAGACGCTGGAACTGGAGGCATAGACCAGATGCGCCACCTTGCTGTGGCGGCAGCCTTCGAGGATGTTGATGAAGCCGACCAGGTTGCTGTCGACGTAGGCGTGCGGGTTCTGGATCGAATAGCGGACGCCGGCCTGGGCGGCAAGGTGGATGACCTTGTCGAATTTCTCGGCGGCGAACAGCTGTTCCATACCGGCACGGTCGGCGACATCTCGTTTGACGAAACGGAAATTCGCGTGCCCGGTCAGGCGGGCCAGCCGGTTTTCCTTGAGGCTGACTTCGTAATAGTCGTTCAAGTTGTCGAGGCCGACGACCTCGTCACCACGCGCCAGCAGGCGCAGGGAGGTGGTCATGCCGATGAACCCGGCGGCGCCGGTGACGAGAATTTTCACGGGTTAAGCCTCTTTTAGGAAAGTCTGGATTTTACCGCAGCGCAGCATCTGAATTCTGGCGCTCCAGCATTTTGGAATATTTCATGAAGCTGTTGAAACAGCCGATGGCGATGTGGATCAACCCGGGCAGGCCATCGCGGAAGCCTTGGCGGATAAAGTAGAACTTGATGAAGCGGACCAGCGGACTGAAGGCGATGCGTCCGAAACTTGCCCGTTTTCCCGCCGCCAGTGCCATCTCGGCGGCCAGTGTGGTGTAGCGGTTCTGCTTGGTCAGGTAGGCGGCCAGCGACTCGGCCGAGTCGTGTAGCAGGTCGCCGGTCAATTCACCGACGCTACTTTTCGTCTCGACTTTCTCGTGCACCGCGTCATCCGACCAGTGGGCCTGACGGCGGTCGAACAGGCGCAGGCTCCAGTCCGGGTAGCCCTCGCCATGCTTAAGGTAGCGGCCGAGGAAGCGGTTGCAGCGCGGGAAGCGGAATGCTGCGGTCGACGGGTTTTGCAGGGCATTTTCGATGGATCTCTGCAACTCGGGCGTCACCCGCTCGTCGGCATCGAGGCACAGCACCCAGTCGTTGCCGGCGGCCGCGACGGCGAACTGCTTCTGCGGCCCGAAGCCCAGCCAGTCCTGCTGAATGACGCGCGCCCCGAATCTTTCGGCCAGCGCCGGCGTGCCGTCCGTGCTGCCGGAATCGACGACGACGATCTCGTCGGCAAAACGCACGCTCTGCAGGCAGGCCTCCAGCTGCGCGGCCGCATTGAGCGTGATGATGGCGACGGAGAGCGGCTGGCGCGTGGCGGGCATCTATAATTGCAGCTTCGAAAAGCCGTCATTTTATCTGCCGATGCGCATCCTGCTCGTGAAAACTTCCTCGCTCGGCGACGTTATCCACAATCTGCCCGTGGTCAGCGACATCAAGCGACATTTTCCGGATGCCGTGGTCGACTGGTGCGTGGAAGAGAGTTTTGCCGCCATTCCGCGCCTGCATCCGGGCGTCGAGGAAGTCATTCCAGTTGCTGTCCGGCGCTGGCGCAAGGCGCTTTTCAAGGCGTCGACCTGGCAGGAAATCGCTACCTTCCGGACGCAATTGCAGGGAAAAGTCTACGATGCGGTGATCGATACCCAGGGTCTGCTCAAGAGTGCACTCATCGCCAGCCGGGCGCGCGGACCGCTTTCCGGTTATGCCGCGGATTCCGCGCGCGAGCCGCTGGCCGCCCGTTTTTATGATCGCCAATTCAGCGTGGCGACAAGCGAACACGCCGTCGCCCGCAACCGCCAGCTGACCGCGGCAGCGCTGGGCTACAGCGTTGCCGGCGACGCGGAGTACGGTATCGAGGCGCCTGCCGTCTCGTTCGGCTGGCTTCCGGCAGGGCCGTATGTGGCCTTCCTGACGGCGACCAGCCGCGACGACAAGCTGTGGCCGGAGCCTCACTGGACGACCCTCGGCCGGCAACTGCAGGCACTCGGCTATGGCATCGTGTTGCCGGCCGGCAATCCGGTCGAGCGGGAACGGGCAGCCCGCCTGGCGGCGGCGATTCCCGGCGCTGTGGCGGCACCGTCGCTGTCGATCACCGAGCTGGCCTCGCTGCTGAAAGGCGCGCAGGCCGTTATCGGCGTCGACACCGGCCTGAGTCATCTGGCGGTAGCGCTCGAGACGCCGACCGTGGCCTTGTATGTGGCCACCGACCCTGGCCTGACTGGCGTTGTCGGCAGCGGGTTTCACCGCAACCTGGGCGGCAAGGCGCAGATGCCGGCGCCCGAGGCGGTGCTGGCAGCGCTGCAGCCGGTTCTCGCCTGATGGCCCGCCTGCTCTACAGCCTGGTTATCTACCTTGCTACGCCGCTGATACTGCTGCGGCTGTTGTGGCGCGCCCGCAAGCAGCCCGAATATCTGCAGAATCTCGGCGAGCGCTGGGGGTTTTATCGAAACCCAGCCCCGGCAAAAGTGATCTGGGTGCACGCTGTCTCGGTCGGCGAAACGCGCGCCGCCCAGCCGCTGATCGAGGCCTTGCAGGCAGCCTGGCCGGACCGCCGCATCCTGTTGACCGGCATGACGCCGACCGGCCGCGCGGCCGGGCACGAAGTCTACGGCGCACAGGTCATTCAGGCTTACCTGCCTTACGACTACCCTGGTGCGGTCGACCGCTTTTTTCGGCACTTTTCCCCGGACTTCGGGGTGCTGATGGAAACCGAAATCTGGCCGAATCTGCTGGCCGGTGCAAAGGCGCAAGGGATTCCGGTCATTCTCGCCAATGCCCGTCTTTCCGAGCGCTCGGCGCGCGGTTACGGAAAACTCCCGGCCCTTGCGCTTCCGGCCTTCGGCGCCCTGCGTGCCGTTGCCGCACAGACGCCCGGCGACGCGGCAAGGATAGGCGCGCTGGGGGCGAGTCATGTCAGCGTTTGCGGGAATCTCAAGTTCGACGTGACGCCAGCGCCCGAGAAAATTGTCCTTGGTCGCTTGTGGCGGGAAGCAGTCGGCCAGCGCCCCGTCTGGCTGGCTGCCAGCACGCGCGAGGGCGAGGAGGAACTGGTGGTCGCGGCATGGCGCAAGCTTGCCGTGCCGGGCGCCCTGCTGGTGCTGGTGCCGCGCCACCCGCAACGCTTCGGCGCGGTGGCGGAACTGCTGGCGCGGGAAGGAGTCGATTTTTTCCGGCGCAGCGACGGTCTGCCGGAGAGGGAGACGCAGGTCTGGCTGGGTGACAGCATGGGTGAAATGGCCGCTTATTACACGCTGGCGGATATCGCCTTCATTGGCGGCAGCCTGTTGCCGCTCGGCGGGCAGAACCTGATCGAGGCCGCTGCCTGCGGCTGCCCGGCAGTCGTCGGCCAGCATACCTTCAATTTCCTGCAGGCCACAGCAGATGCTATCGCCGCCGGCGCAGCACTGCGGGTCGATGATGCGGATGGACTGGCCGCGGCGATCAGCCGGGCGCTCGACGATGCGGACGAACTGGGAGAAATGCGGGCTGCTGCCTTGCGCTTTGCGGCGGCCCACCGTGGTGCCACTGCAAGGATGGTGGCCCTGATCCGCGCGGCGATTACTACTGGATAGCTGTCGGGTCGAGCAGCGCGTTGGCGGCCGCCACGTCTTCCTCGCTCAACGTGCCGACTGCCGCTTTCAGCCGGAGTTGCGACATCAGCGTATCGAGCACCGCCTTGGCCAGGTCGCGGCGGGTGACATAGACCTGGTTGTCGGCATTCAGCACGTCGATGTTGATGCGCACACCGACCTCGAAGCCCAGACGGTTGGATTCAAGTGACGATTGCGAGGAGACCAGGGCGGCTTTCAGTGCGCGTACCTGAGCCAGGCCATTGACGGCGCCAAGGTAATTCTGGCGCGCCGCCAGCGCCGAGTTGCGGCGGGTCTGTTCAAGGGTCGATTCCGCTGCCGCGCGGTTGGCGCTCGCTTCGCTCTGGCGGGAGGCAACCAGGCCACCCTGGAAAATTGGGAGATTCAGTTGAATGCCGATATTCTGGAAATCGGTTTCAAGCTGCCCCCCCACGGTCGACGCGAAAGCCGTCGATTTTCCCACGTTGGCCACCAGATCGACCGTCGGGTAATGGCCGGCGCGCTGCCGGTCGACTTCGCGGGTGGCAATTTCCAGCGCAGCAGTCTGGATCTGGACGTTGATATTGTCCTTTTCGGCAGCTGTGGCCCATTGTTTCATGTCGGCTGGCTGCGGTTGCGGTATTTCCGCGTTCCTGCGGAACGGGGCAAGTTCGCCCGGTTCCTTTCCAATAATGGCTTGGAGCGTCCGCTGCCTGACCTCGAGATCGCTTTCGGCGGCGATTTCCTGCGCGATGGCGAGGTCGTAACGGGCCTGCGCTTCCTGGGCATCGACGATGGTCGACGTGCCGACTTCAAAATTCCGTTTAGCCGATTCGAGTTGCTGCTCGATGGAAGTCTTGCTGGCGCGGACGGCCTTCAGATTCTCTATGGAATAGAGCACGTCGAAGTAGGCTTGGGCAACGCGCAGAATGAGATCCTGCCCGGCTTGAACAAAATTGGCTTCGGCCTGCGCGACCTGGAATTTCGACTGGTCGTAAGCGACCCAGTTCTGCCAGCGGAACAAGGGCTGGGTCAGTGCCAACGTGTAGCCGTTGCTGTTAAAACGCGGATTTGCATTTACGGTTGAGGGGAGGGTGCCATTGCGCAAGTACAGGTCGTTCTCGTTCCAGACGGTGTTGGCATTTGCCGACAGCGTCGGCAACAGGCCGGCACGGGCCTGCGGGGTTTTCTCGCGGCCGGCGTCGAGGCTGGAACGGGCCGCCGCGTAGGTGGCGTCGTTTTCCCGTGCTTCGCGGTAAATCTGCATCAGGTCGGCCGCCCACAGCGGCGAGACGAGCAAGGGTGCGGCAAGCAGCGAGAGAAGTTTTTTCATGGCGGTCAGTAACGGGGCAGTTTCGGGTCAACTTCGTTTGCCCAGGCATCGACGCCGCCCATCAGGTTGAACAGGGTCGAATAGCCTTGGCGTTCAAGGAACATCGCAGCCTGCATGCTGCGCCCGCCATGATGACAGATGGCGATGATTTCGTCATCGGGATTGAGTTCGGCGAGGCGTTGTGGAATCAGGTGCATCGGAATGTGCCGTGAGCCGGGCAGGCTGCACAGCGCAAATTCCCATGGCTCACGCACATCCAGCAGGACCGGTTTCTTGCGGCTGTCGTCGGACAGCCAGTCGGCCAGTTGGCGTGGGCGAATCTGCTGCATCAGAAAGAAAAGCCCGATTTTGCTTCGCCGCCGTCAAGTGCCGGAACGACGGTCTCGAACAGGTTGACGGTGTTATAGACACCCTCTGTACTGCAGGTGATTAGTTGTGCTTCCATCACCGGTGCTTCGCCGACGATCACTGCGAGGCGGCCGCCGACGCGCAGCTGCTTGAGCAGGGCAGCCGGCAGGACGGGCAGCGAACCGGAAACGACGATCGCATCGTAGGGCGCGCGCTGCGTCCAGCCGTTGGCGCCATCGCCGACTTCGACGGTGACGTTGGTCACGCCGGCACGCTCCAGATTCTGGCGGGCAAAAGCGGCCAGTTCCGGGCGGGATTCGATGGTGATCACATGCTCGGCGCGGGCTGCCAGCAGGGCGGCCATGTAGCCGCTGCCGGTGCCGATTTCCAGCACCTTGTCGGTTTTCTTGATGCCCAGTTCCTGCAGCAGACGGGCCTCGACGCGCGGTGCCAGCATGACCTGACCGCTGCCGATGGGGATTTCCATGTCGGCGAAAGCCAGGTTGCGGTAGGCGGCAGGCACGAAATCCTCGCGCTTGACGACAAAAAGCAGGTCGAGAACCTGCGGATCCAGAACCTCCCAGGGACGGATCTGCTGTTCGATCATGTTGAAGCGTGCTTGCTCGATGTTCATTTGGGTCTCCGCAGGCTAAATATTAGCACGAGCTAATATATTCGTTCCGACAAAACAAAATTATACCCGACTACGCTGCAAGCCCTGTCGCAGCAGATCCATATGGATTGCCAGGTATTGGGCCGGGTCGACTTGCTTGCCTTGGCAGGAGCCCATCGAGAAGCGCCAGATCAGCAGCATCAGAACGGGGGCGATCACGACTTCGATGCAGGTCTCGATTTCCATGCGCCGAAACTCGCCGCTGGCCATGCCGCGTTCGAGTGCCGCGCCGACCAGTGCCCGCCCGCGTCGGATCACGTTTTCATAGTAGAACTGGGCAACTTCCGGGAAGTTGCGCGCTTCCGCCACCATCAGCTTGGGAATCCCGGCGAAATCGGTTTCGCCGATCCGACCCCACCAGTTATTCAGCAGGCGCTCCAGCAGATCGAAAGCGCTCCCTGCATGGCTGGCGACGAGGGCTTCATTTTCGGCAACCACAGGCATCATGCCTTCCTGAATCACCGCCTTGAACAAGGCCTCCTTGCTGTCGAAATAAAGATACAGCGTGCCTTTCGACACGCCGGCGCGCAACGCCACCTCTTCAAGCCGTGTGGCAGCAAAGCCCTTTTCAACGAACAACCCGAGTGCTGCGGCGGTCAATTCGGACGGGCGGGCTTCCTTGCGGCGCTTTCTGAGAGGAGATTCGCTGACCATGGGTAACTTAATGACTGTTCGGTCATTAAGTTACCACCGGGAATGAATCGCGGTCAACGTGCTTCGTTGCCCGGTTGTCAGCACCCGGAATCCGGCCTCCACGGCAGGTCGACCGCGTCACCTTGCCTTTTTCCTGTCGTTCCAGTAACTTGCAGCCACTTGTTAGGGGTGCCTGCCGGTCGGTGGGCTGAGAAATACCCTTCGAACCTGACCGGGTCATGCCG